>Ga0315288_10001826_pt1 | contig 27590 bp, 56 predicted proteins | sample YL17G11_20_MG_FD_203454 | JGI IMG/M metagenome (GOLD analysis project Ga0315288, IMG submission 203454) | Sediment microbial communities from Yellowstone Lake, YNP, Wyoming, USA - YL17G11_20 | ecosystem: Environmental > Aquatic > Freshwater > Lake > Sediment | place: USA: Wyoming | collected... | reverse complement strand
TTACGTTCCTCAGGGGTTTGGTTGTGTGTATTGACCGGCCCATAAGGTGGGATGAGAGCACACCAGTGTATGGAAAAGAATGACCTGGAGGAGGTAGAGACCCGGGTGTCGGGCCGGGTGTCGGTCACGATGGTAGGCCAAGTACAGGACCAAGCACGGAACCGGGTGTGGGACCGGGTGTGGGACCGGGTGTGGAACCGGGTGCGGACCCAGGTGTGGGACCGGGTATTTGCCCCACTTAAGATGATGCACAAAGGGGAGTAAACATGGAAAAGAATGACCTTGACTTTGTAAGTCATTATATATGTACACGCATGAGAGATACACTCTGGGAAAAGGTTACTAATAAGGTTGCACATGTTCATAGGCATTTGGTTTGGCTTAAGATATATGACCACGAAACTACTAAAGCACTTAATGACATATCAGCTTTATTTAAAGTGTTGATTTAATACGGGGTTGTGTACGTGCGACTACATGGATAAAAATGACTTAGATGGTGTGCAGGCGCGAGTGTGGGATAGAACACTAGCCCAAGTACAAACCCAGCTACACACACAATCAGATAACAATTTTCGCATTCAAATTTGGCATCTGGTATTGAATGCAGATCACACAACTATATGGAGCAACATACGGTATGTGCTTAGGTGGGTATGTGATACGAGCTGAACTAGATCCAGTACTGAACAAAGTAGTCAATCTTGCATGGAGTAGCACACAAAAACTGGTGTGGGAACAGGTTCATGACTGGACGCGTAGCAGGATACATGATATAATAGCACGTCAAGTAGGCGACAAAGTAATAGACTTGTCCGTGAGAATGTTTAATTTGATTGGACACAATTACAGGAATTTGTACAACAGGAAGTAATTTAGGAGAATTTGATTATGCCAGATATTACAATGTGCAAAGATAAAACATGTCCAATGTCAAAGAATTGCCATAGGTTTATGGTTAAACCAGGTGCTTTACAGTCATTTTTTGTTGGATCCCCTCGTAAGGCTGACGACTTGTGCGAGTATTACGTTTGTATTGATGACGCCAAAGATCTTGCCATCAATACAAAGAAGTAAATGTGGTAAAATACCCGGCATGGCGCTTGCATTTTAAGCGCGGGTTCGATTCCCGCACCGGGCTTGCAGTATGAAAGGGGCAGTATGAATGCTGATTTGCATGGGTTAGTCGGCACTATAGGACAACACGAAAGTGTTGATTATGATGAAGGCAAAATCTCATTGGTTGTCTGTACGGTTGTAGCAGCTATTGTAAAGGATAGTCGTGTATCGGTATATGTAAAAGATGATAACGGTTATGTAAAGTCGATTTGGCTTGACGACTTTAGGTTTATCATGGAGCCACCAACACATAGGATTGATCACAAAGCATATGACGATATTCCGTTCTAAAGGAGTCGTTGGTACCGAAGTAGATGTTAATGAGTATATGGTTGTGTGTAAGAAGTGTACTAGTAGAGTTGATACCAAAATGGAGGAATAATATGATTGAGAAACTTACACCGGAACAAGAAGCCGCTATCCCAGTTGTTCGAGACGAGTGGATCGACCATGGTCTTTCCACTGCTCCAGCAAATAGGAAGGAGGTGGAAGAGGGTATCCATAAAGCGTACAAGGAGGCGGGGCTCTCGTCACCCAAAGAGATCCATTGGTTTAGCGACCCATTCGACGCTATTGACTATATCAAAGGCGTGTTCGATAAGGTCGGGGTTCCATTCACGAACCCGTTCAATTCTGTATTCTACGGGCAGTTTGAAGCTGGATGGCTTGGGTTTTACGATTTCTTTCGTAAGTACACAGACATCAAGGGGCCTGAACGCCTTGACGGCCTGATGCAAATCGCCAAGAATGGCGGCCCAGTGTGGCTGTACCGAGGCCTGGTTGTTTGCTGTGACAGACCAGAGAAGATCAATCGTGACAAGAGCGGTAAGCTTCACAACTCTGATGGGCCAGCCTTCATCTGGCGATCCGGGGTTGGCATGGTTTTTGAGCACGGCGAATTTAAAGAATTCGTGAAGTGATGTAATCTGGGCATGGTGCTTAATGTGGGTTCGATTCCCACACCAGACTTGTAGGTGTAATGATGATAGGTATTGACGATGATAGCGTTTAATTTCGGTTAGTAATCTAACACAGGGGTAACATGGGCATGAAGACCAAAACAGAGTGCATTAATTTGATAGACACTATCATTTCAGCGTTTATTCGTGTTAAAGAACACATCAATGATGATAAATATGACGATGCTGTAAGGATAGTATCACACATTGCGATTGCATTCAATACGCTTGGTGGTGTGTTACTCTCAGTTTGTGCAAGTCAGCACGAACATGGCCCCAAACCCAAGTCTGCATACTCAAACTAATGGATAGGTTATATTCTATTAAAGCATTGAACAAGTGCGTACGTCATGTACGTCAGTACGTGACTTCGTATCCCGTATTTATTGACTTGGTCAACCTCAATGAGGTTGTTGATGCTTATTTGACGGGGCAAGCCAGTTTAAAAGAGATTAGAAAAGTGAAACGATCGTTGCACGCCACGCGTAAAGGTGTGACGCGCAACGATAAATCGTGGAAATTTAATGTAGCGATGGTCAATAGCGCGTTGGATTTAGCAAGACTATGCATTGGAGATACAAGCCCACCAATTCTTGACGTGTTACGTAATATACGTAGTGCGTACAAGATTTACAATAAAGGCAGATGATGTTAAGACCTGCAGCAAGGTTGCATGTTGGAGATAGGATTAAAATTGATGGCGTGGTTAATGAAATCGTGGAGATTTCGTTTTCTACAGACATAGTCATTACGGTGGCAGATGCTACTGTTGGCCCACCGTCATGGAAAAGAACGTTCGCATTGCCCCACAATTATGAAGTTGAGGTGCAGTCAACCAATCACGATTTGTCATAGGTGAGTATGCTTACAATGCAAGATGATTTTTTTAGCAGGCCAACACCACCAACATCAAAGCCGACACCGCCGTTGTGGGAGTCTAAACTGAAAGTAACGGGGTGGACTAAGTCATGTTATATTTGTGGTATACGCCGCCACGAATCGTTTAGTAAAGTAGGGTATTCTCATGTAGATTCTGTGTACAGCATAGCAATTTGCGCTGATTGCTGCTATGCTTATGATATTGGTGGCAAGTGAATTATCCATGTAATGATTATTATGGCATATCAGCTGAATTTGTTTCCTTTTATCCCAAAAACAAAAACATTGTGGTCATGAAAGACACTCGTGGAATGTTCATTGCGCATCATAAGGATGGATACACTGATTATGAATGCAATTGTGATAGTTGCAAAGTGGTTGAGATTGAATATATACACAAACTAAGGAACAAGTGATGTCATTTTACAAAGGTGCGGTTATCACAGACCATGCAATCAGTCGTGGTATAGAGAGGAATACAGGTGGCATTGTCTCAAGGGATGCTGTGTATGGTATATTAGATACAGCAGTGGATATTAACATCCCTTCATCAATGAGTGTATTCGAGTATGGCAATCCACGTATGATAATTCCGTGCAGTAATATTGCACGCGGGTTTGGCACCTTGCACGCTGTTGTAAGGGATGACATCAACGGTGCTAATAGGCCAGTCGTATTGACAGTCATCACAGATGAGATGCTTAGATACAATCTGTCAGACGGCAGGTATATACTAGAGTCTGCACCCAAAAAGGTGCAAAAGAAGAAATATACAGTGTCTTACCGCAAGAATGGTAAGCTGCATATATTATCATGTAACCAAAAACAGCTTGATATTAAGGTAGATGGTATTTTGTCAACACCTAAAGTTGACTGGCAGTCCTTGGTTATCACAGTTCGTGATATTTAGCTCATTTGGTCAGGCCACGAGCTAGGTTCGACGCCTAGCAATGAGCTTGCAGTTGCAGTACAACCCGGCGCATACAAGCGCATTACGAAAGGAAGCAATATGAGCGACGTTATTGGCTTGAGCGATTTGAAGGCAATGATGAAGAATGGCGACGATGTTGTTGGGCTGAAGTTCCTGAATGGTAAAGGATCAACTGGGACTGTTCTTGCCAAGACCGCAGAGGGCGGTAAGTTTTACGCGGTCATGTCATGCACAGTCAAAGGTTGTACTGAAGTACACACGCGTGCATCGTCAGATTGGCATCAATGCAGTAAGTGCAACGCATGCAATAAAACAGTCAAGACTGTAAAGACGGCTAAAACAGGAGAAACTGTTAATAAGGTTGTTGATCCAGTCGCGCGACAAGAAGCCAGAGTCAAACTCGGGAATGAGCGGATTCAACAGTACATTGCAAAGATCAGAGTTGAGACACAGGACCTAAAATGAACAAATATTTTGTGCTGCTAGCGGCTAACAATCCCGTTGTGTTTTATGTTGTAAAATCGGTTGTAGATAGCGTATTCCACATGTTTGGTACGTGTATCGGACACTGAGTAGAAATGGCCGGTAACCCCGGCCTGTTTAGCCCTATAGCTCAACGGTAGAGCTGGCGGCTCATAACCGCTTGGTTCCAGGTTCGAATCCTGGTGGGGCTACTGATTGATGCTGGTTGATTAGACAGAGCAAGAAGCTATAATATAGCGAACTCTAATCGCAGGTCAACATGACAATCACGGCAAAGATAATTAAAGATTCCTATTATGCTGACGGTAACCGATTAACGACTTTTGTGCTACGGTACCCGAGACTCATTCACGCTGAGCTAATGACGCACCGCGTATTCTCAAGAAATAGCGCATCGAGCCGTGCGATTCCGTCTGCCAAGTTCAGGCAGATGATACTTGACGATTTGGTCATTCCATTATCTTGGGGTAAAAACAGGCCTGGCATGCAGGCGACAGAGGATTTACACCCAGTAAAGTCTTTTATCGCAAAAATGCTGTGGATTGGTGCCGGTATGTCAATGGTGGGCGTGCATTGGCTTCTTGAGAAACTAGGTTTACATAAGCAGGTAGCCAACAGGCTACTCGAACCTTGGATGCATATTGAAGTTGTTTGCACATCGTCCAGTTGGGCTAATTTTTATGCCCTACGCGATCATGATGCAGCACAACCAGAGATTGCCGCACTAGCACGTGCTATGTACTATGCACATACAAACACTGCGCCAGTTCTTTTGCATCCTGGGCAATGGCATCTGCCGTTTATTTCTGTTAGTGATGTAACAATGTCTCAATCAGTCAGACATAAGTCTGACCCGTTTTTCTTGCAGAAGATCAGTACTGCAAGGTGCGCTCGTGTTAGCTACATGAAACACGACAATACAAAGCCGTCCATTGATGATGATTTGGTGCTGTATGATAAACTGATGGATGGAACGCCAAAGCACGCGTCACCTTCTGAACATCAAGCGCGTGTGCCGTACAGTCATGAGTGGGAGTCAGTATTCTTTTTAAAGAGAGGTTTAGAATCTAATTTACAGGGATGGATACAGTTTAGGAAGTTGATCTCTGGTGAGTATATTAAACAGTATCGTGATATAGTGGAACTATAACGCATGATGTCAAACCAGGCGTATAAGATAGTATCAAGAGTAAAGAATAAAGATCAGTTTGCTGGCTTGAGACAAGCCCTTATGCAGCTTAAGGGCGTGAAGAAGAATTTGCTGAGTAGTGGCGAAGTGTTGTTGTCAATGAGGATCTCAGCTATGGTGGCTGAGATTGAAGTAATAGCAGCAAACGTGGAGATAGACAATGAGTAAGAAGAAGAAATACACGTGGGTAATCGTGAACAACAAGCAGCACATGGACGCCATCCGAGAATCAAAGATTGTGCAAGACGGCCTTACGTCTCAGATGTACATTTGGGTCCCACGATGGGTCAAACAAGCAATATCAATGTATGAAACAAATGAAGGTTATGCTGGGCTTAGTTTGTCTGAGTATTTGGCAATCATGACACCAGAAAAAGTCAAGGTATGAACAAAGACGAAATAAAGATGATTAGCCGCATCATCATGATTCTGGTTGACTGGTCTGGTAGCACAGCAGACACCCCCGATGATACAGAGATCATTGCATCAGGAGATGCAATGGACGTTGTTACTTTGGGTGATTTAAAAGAAGTAGCCACCATTCTTAATAAGATATCCGGGTAATAAAATGACGGTAATAGCTGATGCACAGAACATTCGCGATTCAATTATTACCGTTAGTGATTTTCCAACCAGGGGCGTTAGTTTTAAGGATATTACGCCCCTGGTTGGGAATCACGTTTTGTTTCAAACGTCTATATCTCTAATGAGAGACGCCATCTTAGGATGGCACATTCCAGCAGACAAGATAAAGATTGTTGGCCTTGAGGCCCGTGGATTTTTGTTTGCGGCACCATTATCACTAAGACTTGAGTGCCCATTAATTCTCTTTAGGAAGAGTGGTAAGCTACCACGAGAGTGTCATAAGGTCCACACTATAAATGAGTATAGTGGTGCTTCATTTGAATTCCATAAGGATTCCATATCGCCTGGCGACCATGTTGTGGTGGTTGATGATGTGCTTGCAACTGGCGGCACGTTGTCGGCTATAAATTCAGCGGTGTTGGCAATTGGCGCGGTCCCGTACAACCTTACTTTGATTGGTCTTGATTATCTAAATGGCGCGAGTAAGATAACGGTTCCATTAAGGTCTATACTAAATTATGAATATTAAAGACTTAGTGACGGCAATTATTGGTATGAATATTGGCTTAGCAACAAAATTGTGTGCGGAGAGCAATATTGGCATAAGGATATATAGAGACAACAATGGTGTATATTATATCAAACAATGTGAGTATAGAACGGATAGGATATCGGTGCATGTCAGAGACGAAACAATTGTTGGTTCACATGTCGGATAAACAGTGTAACGACTGCCAATTTGGTTCTGATGGTCGTTGTATCAGATGCGGTTTTCATAGGCCACCACGTCGTACACAGGTAGACAATGAAAAAGAGTGCGGGTCAGAAACAGCATCGTGAGCAAAGAGATGGACGTAAATCTAAAGAGCTGCAGGACTTAAAATCTGAAAATCATGCACTAAAGAAGCAGGTGTCGCGATTACGCCGCATGATTAGGGACATAGAAATTGTAATGCCAGTAGATGAGCCTGAATCTAAGGCCACTATCGACATTAAACCGCCGACAGGCAACATTTGCACGGAATGCTTTTCGGTTAAACACTCTAAGTTTCAAATGCCAACGGGCAAGACTCTGCATGTGTGTCTAGGGTGTGGGAAAAGGGTAGTCTCTAGCAAATAATAGGGGTTCCAATAATGAGAGTGAAACTGAAGTCTAACTTCGTAGACATTTATGACCAATATTTTGACAAATCGGGTTTAACTTACACTAGACACAATGATATTGGGCCGACACGGTCTGAATCACTGTATATTATGCACAATCTTGGGTTTTCTGTCCCAACGCATGGTACGGTTACTGATATGTACGATCGTGCCGTCAAGAAATACAAGTCAAAAGAAGCTTTTGATGATTCTAAGTTTGGTGAGACTATGCAGGTAGTAGTATATACAGATGTAAAGGCACACAGTGGTGTCGGTGAGTGTGTAATGGCGCTTAATGATGCACTGGCTAAGCACCCAAATGAATATAGCTCGCAGTACTTTCCAACGCAAAAATTGCGAGAGTACATGTCGCGCTCGTTCAGGATGCAAGTTATTGGCGACAGCATCTTTTGGATGGAGTTCTCGTCTAAGGATGATTGGCGACCAAATGTTGGAGATGTAACAGTCAAGTTGATTAAAGACAATGATGCACTTAATCTGACAACAAAGTATGGTATTATCAGATGCATGAATAATATTATAGTGCCAATGTATGCAATAGACTTTGCTATGATCAGTAACGGGCGTGAACTTATTGCGGTCGACTTTAATGTGTCGCCCGAAGTTAGGGGCACGCCGATTGCAGATGTAATGAAAGGCGATGCGATTGCAGATGCGATAAAAGCAGCACTTGCCAAAAACAGGACAGATAATGGAAAATAAATTGTGGATACGATATCCAGCACACAATGCGCTATTCGATAGTGTTGACAAAGACGTACTGCTAAAACAATTAGAGCGTGGGCTCAACGGTATTAATAAGTATATCTTAGAATTTAACATGGCTGTTGATTGGGTTGATAAGCATATACCAGCCACGGCTGGAGGAGCCCCATCACAATTGCATCTCCAATATATTGATCCACAAGCTATATTCGCGCCTGGATTTGGTTCAATGCATATAACCCCATGGCACACCAATATCGATGCATCATGGACGGTCCAATCAAGCTACAGTGTGGTAACACTAAAGAAACAGTTAAGACGTTCAATTGCTGCAGCCACTAGGCAGACAACCTTGGTCGAGCGTCTTAAGGCTGGGAAGTCTATTAAGAGTGGCCTATACGCTATTCTTGACGATTGTCTGCCGCCACCAGTTATGCTATCATCGTCTAGCCCTGTTTTCGACACAGATTTGTATTTAACACAGATTAGTATTATCAATGCTACGCTGTGTGAAGAATGCGGATCCAATTTGTCAGCGGCAGCGATTGGCACGCATATTAGGTCTGCTAATTGCCTCATTGCTAAAGCTAAGGGCCTAGCAACTGGCAAGAATATGCATAGAATACATGATACGGCGCATATAAATGCGATACGTAGGATAGGAGGCAATTATCATATGGTCCCTTCTGGGTATGACGTATACATAGACAGGAAAACACAGGCAGCACTCGACATGTGGGAATCAAACAAGGGGTATGCTGGTTTATCGCTTGATACATTCTTGGAATCGATGCTCAAAGGACATGAGTGAGACTTCTGATTGTCAGTTTGTTTCTGTTGTACATAGTGATATTATTCATAGTGCTCGCGATTAGGGCCTCAAGGTTGTAGCCTAGGTCATCAATGAAAATTATAGAAAAGTTGAACGAGTTCGTAAATGCTGCGACTGGCGAAGATTATTCATTTGTAATGCTTGATGATAACATCGCACCGGTTTTTGATGCTGGCCGGTTTAAAACGAAGGAGTTTACATATAAATTTAGTTCAACAGTTGGGCACATACGATATACTTTCATGAGCAGGAAGCTTCGTGAAGCCGTTACATTTTATGAAACGTCTGGCCTTACCGATATGTCATTAGTTGAGTATCTTGATGTGATGTTTAGCGAATAGTAATTTGGCGTTGTTCATGGCTGTTTTGTATCAAATGCGGAGACACAATGTCTAAAATCATCGTTGACAAGTCTAATGGTATCGATGTTCTTGGTCTTGAAGAATGCAAGACGATCCTGAAGTACAGCCTTATGGCTGACCAGCCGATTAATCTAATCGGACCTCCTGGGGTTGGTAAGTCTGCAATTGTTGCAGATGTTGCAAGGGATATGAAGATGTCGTTTGAGCCTCTCATTCTGTCGCTGTGCGACCCAACTGATATTGGTGGGTTCCCCGTTGCGTCGGCTGGTATGATTGAGCGACTGCCACTTGGACCAATCAAGCGTGCATGCAATGAGCCTGTTATTCTTTTCCTCGATGAATTGACCTGTGCATCACCGGCAGTGCAAGGTGCTGCAATGCGGTTGGTCTACGAACGGTGGGCTGGTGATGTTAAGCTCCACCCAGGAACAAGGATCATTGCAGCATCAAACCCGCCAGACCAAGCGGCTGGAGGCTGGGAGCTTGCATTGCCGCTCCTCGGACGAATGACTCAGATTCGCATGCGCCCCAAGCTTAAGGAAGTGCAAGAGTATTTCTTCAAGCTTGGGTCTGATGGGTCGCGTATCAAAGAATTGGCCGTCGATTTTGCAGCCACGCTGCAGATGGCACCGGAGCTTGTGCAGATCGACCCGCCAGCTAGTGCTAGCTCGACTGGGACGCCGTGGGGCTCACCCCGTTCGTGGGAGCGAGCGATTAAGGTCTGTGCCCAGGCGCTGGACGATGGTATAAATGAATCGTCGATGGTGTTCGCAGCAGCCCTGGCTGGTAATGTTGGTGAGGATCAGGCTGCATCGTTCATGACGATTCGTAAGGTTCGGTCGTCGCTTCCGTCGATCGATGAGATCCTTAAGTCGCCAGAGGATGCCAAGCTCCCAACGAATGTCAATACACAAGTTGCAATCCTGGGCGTTCTTGCTCATGTATCGCAACAAGATCCATGCCCAGCATGGGTCTATGCTGGCAGGCTCAATGGGGAAGTGAGGATTGCGGCTATGCACCTGATGGGGCGCTTCGCTCTTAAGGGACATACAAAGTCGCCCTTCTTTAAGAAGGCGACACAGTCGCAGATCTCAATGCTAAAATCAATGGGCAAGGTTCTTCATGACACCTAAGCAGTAAGTAGTGGGACCGGGATAACACCCGGTCCTTTCGGGCGTGGGCGCTGGTGCGCAGGGGGGCCTTATAGACCCTTCACTCTAGATTGGAGTCCATGGTGGGGTTCGAATCCCTACACGCCCATTGGTCGTGAGCGATGTAAGTATTATATGAAGGAGAGTACATGAGTGAACTAAGCGCCACAGAGAGATGTAGGAACGCTTGTTACGTGATGGGTTTCACACACCCGCACCTTTTGATTATCCATTCTAGGCTGCAGTATGTAGAGCAGACAGGGGAGAATAGTGTCGGCACGATGGGGATTACATCGACTGGCAAGGTACTCATTGACACAGATTTTGTGAAGACCCTAGACCGTGAAGAAATCGCTGGCGTCATGGCCCACGAGATGCTTCATTTGGTGTTAAATCATCATACACGTGCTGGTATGCGTGACAAATGGTCATGGAACGTTGCAACTGACATGTGCATCAATAAAGCTTTGCTGGTAGATGGTTTGAAGTTGCCAAAGAGTGCACTTCTCCCACCAGCAGAGTACAATGGTGATCTCTATGCAGAGGAGTTGTATGAGTGGATGATGAAGAACAGTAAGACACCCAAGAAGCAAAAGGGGCAGCCAGCCCCGGGGCAGGGATGCGCTGTAATTGACGATAGCCAGGGCCAGGACCAGGGCGAGGGTCAGGGCCAGGGCGAGGGCGAGGACCAGAGTGGGGGCGAGGGCGAGGGTCAGGGCGAAGGTCAGGGCCAGGACCAGGGCGAGGGCCAAAACAAACCTGATTGGCGCCAGGTTGGTATTGAAATGCGTGCGATGGCGCAAGCTGCTGGTCGTGGGTCGCAGGGAATTGCACATTTGCTGGCGCCACGTCAAGCTCGTACCGATTGGAAGAAGATCCTCAGACATGGAATGAACGTAGCCTGTGCTAAGCCAGGACGTGATTTTCAGACATACTCAAAACGTCATCGTCGGTCTGGTATTGAGGGCCCGCAATTCCCTGGATGGATTGGCGCGACACCACGTGTTGCAGTTGCGATTGACGTATCTGGGTCAATGGATCGTAAATGGGTCGATCTAATTGTGTCAGAGTGCAAATCGATGATTAAGACATTTGCTGGTGTGAATATTTACGTAGTTGCTCACACTTCAGATGTTGTGTACGAAGGGTGGATTGCACACAATACCAGTGCTAAATTGTCAGATGCGGTCCAGTTTAGTGGTGGCACTGACGCACAGCCAGCTTATGACGCAATTGATAAGGCTGGTACGTTTGATTCGCTGGTACATTTTACAGACGGGGAACTTGGTAGCGCTTGGCCGGAATCACCGGCCAAGAGGTTGATTATCGGCCTCTTTAGCAGAGGGGTCAGTACGGCGACCCCAGCTGGTGCGCACGTGATTCTGTGCGAGCTTGAATAAGTTCCCTATTAGAGGATAATAAGTAATTATTATTGTATATGCACAGAACTTTAACTGACACAGAATTAGCCCAGCTTCGTGCGGATTGCGAAGCTGGGCTGTATATACATGAGTTGTACAAGGAGTACAAGTACGGAATATAGCTACTCAGGCTTAGGTTCTGGATCGTCAGAGCCTGCCGTAGGTGGCGTGTCTTGCACTTTAGATTTTTTCCGTTCCCGGTATTGTCGCATGTATTCGGCGCGACCCGGACGCAACTTTTCACGATTTGCTGAGGCCCATTCGGCATTTAGCTTGTAACGACATGGCTTACACACATTATCTGCGCCATTGCGGCAAAAGTTATCAATGGGGAATTCTACCCTACATTTCCAGCAGGTCTTATTTAGTGGTTTGTCTGACATATTAAATAATGTTTAGCTTACATCGAAGTAGCAATAATGGACCCCATATGAAGAAGATTGACTTGAAGGAAGTGCTGGACCAGGTGTGGGCCGGGATGTGGAACCAGGTGCGGGACCAGGTGCGGGCCCAGGTGTCGGCCCAGGTGCGGGACCAGGTGGATACCCAGGTATTGACCCCGGTATCGGGCCGAGTGCAATACTTGGTGAGGTACCAACTTAGGAAACTTTATGACGAAGAGTGACTTGGAGGGAGTGCAAGATGACATACATAGCCGTCAAGTTGCGTGGTCATGGCGGCAACTATATGGTAAGATACAACCGGAAATTCGTACTGCACTAAAGGTAAACATAATAAACTACGTTAGGCTTAACGTCAAGAGTCGCATCTGGAATGCATGCATAACACAGATTGTGGGGTTATATGATTAATAAACACGATTTGTTAGATGTGGCGCGTGTAGTCTATTTACCGCAGTGCCATGGGATGCATGTGGATGTGTGGGATAGTGTACGTAACAAATTACGATATAAGATAAATAAACAAGTGCGTAATGTGATATCCACTGTGGCTTTATTCCTGTATGGCAAGTGTATTGAGGAGTGATAATGCTAAAATTGATTAAGAGGCTATTTTCAAAGAAGAAAGTTGCTCATGCATATACGGGCCGTACACCAATGGTCTTAGTTGATTCGCCACCAAAAGACGCGATATCATTTATGCTCATTATTGGATTTGACACGGCATCAGCAGATATGAAGACAATTGACGTAAATATTAGCAGTGTGATATTATCAGATGCCGGTATTAGGTCGAGGGCATTTATTAAACAGCTTAATAAAGAGGATGCTGCCCAGTTTATGTCGTTGCTGGCAGATGCAGCTAGTAGATTCCTAGCCGAGAACAAACCAGAGACCAAATCACGTGTTAGCGTGTCGACAACAGTACAGACGTCGAATGTATCACATATAAACTTGCCACTCGATAAAACTAAGATCAATTGAGGATGTTTATGGGGCTGTCAACTAAGTATACAGCTATCATGCGTAGGGCTGCGAGTATAGCTGTCAAGAATTCGTCGCATAAACAGCACCGTCTGTGCTGTGTTATCATAAGGGGTGGCAATATCATATCGGTTGGATGGAACAATGCCTTTGTACATGGGGAGCATTCTGCTCTCAATAGAGCATGGGAAAATGGTACGATCGGTGCAATTGCGGTTGTTGTGCGTGTAAAAAAGGATGGTAGTTTTGGTATAGCCAAACCGTGCCCACTCTGCCTTGAGAGGTTGAAGAGTGCTGGAATTAAGAGAGTAATCTATACAGATATAATTGGAGTATCATCAATCAATTTGTCTAATGAGCTACCCCTTCTAAAAAAGGGACAGCTTGAGTATCACTTTGTAAAACCTGTACATAAGCCGAAGATCATTAACAACCACGCTGGGAGATGACAATGCTAGACCAACCGTATGTATTTCGTGCATATTACACGTCTATGGCTGAGATGAATAAGTCTGTTGACGAATTTGAATTGATGGGATTGTTTGGTGACACTCATCACGGACTATCGAATGAGACATCACAGTTTAAGTTTGTCTTCACAGAAAAAAGTCCAAATACAGTTAAGATGTATATTAAACGGCTAACGATTAAGCCGAAATTAACAGAAATTTTCGATCCGTCAATTGACTGGACAAGTGGGTTTAAGCATTTTCATGACTAAGCTTAAGTACGAAGACTTAGAGTTTGTTGTCCATCTAGTACGTGGTAATACTCCCAATGCTGCGATAGTGAGTGTATCGCGCCATTGCACAAATAGTGTCATAGTCACTCTACGAGATAGCATTAATTTAAATGGAAACCTGATATTAGACACTTTCACAGCAAGTTTCTTGGGTTGTTATCTTACAAAGGAATAATCTTGAATAATACAACTGCTCTTGTCCCCGCTCGTGAAGAAAGCATTCGGTTCGTAATCACCAATATTAATCGAATGCCCATATACAACGATGCAGCTTATCAACTTAATGAGTCTGTAAAGAAAGAAAAGTTAGACGACTTCCACGCTGAATTCAAGAACCTGAGCATGTCTGAGTATGGGTTTCTTACTTATAATGACTTGAATTTGCAGTATACCAAACATGCCCTAACGCAAGCTGTTAGTCGCATTAAACCAGACGGCGTTGTTGGGCTCGCTGGATACCTGGCGGTATGCCCACCTGGGCTTAGGGCGGACAACTATAACTACTGGCACGCCGATCGATATGAGAATGCCGTATTCAGCACGAAGGGTAACAATGTGATTCTACGTGTGAAAGCAGGCGAACATGGCTTTACGGTGCTTCGTGCTGTAACTGGGCAGAATTATTCGCTCATTAATGACACGGATGTGCTCGACACCCTATCGGGCATTATCACAGATAAAGATAATTGCCATGTTATGTCGTATCGCGGAGATGTTAAGTCACGGTATATGATGTTTTGGCCAACCAGACATACGAAACTGTCAACAAATGATGAGATCATGGTTGCACTTAAGGTGGTAAATTCGGAGACGTGTGCTTCCAGCATTAGACTAGAACCGGTTGTATACCACGTTGGAACTAACAGCTGTTTGTCGCTATCAAGCGTAAGCAAGGATGTCACGGTGCGTCATGTTGGAGAGGCTAAGTCTCGTCTCGACCGTGCGTACAAATATATCGTTGATAATATGAGCCCGTTTATCGAACGATTAGACGAATCATACAGCGATGTGGTCGATGCGCATTTCAAATCAGTTGAGCAGATGCTCCAGTGTGTTTCTGCTGAATACCTGCTTACTGAAAAACAAATCGCAGCTGTACACCAGGCCCTGCCAACAAATGTTAATCTTGCAAGGTCACACGTGGCAACGGCGCTAGCGTCAACAGCCACAAACTGCGACCTAGACACGGCAGACGAACTGCAGCGGGTTGCTGGACTTATTGTTACGCGTGGCTGGACGCCCATTAAGAAACATATCGGAACAAACAATGAATAAATATACCGGGTTAGTGATTATGTTATTGGTGATTGTATTATTCTTTATACCAATGTGCATGTTTTATGTTGCTGGTGGATGGGTAAGTGTAGCATTGTTCCTCGGAATCGATGTATATCGTATTTTAGTTGGGTATGTATTGGAGAGTATTAAAGTAGACGATAAGTAATGATAATGTGTATGCGTGTACATAATCCGTACACGCATACATTCTCATAATTCATACATACTTTAATATTTTATTATGGAAGGAGCTTTAATATGATACACTTAGTGGATCCAGTCTCAGAGATTGCCAAACTTGAGGGTGATGTAAATTGTAGACAACAAACTCTTGCGCGTATGAAGTGTTTGTTTGCTAAGCTGCCCGATCTAATAGTTCGTAAAACTCCAACCGACTACGAGATGTGTAGCCCAACAATGAATGGTGTAATGGACAAATATACGATTGTGGTCAGTGACAAGCACGAAGTTGAGATCCTGCCATATACAACATGTGAATCACACATCGTATGTAGTTTTCCATCTAAATTTACCATTGGGTATGAAAATATTGAGTGCGGGTTTGGCATTATCCCAGTACAAGACTGGGAGCAACATATGGAGGATAATGGTATTGGATTATCATTCATTTTGAAGACACGACGATATCTCTCATCAAAGCCGCCAATCTCGTACATCGATGACATCGAGATCATCGAAGATACTGTGTCATAGACAATGATATATAGAGAAGATGTTGCACATTGTTTCAATGATGTAGTATTAAGCAAAACACATCATGTCGATATACAAATTGACTTTCATATGCGACGTGTACAGTGTGGTACGACTCTCCTTCTTAGCCAACCAATCAATGACCGCATATTTGTGCATTATCTACGTATATGGATAAAATAGACCTAACAGACGTGTTAAATACGGTAAGGCTTTTAGCCTCATCGCGTGCATTTTTTGAAATCGTTCCTCGTGTATCGCAGCGTGTCCATGATCTAATAAAAAAATGCAGTAATGAATCGGTGCCCACAATAAAATATGCTTATGAAGACATCTTTAGAAAGTACTGATTTGGGTGACGTATTTGTACCTATTGTGACGGTTTTTGACATAGACTCTAGCCTCCACAAGGAGGTGAAATCTATACTCATTTATACCATAGGTATGAGCATACACCCATCATCACCAGCAAGTGTAAATTCATACATGATTCAAAGTATTGAATCTGCATTCAATACTATAGTATGACTAATCACACGTACCACAGGAGTATATCGCATGAAGTATAAAACGCTGTCTATGTTTGTGTCTAGTGCAATTACCGCTTTGATTGTTGTTAGGTTGTGGAACAACAAATCAGTTACCGAAACCGAGGGCATGTTTCTTGCAGCTGGTATGGGCGCTATTATTGGGGTCTTGCACGCTTTCCTTGGGAATGAGATACCAGAAAAGAATAAGTGATAGTCTAAGTAAGTACAATTGAATAATTCAATGAGTGAGCGTATGACCGACATACTTGAGACATCTGATACGCGGTTTGATATCGATAATAATGGCTGGAAACGCATGAACGCTGGCCGAGATCCTGGCCATTTAGTCAGGGAGGCAATATCCAATTGTTTTGATGTTGAAGATGTGACGTCTGTTGTTGTCATGCTTGATCAGCAGTCACACACAATATCAATTGAGGACGATTCAAGAATTGGTATCGTTGATAAATCGTTCGTATCAACTGTGTTTATGACTGGAAAGGATGATAGCCCCACTAAGCGTGGTCGTAAGGGTAGGGGGCTTAAAGAATTAATCGCTGTGGCCGATTGGGCTGTGGTAGATACAATTGGGTTTAAAACGACATTTATAGCTGGTAGGGTGACAGAAACTTCAACACGTACGGTTGGCACCAAGGTGACATTACGTATTGACACATGGAATGAGCAGGAATTTGACAAAATCAGATCATTCCTTAAAATGGTAATAGCGCCAAGCTGGATTACATTGAAGGTTGACGGTGTACCCCTAGTAGGCAAACGTATTAGGTCCACATTCCCATTCTATGGCGCAACGCATGTAGTTAAGAACGACGTACAGGTTGAAGTGTATAGGAATACCAGTGCTGATATCATAAATTTGTCTAAGGGTGAGACTCTTGGATGGATTTATGAAATGGGCATCCCAGTCCAACAGTTACAAACCAGATTCCATATTAACATAAATCAGCGTATACCATTAAATGATAATCGTGACAGCATATCATCTTGGTTTTTAGCTTCTCTGTATGGTAAGGTGCTTGACCACATGGCACCAAATATGTCGGCTGGTGCACTTAGACACGAATGGGTGTCTGCAGGTATAGGGTATGTTAGCTCCACAACATCAAAGGTCATAGCAACAAAGCTTATTGGCGATTTAGATAAGGCTGCGATAGCGTCTATTAATTCACGCGCGAACGACATCGTACGCCAACGTGGCTTTAGAATTATTAATCTTGATATTCTACCGGACGGGTATAAATACTTGCTAAGTAACAATATCAAGTCAGCTGATTCAATTGCCGAAGCAGTATCGAAGTCGATGGTAGATGCAACGATTGACCCGTCTAATGTGTCGAATGCCGATAGGGTCATTGCTGTCGTAAAATACTTGGGTAATGAATTACTTTACACCAATGTTGGTGTTGAGTTCTTCTCATGTGGAGAGGACCATACAGGCTTCGTCAAGATGGCACATTGGCGACCTGGCTTAAATATTATTGGGTTTAATGTATCGTGCAATGACCTAAAGTTAGATACCCCGCTTAATAGCGTGTTTATTAGTTGCATCATACATGAATTCGCTCATATGTATAGCTCCGAACATGACAATGTACATACTCAATATATTGAAAAATTGTCAGGCGATCTGGCTATGTTAATATTGAGGGGTCCCACTAAGCTAGTGGATATTGCCAATAGTAAAGCTGTTAAAAACAGGAAGAAAGTTGGTATTGTATGTGTGGACTGTAGTGCCTGTCGTGAAATCTACCCACAGGATGCCTATCACACCACAAGATGTGTACAGTGTGCTACCAAGCATAAAAAGGCAAAAAAGGTGGAAAATGCCTCTAAATGAATGTGACTTAGACCATGTACAACACAGGCTTGGACATTTTACACATCCAATTACTGAGATGGCTAGTCTCAAAATCACAATTCATTTGCGTAGTAAGATACAATATTCTTCAACGTCATTAATATTTATGGCACACAGCATATTAGACCAGTACACATTCTTAATAAAGGATAATAATGTATAAAGTATTATATGTGGGCAATGATCTTATCAGACATCGTACTTTTGTTAAAGATCATATTGAATTTGCTGATATTGTCCATGCACACACTGTAGCAGAGTGTGTTGGAATATTGCTTGAACAATGTGCTACATTCGATGTGGTCCACATTGACGACGATGTTGGTGTTGGTAATTCGCCTAGTATCGACACACTAGGTCTGGTGCCACTGTTAAACACATTAGGCAAATACCATTTTGATCTGGTTCCGTCGTCGATTCACATATCGTCTATTCTTAGCGATAGAAAGGAATTAATTGTAGACATGATGAACAAGTTAAAACTTAATTTTTCATACTATGAGGGTTAAATGTCACCATACACAATAGCATTGTTGGGTGGTGGGTTCATTATATCGTTAATGTTTCCGTCAGTCATATTTTTTATATGCAGGATACTAAAATTAATACTGACATTGTTTGTCCCATTTTTAATAATAGCTGGATTTAGCACATCAATGTTTTTTGCCCATCCAGCTATTAGACATGAAATGGGCTGGGATAACAAAGCGTCAATTAACAACAATGTTATTGCACCCGACACGAACGTAGTAAAGAAGACGAAGCGTAATGCCGCCAAACACTAAGAAGGAGTGAGCATGCACGTAGACAATGATGAAGCTAATAGTGTTGTATACAGGATGCAGAATACTAGCACACCTGACAAGGTGCTTCTCCAGTCATTCATGGATATGGTTGTTGGGGTGAACAACTACGATATTTCTAATATGACAAGACAAGGTATTTTGAGTAGGATGTTTTCAAGAGAATTAAAACACAATTCAAATGTGAAGAATACCAATTTTGCGAATAGTTTCGATGACATAGTGTCACTGTTTTGGGAATCAGTGTTTGCAGATCTGCCAACAGCTAGACAAACTGGTGCAGATGTGCTCGTAAAGTCTAATGGTGAGGCCAAATCGGCGGACACTAAATGCAATCCAATTAATTATTTAAGGTGGCGTGCAATAACTAAGATTCGCAATATGCTCAATGATTCATACGCACGCAATTTAATACAGGTGTGTGACGGGTGTGGTGAGTCATCGGCGGCGGCGAAGAAAGAGCGCACAACAGTGTGCAAATGCGGGTCGGAGGACACAGTCGCAACTTGGCCGACTGGGTCGAAGTACAGGTCTAAGAAGACAAGGAAGTGCAACACTTGTAATTTGACTTGGACCCGTGAATTCATTTATAGTTGTATATATTGCAAATCGCCAGATACAAGATTGGAGATGAAATATCAGCCAATAGACGCTATGACAACCACGCCATATGATTTAAATACGGCAGAGGCAAAAGTAGCCCATAATCAGTCTATTAATGAAGTTAATAGTTTAATTATTAGAATCAAAGCATCCTTGCCAAAAGACCCACGTGACGCAGATGCCATTACAGCGAAGATGTCTATCTTTGTCCTTATGACTGACCAGTCGGCTGCAGCTGATATATGTCGTAAATGTGTAAAGAAAGCCGAAGTGTGTACTGAGGCATGCACCGAAGTATGCCTACACCAAAAGACGATTGACAAGCGTAAGTCGTGTGGCGCAGAATCGTTCTCAATCACACAGTGTATTAACTACAGTAAGAAGATAGCAGAATATCAATCATGCAGCGCATCATTAGCTTCAAAAAGAGTCAAGTATAATAGACATTATTTCACTAAGTATATAGTTGCCAACCGTGATAAGGACATGACATGCGCCGCTTTGTATGATGTTATGCAGCAGTATGGGCTAGTTGACGAGTATTTACACATTAAATGAGGGGCGATGCATGACTAAATACTATCAAATGGACAGTGATAACAAACGTGAAGAAGTTGATGTGTCAAAATATTCAATTAAGATTATTTGCCACGAACCTGGATGTTTCCATATTCGTTACATTAGACCATGCGACCGTGCAAAGGTAAGATTCTGTAAGCCACACCAAGTCATATATAGGCTTAGATACAGGGCTGAATTTATGCGTGATGACAGACGTAATAAGAAGTAACCATGTCGCATAGGTTTCTGAACCAATATTAATCCTTATAATTTTAACTGTGGCTGTTAATGAGGTTACAATATGATATTGTTAGAACTAACAAAGCAGATTATACGCAGTTCTAATAATTGTAACTATACCATTAATACACAAAATTAAACTTTAAATATTACAAGGGTTGGTATATCTATGTCCAGGCGTGCGCCCAGGTCTGTGTCAAAGTTGGTGCTTGATCCAGCTAGTGAATTACTGTCTAAGCTAGTGTCCTACCGTACCTATAATAGGACACTAGTTGATCAGAATCGCAAGGAATCACTTGATGAGACGATAGACAGACTAATTTGCATGCATATGGACAGATTCCCAAGTCTGGTTGATGAGATTGCCTGGGCTGGGAACATGATGCATGAGGGTAAGATCATGCCTTCCATGCGTGCCTTACAATATGGTGGCACGCCAATACTCAAGAATAATATACGTCAATATAATTGTTCATTTTTAAATATTGATGACACGCGTACATTTGGCGAGTTGGTATTCCTATTGTTGTCTGGGGCAGGGGTCGGATTCTCAGTGCAGAATAGGCATATCAAGAATCTACCATCAATCCGCAGGCCATCTGAGAATGTAACATTCATTATCCACGACTCGATCACAGGTTGGGCTCAGGCATTTCAAGCCCTGTTTGACTGTTATTTTCTAACGGGTGTGAAACCATCATTTGATTATTCACTAATACGTGAGAAGGGAGCATGGCTTAAAACCACCGCTGCCCGTGCACCAGGCCCAATGCCACTACGCCATGCATTACTGGCTATCGATAAGTTGCTGAACGAGTGTGTTGGCAGGAAGCTCAGATCAATTGAGATATATGATGCAATCTGTATTAGTTCGGACTGTGTAGTGTCTGGTGGTGTGCGCCGTGCAGCATTAATTTGTTTGTTCGATAGAACAGATCCAGACATGATCACGGCTAAATCTGGTGATTGGGATAAGACACACCCGTATCGTGCTAGGTCAAACAATAGTGCAGTGATGCCACGTGATATTATTGAATATGATGAATTTAGTCATATATATGATATGTGTGCTATGTCTGGATTTGGTGAACCAGGATTGTCTTGGTCAAACGACACTGATACAGGATGGAACCCGTGCATACCGGCATGGTCGACAGTATTAACTCCTGCTGGTATTAAGATGCTAAAAGATGTTAAGATTGGTGATAGTATTTGGTCTGGTAAGCAGTGGACAACTATGACTAACAAGTGGTCAACAGGCATTAAGCAGGTGTATGCATATCACACAACTGGTGGCACATTTTATGGAACAGAAAATCATAGGGTAGTAGAAAATGGTATTAAAATAGAAGTTAAAGATGCTGAGTCTATCGACACAACATTTGGTCCATCACCAGGTAAATATAATATCGACCCACAAGTTGTAGTGGACGGTCTAATGATTGGTGATGGCACCAGACATATGCTCACCAATAGGACCTTCCTTATAATTGGCGAAGACGACCAAGATTATTTTGAAAGTGAGATAAAGAATCTTATTATTGATAAAGTAAGCTGGAAGGATAATAATGCACATTATATAGTTAAGTCAAACATTGCATTTGATGAACTAAATAATATACCAGATCGTAACATACCAGACAGATATAGATTTGGGACTCCAGATGTTGTGTGTAGCTTCCTACGCGGATTGTATTCGGCAAATGGGTCAATTTGTGGTCGACGTGTAACGTTAAAATCAACAAATATTAATATTGTAACAACCACCCAAGAAATGTTGTCGTCACTTGGTATTAGGTCGTATTATACCATCAATAAACCATCTGAAATAGAGTGGGAAAATGGTACCTACACCTCACGAGAAAGTTATGATTTAAACATATCAACTGACAGAGTAAAGTTTATGTCTATGATCGGATTTATCCAAAAATATAAGATGGATAAATTGGGTATGGTATGTAACGACGTCAAACCAGGCAAAAATAAAGTTACCTTTGATATTATCAATACCACATTAATATCAACTGAAGAAGTATTTGATATCACAGTCGACGCCGAAGAGCATACATTTTGGAATAATGGGATGTTAGTCTCAAACTGTCACGAGGCATCACTGCGATCAAATACATTCTGTAATCTTACCACAATTAATCAAACAACAGTGGTTAGCCTACAAGATCTTATCGAGCGGGCAAGAGCCGCAGCATTTATCGGAACATTGCAAGCATCTTACACAGATTTCCCGTATATCAATAATCAATGGCGCGTACGTACTGAAGAAGATGCACTACTTGGCGTTTCCTTAACTGGCATCGCTGATCGTGCAATATCAAGTGAGTGGATGCGGGCAGCGGCTGAGCATGTAGTGGAGACAAATATTAAATTTGCTGGTAGGATGGGTATTAATCCGGCTGCGCGTACGAATGTATTGAAGCCGGAAGGTAGTAGCAGCTGTGTTCTTGGTACCTCATCTGGCATGCATTCGCGTGAGGGCGAATTCTATATTAGGCGAATTCAGGCGAACAATAATGATATTTTGTTAAAATATCTATTAAATGTGATTCCAGATTTAATCGAACCCGCCAAAGGCGTAATGAATACTAGTGTAATCTCAATACCTCAACGATCTCCAAAGACTGCGCTGCTTAAGAGTAGCGAGTCGGCCATTGATGTGTTTAACAGGGCTATTGAATACAATTTGAACTGGATTAAGCCTGGTCATAGACGTGGCCCGAATATGCATAATGTCTCGTGTACTATTGATGTGGCAGCTGACGAGTGGTCTAGCTTGAAAAAAGTAATGTGGGAGAAGCGCAACCTATACGCTGGTATAAGTATGTACCCAAAAGACGACTCAAAATATGAGCAGGCCCCATTTGAAAAATGTACTGAAGCACAATATGAAACCATGCTTAGTCAGGTGCAGAGTATTGATTTAACACAGGTACCACTCGATATGAATGAAGTGGCGCGTGAGTCTATTGCATGTGGTGGTGGCGCATGTGAGGTAGTTACACTGTAGACATTGGTTTACGCATAAACTCTACATTATTATATCTTAAAATAAGATTGGATGCATAATGAAATCCATGTCGATAGTGTATATATCACCAGATGGGGTGACACCACCGTCTGTAGCAGCAAAACTGAACAAATACTCGTGGTCGTATATTGATTTCTACACCATGAACATGACCCAATTGTTGTTTATTTCAAAGAATCGCATAATGCCAATGGATACATTGTTGGTGCTGGTCGATGACAAAATTGTATTGAGGAATGTTGGCGCACTGCCCAAACTACCAATACTAAAAAATTTGCTTTTAAAGGTTGAAAAAGATGCCGCCACGTAAACATACAGCAGAAGAATTGGCATGGGCTAAAATACATGGAATGAAGATTGGGATTACAGACCCGGTTAAATTCCTTAATACGAAATATAGTGCCCTACTAATTAAATTAGAAGCATTAGGGCTTGATTTGGTGTTTGTGGCTATGCCAGAATCAAAAGAAGACCCAAAGAAGGAAGAGAGGCGTAATACACGTAAAGAGCTAAAATGCTCGTATTGCCGACCGCACAAAGGTGAAAACAAGAAATATAAAAAGCACGGCGCTAAGAAATCAAGGAAGAAGGCATGAAAAAGACTAAATTTATTCCTGCCGACATTTTTGACAAAGTAGTTAGGTTGGCTGGACACAATATGTGTCCGCATGAAGAGCTAGAAACGATAGGTTTGGGCGATACACATTGTGCAGTGTGTGGTAGGGTGTGGGATGGGAAGCACGAATCAATAGAAAATCCAGACATAGTTAAATTGGAAAAATTGTCGACAGAAGCGTATGAACAACAATACATCTTACTTGAGTACAAAATCAAACCTATGACAAACAATACTAATCAGTCGGGAACCACTGTGCAATTCAAATCAGGTGATGTTGTACAGCTAAAGTCTGGTGGCCCACGCATGACAGTCTCACATGTACGGCCACATTCAGTGGACACTATTTGGTTTGTTGATAGTGATAGTGAAGTTAAGGTCTACCGAGACGTTTTTACCTTAGACACGCTTATGATAGTTGGCGATGAAAAATAGGCACACACAATGTTTAAAGAAAAAATAAAGGCGTTATTTAGGTATACTAAAGTTGTATATTACAATGATCAAAGTAAGACATCTGGGTTTATTGAGTTTAATTTGGCTGGCGGCGATAATAATGTGTATCTTACAGATTTGCACAAATTAGGCCGCATGTTCAACACCAAAGATGTTACAGTTGATGGTTGGTACAATACTGCAGCTAATGGCGGGTGTGTTAAGTGTAACTGTGACTGTGTACAAGATACTAGTGTAAAGTATGTGCTCATAGAGAACATCAAATTAGATAAGAAAAGAACTAAGAGAAAAGGTGGGTAAAAATATATGAAAAAGGGTAAATTCAATACGATTGTAGATTCTGCTTGGGGGTCCAGCGCTAAAGGTGCGGCTTCGTCACGCCTGGTTGATATCTTTAAAGTTGAAAACGTCTCGTCATGTAACTTCCCAAATGCAGGTCACACGCTGAAATCTGGTGATGTGAAATTCGTGTCTAAGTGTCTACCGACGCCAGCGGGACTGAACATAATCGGACGTGGGAAACCAAAGCTTTGGCTAGGTCCCAATTCTGGGTTTTTTCATGACCAATTGCATAAGGAGCTTGACCAGACTAGATATGCAGCTGTAGAGGTGTACACACACGAACGTGCAGTTATTGTATCTGGTCGCCATTTAGACATGGAATCACCAGCTGGGTCACAATCGACAGAGCACATTTCATCAACCATGTCTGGGTCTGGCGCCTCATTTGCAGAAAAGTCAATGCGTCGCAAGGAAGTTGAAATGGCGCGGACACATGCCGGTACCAACGTGTTTAACCCTGAGCTGTTCATGGGCTTAGTGCGCGGATATATGAATAAGGGTGAGACCTTTATGCATGAGGTGTCACAGGGGTTTGCGTTGTCTACTGATTATGGCACTCAATATCCAAATTGTACATTTAGGAACTGCACGCCGCAGCAGGCGTATGCTGACATGATGATTAGGCCAACAGATATTGGCGATGTGTATCTAAATGTGCGCAGTTTCCCAATCAGAGTTGGTAACAATTATAAAGACGGCAAGCAGGTTGGGTACTCGGGTGACTTTATGCCGGACCAGCAGGAGCTTACGTGGGAACAGATTGCAGTAGATGCTGGGATGCCGCCAGATGAAGCAGCCGGGCTGGCAGAACGGGAACGGACCACGGTAACTAAAAAGATTCGCAGGGTTGCGACTCAGTCGTGGAAACTGCTTGAATACAGCGCCCAGGCGACCAACGCTACAAAGCTTATCCTTAATTTCCCCCAATATATTCACTGGTCTGCTTTTGCGTTACGTGGTGGCAAGGAAGTACTTCCGAAGCTGCATCAGACAGTACGTCAGTATATTGACAAGATGGAAGATGTCGCAAATCTACCTGTGGTAATGATTGGTACCAGTGCAGAACACGATGATTACATCTGGTTAGGATAATAATTATCCATGCTACCGTAGCTCAGTTGGTAGAGCAAGGCCCTTGTAAAGCTTAGGTCGGTGGTTCGATTCCATCCGGTAGCGTTTTAATTCTCTTGAGAGGTTGTAATATGACTAAAAATAGAGACTTGGCCATCGCAATGCTAGCTTTAATTTTTGTTGGCTTTGCACTAACATTTGGATATGCAATCACCCACATGTGTAAGTATTGTGATATGGAGATTAAGGGCTAATATGGCGAGTAAACTGACAAGGCTAGTACATATTGAGGCAGTATTAGGCCCGACACCACTTAGAACACAAGAGATTATCGGTGAGTATAGTCATGCTCCCACAATTGGGCAGCGATTCCAATTCTTTGCAGTGTCATTAACGGAAGGAAGTAATACTAGACTTATATCGACTTCTGAAGTGTCAACTATTTCGGTAAGAGATGGTGCTACCACTTTTACTACTGAGTCTGGCAGTACTTATACACTAGAGGTGTGCAAATGAAGAAAACGCCATATAAAAAGAAATGCAAAGATAAAGACAGTACGGCTCACTTAGAGCTTGTTGGCGGTGTCTTTGTAGTTGAAAAGTTCAAAGATGGGACTGAGCGTCGCGAAGAGATTGATGGTGTTGTCGTACTAAAGTTGCTATTGATGACCGTTCACGATGGTATTAATGATATGATAAAGAAATATGACAACAAATAAATGTGATTTTTGTGATAATGTAGGTTTGGTAGTGTGTGACAACTGTGCGCTATGGGTATGTGAGGATTGTGGCACAGAGACCAAGTGCCTAGAGTGCCATATGGACATCGGACTTAAGGAATTGTCACGTAGTATCGCTAAATCGGGTATTATTGATTCGATTGCAGATATCAAAGCTAAGGCATAATTAATAAACGATACAGTTACGTGCTTTATAATAAAGTGTTTCAAACAAGGAGTATACACATGGGTTTCCTCGGTGGTAGTGGTGGTACAGACAAGCCAAAAGATGCAGCATACCTAGAAGTATCAGAAGAGAAACTTACTATCCGGCCACTCGATCGTCAGCCTACATCAGTGTGGGTCCATACGATTCCGGGTATTAAGACTCCTGGACCAAATGGGCAGGATATTACCATTCGTAAGTTTAAGACTGTCCTCTGCACGTCTACCGGTCGTGGTGGTGGCGGGTGTAATGTGTGCGCCACCAAGGATCCGCTTTGGGACCGCGTAGAAGAGAGTTCGAAGTACAATAAGAAGATGCAACGTACGGACTTCCCTAAGAAGATGATTCATATCCTGCCTGTTATTGATCACACGTCTAAGACCAATAAGATCTTGAAAGGTGGCAACCAAACATACGAGAAGATGGATATTTGGTTTGATATGCAAACCTCAGACAGTGCCAAGGACCTGCGTCGTTGCGATTGGGTCATTTGGAAGACTGGTAAGGGTATGAAGACCAAATACTTCGTAGATCGACTTGACACATGTGAATTTGAATTTGACCCGACTGATGCTGCCTCAGCAAAAGCTCTTGTCAAGAAA
>Ga0315288_10001822_pt1 | contig 27602 bp, 14 predicted proteins | sample YL17G11_20_MG_FD_203454 | JGI IMG/M metagenome (GOLD analysis project Ga0315288, IMG submission 203454) | Sediment microbial communities from Yellowstone Lake, YNP, Wyoming, USA - YL17G11_20 | ecosystem: Environmental > Aquatic > Freshwater > Lake > Sediment | place: USA: Wyoming | collected... | reverse complement strand
TTTCTCCATCTTTCATGCTACACTCTCCTTGATTGTTGTGGTTGGGGCGTGGATTTTTGGGCAGAAGTCGCAAACACCGATTCGGGCTCGTAGCCCAGACGAGAATCCACCGGGCGACCAAGTAACACCACGGGCTCTTTGTCCCATAGGCGGCGTCGGTCCGCCCGGATGCTCCTGCCCCGGTTGGCATCCCCGGTGCGGTATCAACCCAAAGAATACCACCCGCCACGCCCCAAACCAAGTTACATTCTAGTAACATCGTCTCCAGGCGGATAGCGGTTGCGCCGCTCGTAACCGCGGCGCATTTTCAAAAATAGCGCAATAATGCAGACGAGTCTCGCTAGTTCCGCCGCTGCCGCAGAGCCCGTCCGTTCGGCGGCAGCTTATGGACAATCATTACTCATCAATAGTGGATAGCATTATTCAGGGCGTCGGAAACCACAGCATTGTTATAATTCTGTTACCCAACAATCAACCTATCCCTACTTCAGAGAAAGGATTTTCAGAAATGACAGACTATGATGCTCTTGGAAAATATACGGAGGGCAGAGACCTCTTGGCTAATCACATGGAAGAGCGCGACAAGGCATTACGCGAACTCGAGTCTCTAATAAGTAACTGTATGGGATCGCATTCTGGCCTTATAATCAGACTTGATATTGCCAAAGCGCAAGACATTATCTCAAAACTGGCAGACATAGAAGTAAAAATACACTCAACGATAACGGCAATAAACACCAATGCAGATAAATGTGGAAAACCGCAAATGATTATTAGAGATATTCCCCCAAAACGATAGTTCTTTGCTTCAAAGAGGCGGTAGCTGCATTGCTAAAGGTCAAGCCGACACCCCAAGAAAAGCCGAAAGAACAAAAGAAGCAGAAACAGAAAAAGCCCAACGATTAGGCTGGGCTTCCCCTATTGGGATATCCTAGAATACGATAGTTAAAAACCTTGACGAGAGAAAAACAGAAAAAGGCCAAGGAATAAAAAGTCAGGCGCTCTTTTATTTCTTTGTTGGATAAATCTGATGATCAGGATCCCACCATATAGCTATGAAATATTGTTCATCTCTTACTCCCCACAACCTCTGAGTTCCTGTTAATCGAAGACTCCATATTTCTTCATAATCATCAATTTTGAGATCGCTAGCAACTTTTTGTGCATCTCTAATTATCTTGTAAAATGGAACGGAATGATGGTTTTCTTGGTCTGCGGCGAGATGCTTCCATTGCATTTGCTCAAAACTTTTAAGCTTTTCTCCAATTTCCCAAAAATCGTGTGTATGATCTTTCTCGGCTAAATACCATTTACTTTGACCATCAAATTTCAAGAAAGAGAAAATAACCGATCCATCTTCTCTTGGAAATTTTCCTAATTTTGGCGTTTTACTAATAAATGGCTCAACTTTGAAAGATGGCTGTTTTTTATTCTTTGTCATAGAGAGCCATAGTATTCGGCCATTGACGCAAGTGATATTTCACGATTTCCGCGCTCCCCCATTTGTAGACCCTCTCTCGCGTTTTTCCAGGGTTCTTCGATGTGAGTAAGGTCGCTCAACCACTGAGAAGGCTTATCGCCATAGGTTTTTATGACCGCATCTATGGTTTCTTTCTCATCCTTTGTTAGATTCTTGGGTTCACCCCCAAACATGGCTTCATTAACTGCAAATGCACCCTTGTGAACTTGATATAACTCTGGAACAACGGGGCCATTAGCCCAAGCCTCAATTCTTTCGGGAAATAGTGGTTTTTCATCCCAAACCAAAGACCAAGCTTGCGAGTAGTATACAAGCTTTTGAAGCTTTATTGCTGTTATTTCACCCGTTTGTTGCAGGATGTACTTGGCTACATCAAACACATTCGCCATCGCGCCCTCATAATAATACGACTTTACTTAATCATTATACACTAAATTATCGCTGGTGTTTGACAAATTGGCTTATAATTTACTTACCAAAGGGCGTTTCCAAGTGAATACTGGCGCAAATGTTCTGTTCTGTCAACTGCGTTTGTGAAGTATATCATTCCCTACGGCAAATATTCAATAGAACAAACATCCTGTGTCCCGGATGAGGCTTGAACTCACGACCTAAAGCTTAGCAGGCAATCGCTCTTTCCTTTTGAGTTATCGGGACACATAGATATTGTATAACCATTTTTGCCAATGTACAAGTAAATTTCGCCCCCGCCGAACACGCGCTTGCACCTGACGGGCTACAGGCTGGGCGCGCAAAGCGTATCGAGAAAGAAAAATTACTTTATGGGTTTGTCGCCTTGTCAAAACGCCCGCGGATAAAGCGCAAACCGTTAGGCGCCTTAAAAACAAGGATATACAATGGCGAAAGAACCGAAAGTTTTTATCTCATATTCTCACGATAATGAACAACATAAGGTATGGGTGATCAAACTTGCCACTGACCTCCGTGCACGGGGAGTGGATGCAAGCCTTGACACTTGGGATCTTCAACCAGGCCAAGATATCGCGCGGTTCATGGAGGCCGCTATATCACAATCAGATCGGGTTCTGCTTGTATGCTCGACCCAGTATATTGAAAAAGCCAATAAAGGAACTGGTGGGGTCGGTTATGAGAGATTAATTGTTACTGGCGAGCTCATTGGAAATATTGACACGAAGAAATTCATTCCCATTCTCCGCAACAACACTTCCGCTGTAAAGACACCTACATTCATGGGGCCTCGCTACTATCTCGATTTTTCTCAAGATGATGCTTATGAAACTGAACTAGAGAAGCTAATTCGGGAAATTTATCAATCCCCAGCGCTCGAGAAACCTCCACTCGGACCCTTTCCCTACAGCGAGCCTCCTATGAAAACCGAGTACAAAGCTCCACCAAGACCTGCCTTCAACCCAGGTGAACCTGCTCCACAAATAATGGTCGATCCATGGTTTGTCACCCAGCGCAAACAAGCCGATTCTGGCCTCGCAAATATTGGCTTTACAGGCGCTATGGAGGTAGCCTTCACACTTAGCAGACCAATTTCAAGAAGACAAGGCGAGCTACTTGACGCAGTATACAAATCACAGGTCCATACCTTTGGCTGGCCTATCGGTGTAGTTTTGGCAAACCGTGATGAATACAGACCGAAACCTAGAATTGATGGCATCACTGCCGAAATAGCAATCCCTGACCAACAATCGTACGATTTTTGGTCATTGCGTTCTACTGGTGATTTCTACCTCCTTCAAAGCCTGTTTGAAGATATGAGGATACCCAACACATTGTTCTTCAATACTCGTATTGTTCGCATTACTGAAGCATTAATGTTCTGCAAAAACCTATATACAAACCTGGCTCTGAGCGATGATGCCACCATAGCTCTTCACATTGCACATCTGGGACTCAAAGATCGTATTCTCTCGGCATCTAATTCCGCTCGTAGACTTTACCCAAGTAAGACTACTACAGAAAATATTGTCGAGACCGAAATAACCGTCCGTCTCGGCGATATGCCTACCCGCTTGGTCGACGATGTCGTTCGACTTGCTGGGCCTCTATTCATGGTATTCGATTTCCAGGAATTCCAAAGACAGATTTACGAAGGGCTCGTCTCCGATTTCTTAGCAGGTAAGGTTACCTAGCCAGAAAGGCGCCTACCGATTAACCTCAGTGTCAAGGGATAAAGTCAAAAAAGGGTGAAAGTGGCTGATTTACAAGCAAACGGCTGTGAAAGTGCTCTTTTCGCGGTCGGTTTTTTCTTTCCAAGGATATTTTTTTAGCAACGCTTCGCCGCCCCCGCTGCCAATCTCGCAAAGGGGTTGTTTCTTTCTTCTAGAGAGAAGACTATCGTTTACTCAGGCGGCCGCAACTCCGGCCTGAGCGCCAGGACTTCTTCCTCGGAAGCCAGCCAGTACGGGAATTCCGAGTTCAAGGCTACACGTTTTAAATCGTTCCCGATCCCCAGCCGCATCAGATACTACCGTGCGAACTGCGGGCGGATCACCTCGAGGCCGTTAGTTCTACCTCTGAAGTCAAGCTAGATCTTATTGGTTACGTCTCGGCAAAGATGCCTTTCAACTCTCCAAGGCAGCAAGTTTCGGTCATCACATAGGGACTCGAAGGTGGACTTTCCTCACTTATAAAATGCACTTAATGGTGGTCTCCAAGTTGGAGGAAATTCACACGATTTCACACAAATTCTCGTATTTCTGCACTTATTAGGTTTCCTTCTACTTGAAAATTCTTCTATCTTGACCGTAACAGCGAGGATAAGCTGAAATTGGATGCGCTTGGACCAGATAGGCATATAAAAGGACCTTATCCTGCACAACTCACGAAATAAGACCGCGTTGGTCTGAATTCCCTTGAAGAAGGGAAACTGGAAGCCAGCCAACAGCGATCATTAGCCGCCCATAAATGCGTTCATCCTGCGTACCTGGAATAAGAGGATGTCGGTGATCCCCTGCAGATTTACACCCACATGGATGATTGAACTTCCAAGTTGGAAGGAATTCCAACCGGTTCATCCCCACGCATGAAGAGAATATCTCAACCTGGACAGCGCGGGTATCACAGATGACGGTTCATCCCCTCGAATGTGGGGAAAATGATATCACCACATACCCGCCGATATAGCTTCAAAGTTCACTTCGACATGAAAAGGATCCTTTTAGTTTGTATACGGGGGTAATAGTTGTGTCAACTCACGCACACGAAAAATATAAATATTTCGTTCATAAAACGGGAATGGCTTTGCCAAGAAAGGCTGAGAAAATTACTTGGAAAGGAAGGCTACGAACGCAGAAGCATGAGTTACCGATTCAGGGGATGTACACTGTGATAGGATATGCTGAGATAAAGATGATGTGGAAGTAAATTGGAATTTACATAAGCCATTCAGGGTAAGGAAACTTATTGTGATTACCAGCAAAAGGCAGTCTTCTTCGCCCTGATACTGACCCGCCTGCTACTCCTGATGGCTGTCGAGATCGAGATCGGGCGGATTGTGTACGCGCGCGGTGAGGCGGAAAGGGCTCGACCCACTCCGCGCCCTGGCGGTTTGGCGCCTTGCTCATCGGCAAACCAAACATGTGCTTGACGTGAGCGATCCAGCAGTTTTTTGGAACGAATCCGTAACGCTGCTTGACCCAATCCTGGATTTGTTCGCAGGTTGTCATGAAATGTCGGCTCTTAGCCATCTTTCTTGAACTCACTCCGTAGCTCGACAAGTGTGGCCGTTATGCTGTCAATCAAGTTGATTGCCGCTATGTCAAGATTAACTTTAGCGGGTTCACTGCCTCTCTTGCCTTTACTAGCTCTTCTAGTACTCTTGCCTGAAAACTCAAACAACTCTCCCCATTGTTGAATCGCTGTTAATACATACACTTCCGTCTCGCTGAGAGCTTCAACTGCGGCCGGATCCACTTCCATAGATCTTTCTTCAGAGGGTATTTTCATCAACAGAAGGGCAATAACCAGCCGCGTAAGACTATCGAAAAGGTCTGCAGAAAGTTGGTCCCTTTTTGAGTTGGTATATTGTTTGAAGTATGGAAACGGATTTTCGGTCGGTCGTAGCCAATCTAGAATTTGCAAGACATCCTTGTATGGTGTCAGCGGGTATGCTTTACCTGGTAACGATGCCCGATGCTCCCAAATTTTGATGATCGTTTCCGTTGCATCCTTGCGAGCCTTTAAACGCGCAGCTGCCGTCGCACCATTCTCTGCTTCGTCCATAAGTTCAGCCAGATGGTGGGCCATCCAACGTCCTAGAGTGTCGACCCCTTTTTCTAAATCCAATTCATGGACGAGATGCCGTCCAAGTCCCAAGACGTCCTTCGGCGGTTTCGACAGTTCCATCTCTCCGGAGGATGATAACCCTGTCGAACCGCGTTTCCTTTTCTTTTTCTTTATCATATCTTGAGTAGCCATAGCTATAATTCCTTCGTGTGGTCTCGATCTCGACTATCAGATCGAGATCAAGTTTGTTGAGCAAAGTCCGCAGGGTTTCCTTGTCAACCTTGAGACGCCAACCGTCAGAGCGGACAGTTTCATCGTAGCTAAACCTATCCTCCCGCTCGTCCCCTCGTGTATCCCCCCATGCTTCATAGACAAATACCGTATTCTCCTGGCTGGCTTCCACCCATCGTGTTTGATTATCCTGAACAAATTTGAGATTTAGAACTTTCAATGTCTTATTGGATGGACTAAACTGGATCGTACCAACCTGGTACCGCAGCGGGTCGCGTTCGTCGATTCCCAAGTCTTCCTCGCCATAAGCAAGCCAACCTAAGAGTTGATACGGCGGGCTATCAATTTCAAGATCATCTCCATTCTTAGGGATTCTGTAACTCCAGGAGTCGTCAACAGTCTGCAGCGCTCGCACAAGCGCCCCGGCAGTTTCAGGAGAGACCAATGCTGTGCGGACTTGGGCTGATAACGTAAATTTGCTTGATCGATTATCGTGACTGCTTTCGATGACAATCGATCCGTCGTTGCTGGCTAACCCCATTTCAGCTAAGAATTCAGCAACGCTAATACCTGCTTCTATCCACACATTGACATCATTCTGAGGCGGAAACCACATCCGAGCCTCCAGAGGTTTTGCTGCATGAAGATCTGCGAGCCAGAATGGAGGGAGGCTGAGCCCATCCTCTCTCAATAAGTGTTCAAAACTGTCGTAGTCATCCTTTTCGGCTTTTATGAGAGCACGGGTCTGCATCAACTCCCCCATCACGCACCACATCGCATGCAGTTCGAGATAGGTATGAAAACGTTCCAGAATTGGCCGTGATCCATGACCATGAGACATGAGTTGGGAGTCCCTGTCGGATACGCGGTATTTTCTCGGCTCATCATCCCAGCGCCAAGGGTTGTTCTGCACGCCCCAGTGATCAACAATCCAGTGCTCGGCGACATCCAAAAATTCCTCTGTGCTAACATCTGCAAAAGCTCTAAGCGCCCCTGAATACCAATATGGTAGGGTATCCAGGGTATTGAAATGAAAACGACGGCTTTCGCGTTCCTGATAGCCGTGCCGATCGAAGCCGACTTTATAGGATGGCTGTCTGGTTTTCTTTCGCGGTAATGAACTTGTGTTTGCCTTCTCAAGGGCGTCCATCTGAGACTGGTCGAGCACCAATTCTCTGCTCTCCACGAGCTTATAGACCGCCGACTTCGCAAACAAACGAATAATGATATGCGGAAACTTGTCATCCACAGCGATTTCGAGCAACCACTGTCCATGACGCGCCAATGTCACTGGTTTCTCGGCCGAAATTCGGTCGAGCGCTATGACGAGCCACAGACGGGCTGAGAGCCAGTAGAATGGGACGTTAGGATTACGATAACAGGCCTCGTCTTTCCGACCATATAGCCCAATGATTGCATCAAGTGTAGCGACATCTCCAAGCTGAACGAGGCGTCGGAGCGCATGCGCTGCCCGCCAACGGACCCGGATGTCGATATCTCCCATCAGGGTATAAAGAAAGCGTGCTATACCAACAGCTGCATCAGATGGAATGTCAGCGAGATTCCAGTTATCCCTCTCAGAAACCGGGATGCGGTCAACAAGCCGCCTGGCGTAACGCGAGAGGATTTGTGCTGTGTCTACCGGCGTGTAATATCGCGCAAGCAATCCGACAAGTGCATATATGGTAGGTGCGTTCAGTGTGTCAACGTGGCGCTCCATAGCCTCAAGTAAGGCCGCACAGATTTGCTGATCTGATGTCCCGGATTTTTCGAGCAGAGCCGGCAGTTGAGACTCGCCATATGGAAGCCAGCGACTAAGCTCAGGGAGAAGATCGACCACAACTTGAAGGAGACGCATCTTGGACCAATTTGCGACGGATGGCGAGTCGCGCCAATCAGCAACGCGTCGTGCGATAGCCAGCGGGATTTCATGGTCGGCCACATTTGGGGACTTACTGTGACTTAGCGCTTCGAGATGCGCGGCCCGGTCTCCCACCCTGATGATATTGCCAATTTTATCGAATATTGTGGCAACGGAGACATGGGTATTTAAACCTAACGCGGCCGTCTGAACCTGGACGATGACATCATTAATCTCATCAGGGGTCACAAAACGATACGCTGTCCAATTGAGACTTTCCAGAGCAGTAGCTTGTTTTATCTTGTACTCATCATTAGACGCTGTCGTCTCCCTCTTGGCAGGTGGGGATATCTGGATTGGTCTTGTTGTTTGACGAAACATCGTCGTTTGCGCGAGTCGATCCATCCAGAAACCGGGTCCGCCCTTTTTGAGTAGTAAGGCCAACTTTTCGCTCACTTGTGGTCGGATGCCCTGACCAAACCTTAGCAATTCTTCCCGAGCGAGATACTCGGCTAATGACATTAAGTCTAATTTACTATTTGGGCCTATCGCCTCGTCTACGATCAGACCAGTCAGCTCAGGGCTGAACTCATTAAGCAGAGCGGATAAGGCCGAGACCTGTACCGGTGTCATTTCGTGATGCAAAAGAGCTGTCTCCAAAACAGGTGGAAGGATATGCTCACGCCCAACAATGTCCAGGTCCTCCCATCGAGCTGTAACCGCTAGGGCTAGGCATACATCAAGAGTTCCGAGCGCCTGCGCAGCTTGCTCCCAGGGAAAATGCTCATTATCATCAAGACGAACTGCTGTATCACCGACAACGATTGCCAAGTTAAAAGCCACGGCCTTTCTTTCCTCGACACTCATACCCGTTACGGCACGTTCCGCGAGAGGCGCGAACAGGGCAATCTCGTGGATGGAATCCACATTGACTTCGCCTGCCACCTCCACTGTTGTATTGAATATACTCTGTGCATCAGCGTAGCTGATTGGAAGAAGAAGACGCGCAAAGCTGATCAGTGCGGTAATCTTTTCTTCCGCTGATGTCTTCATGTTTTTAACAGCAGTGGCCCGGGCTGTGATTATTCTGAGCATTTGTTCGTGCAGCGAGCGGTCCAGGGCAAGACTCGCAAATATCTCTGTCTCTGCGGATGCCGCGGGGTTTGGACCCAAGAGTGCACTTGCGCATTCTAACAGAACAGTCCGGTCCAGGCCGGGCAAAACCATAAGTCGAGTAATCGACAAGGCGGCCCGCGTCCTCATGGCAGATGCATAAGGTTGTCTGTTGAACCTGTATTCCTCGCCGTAATATCGAGTGATTGCGGTCTGTAGTTGGTTTTTAACCTCTCCCGGCTTAATTAATCCAAGAATGGCTTGAGCACGAACATCGTATATATCTATAATCGGCTTGATAAAAGTTTGAAACTCCTGCTTTCTTTCATTATCTAATCTCTTGGCCTCTTCGACTTTTTTGGGGGGCAGATCTCCTGGTGGTTCATCTGGATCGACCCAATAGGTCTCCAGAGTCGTTTGACGCCCAGCCAGACGTTCCAGTAAGGCATGTGCTCGCAGACTAAAATCAATCGGTGAGATCTGCCAAGTTGCGAGCCTGTCGCGACGGCGCGACTCCCGATCTGAAATCCGCTCGAGCACTGGAATGACACAAGCACGGTCGCCGCCACGAGCAACAACCGTCTCGCAAGCTGTGACGATCATATCCAAATACTGAACAGTAGGATTGTCATCATTCCAATTCTTACGCAAATGATCAAGATCGATAAGCCCTCGACGAAGAAGCCTACCCAGTCCAACTTCGATGCGAGATAAGTCGATATCGTTTCCTGCGAGTGCGAGCGGAATAAGCAGGAATAAATCCCATGGTGTCCCAACTTTGGCCTCGGTGATATAACGCTCTACCAGAGACGCTTCCCCTGAAGTGATCAACTTGAACGAAAGGAGCGATGCTATGTGGAGTACCATAGACTTCGGACTCCACCGCAATAAGGTTTCAAGCGAGCGTTGTGGGCCTTGGATTCGAAGAATAGCCTCGGTTTCTGCAGAAATATCGCAATCGTGGATGCGCCAGGACTGTGGTTCTATATTGGGATGTTTCTCCTTTTCAATCCATTGCTGCTCACGACGAGCCTGCAGCCAGGCTTCCAGCAGCCGACGCCCCTCGCGAACTGAGATGGCATCCCGGGACCTTGCGTCTGCAGCCATGAGGTGGAAAAGAAGCGGCCCATGCTTCTCGATTTTCTTTGGATCACGTAAGATAGCTCTGGCAGCTATATCACGCGCGAAGGAGGCAGCCAGATCTGGATTATCGACAAGCATTTGCCGGATAGCTGCATCGGTCTTGAGTGCTTCTGCGCCGATGAGAAGCGTCCACATGGCATCGACATTATTCCCGGCTTCTCTGCAAACTTTCATCGCGATCCGCAGACGCTGCAGCTGCGTCTCACGCCGTAGGACCGGGTCCCCGATGGCTTCAGGCACCGGGTTTGTATTGATGAGATCAATGATCTCTGGTCCGCGGCCGGCTGCGAGCAGTGCAGCTGCTATATGAGTAGCAGCATATGGGTCTGATTTGTGACGACTTGCGAAGTAGTCCGCAATTTGAGAGTACATAGCCAGGAGTTGCGCCTCCCCTTCGGCCCGGACGAATTGTTCGAAGTCTTCGTCGGCGAAGCTGAGCGATTGCTCCGCGATGCGCACGCCTGGGGCCAGATCGTTACATATGTCGCGCACGTGGGCTTCGGTCAACCCTGTCACCGCGGACAAATCTGCGAGGGGAATCGGACGGGGCAGCGCAATCAGTCCTGCGCAGACCACTTTGAGATGCCGATCATGTCCCTCCTTGCTCAGTGCGAGTTCGAATCGATCTCGGAATATCTGGTCGAGCATCTTGCCATTCGGGCGCAGATATTCTAGAGCCTTTACTGGCTCAGAGCCGGCTAGATCTAAAGCGTATTGCTGCACCCGCGGATTGCCGCCCGACAGAGAATGGAAGTCGTCGATCCAGGCATCTGGCGCGTCAGCCAATACTCCTCGCACATGAGCGGCAGTCTCATCCCGTGAAAACCCCGTTATCTGGACTTGAGTAAACACGCGCGGAAGTTCGAGCGTGTCCAGACGCCCAGTTCTACAAGTTAATATAAAGCGGACATTGTCAGGTAAGTCACCCAGCCTGACAAAATCATGGACGAAGCTGCGCTCTGGCGGTGCATGTGTGTTTGCAGCGATGATTGAGTTGTCCGCTGCATCGATACTGATGACAAGGAGGGCATTGGGGTCCTGAGAAGCTACCACCTCGGCTGCCCTTTCCAATCGTTTCTTGAATACTCTCGAATAATCAAGATTTTCTGAGCGACTCACCAACAACGGTATGCGAAGATGAACGGCAAGGTCATTGCTAAGTTGGAGGAAGGCGTCCTTAGACAGGTGTCGGGAGGCATTGGAATCAAGGTATCGGCCGCTTCCGTAGCAGTCGAAGACAAGGACAACTGAGCCTGGCGGCAATAAATCTCTTAACTCTTGCAAAGCCGTTGTCTTTCCGGAGCCACCCTCGCCGTCAAGACAGATCCGCTGGTTACCGGCCAAAATCTGTTCAACAATATGCTCAGATGCCACGCGCGGGACCACACGGTCCACTCGTTTGATAGAAGGGGGACATGGAAACAGTGCAGCAGGATCAGAAACCCCCATCCATAGCAAAATAGATTGACGAGTGATAGATTCGCCTTTTGCTTCCGGCAACATCTTGCGGTGTATGAAAAACAGAAGGTCATTGACCGCAGCGCGTGCGTCACTTTCGGTCAAGGCCGAGATAGTCCCAAGAATATGTTCCTCAAGAGCAAAGCGCGATTCATGCCCACATTGGGAAAAATCAAGTGCTTTCGCAAATGTCTCGAAGTCTGGGTCTGATAGACCGCTTGCCGTTTGAAGAACAGAACGCTCTGGTGGGCGTCCCGAAGGATTACGTGAACTCGGCTCCAATTCGCCTGAGAATGCTTTTATAACTGCTGAGTCAACAGCTTGATTGCTGACAAGTTGTACTACCAGGTTTCCGCTAGTGACAAGGTCGGGGTATTTGGTTTTAAGATTGATGAAGGCCTTTGCAAGGCGGCCCATGACTGAGTTGTCTTTCCGCTTATTTGTACTATAGCTTAGCCGAGATACTGTCCAGGTCTGGTCAGAATCCGCTGCCGAGTACTTGAGTTGAGCAATTACGATGCGTTCGTAAGATGCAGCTTGATCGTCCCCAAAGTACAAGGTGCAGTCCACGCCATCCCAAGTATCGGGGGATGTACCGCTCTCATCCTCGGCTGTGAGACCCTCGACCGTTACCTGTATCAGGTTGGTGTCCTGGTCGAGCAGCATCAACGCCTCGCGCAAAGCCCAGAGCTCGTGAAAGTCATCTCCTGCATTTGCGCCGCGGGCACCGCGGTAATCGGCCATTGACATTCTATGTCACCTATCTTGTGTTTCAGTTTATCATCCCAAAATGCCTCAACGCGGACCGGATCGGCTTATCCTTCGCCGGCGGACGTGGCTCAACCCGCTCCGCGCCCTGGCGGTTGGGTGCCTTTCGCATGGGCAGGCCAGACATGTACTTCACGTGGGCGATCCAGCAGGTTTTTGGAATGAACCCATAGCTCTGCTTGACCCAATCCTGGATTTGTTTGTAGGTTGCCATTATTATTCTCCAGTGAAAATTTCTTCTCGGTGATTGAATATAAATTTGATAATTGCTTCCAAAATAGGCTGACCATCAAGAATGATCTCTTTTGTGTGATAAGCAGTAGATCCCCCATGAACGGTATTATTTCGTAGCTGGTATAGTACGCTGAGCAGTTGTTGTGTAGAAAGGAGAATGTCTATTGGTTTGCCATTTACATCCCACGGATTATCAATAGATGAATATTCAAAGAACTTATATCCATCCGTTAAAAATAATCTACGGTCTAGGCTTGCAATACCCCGAATTTCTGCTGGAACAAATTCCTCTTCAATCCATTGTCCACTTTCATAATAATTAATTGGAATGGCTCGATTTACATCTATGCCTTCGTCTTGTGCGATGGTGGGGATTCTGTCAATAAAAACTTGAATGTGGTGCTTTATTTCTTTTTGGTTGAGCATGGTAAAAAAGCCATCCAAAGATGCTAGTTCTTTTGCGATTTTCTTTACTCTATCTGTATCACCTGTAGTTCCTATGTTTGGTATTCTATATCCAAATTTATTTCGAAACTTGTATCGCCCATTTACCATATCAGGAGGGCGGTTACTTGGTAAGTCAAAGGTATTATATAAGGCGTTGAACACGGACCACAGCACGATATAGCGAATAAGGGGATCCTCAATTCGGGAATGTTTATAATGCTCTTGATTCCATTCTTGAATCCTCTGAACTCTATCTAATTGAAACTCCTTCCAACGTTGCTGCAATGAAGGTTCTTTTGTCATTTTATCCTCTTCCATTCCACGGACTTACCTTCGTGCACATCCTTCACATGCCTCTCCTTCTCATACCCCATGACCATCTTCCCGCATTGGACACACTTATACAGCCCAAAATCGGACAGCATCGGCTGGGCAGGATTCTCCTCGATAGGTTTCGGCTCTTTCTTGACCGGCGCGCTTCTTTCCTCTTTCTTCTCTTCCTTTGCCGGCGCACTGACCACTATTGACTGCTCACTTGACACCTGAAAACCTGACACCGGAACACCTTCTAACTTATCCCATGCTTCCAGCACCAGCCGCCGCGTGCGGAATTCGCCATACAGCCGAATTTCCTTATCCTTCAGCACGCGGAACGTCTCGCCGGGGAAATCCTCGCCATGGACTTCCTTCGGGTCAAGGATGTAGCGCAGTTCGTCGCGGGTGAGGCCGTAGAGACGGGCGTAGTAGGCATCCAACTCGGCGCGGAGTTGGGCGCGGCGCCCTGGCGGGTCATCCCAGCGGAAGGGTTCGCCGTGATAGCCCAACTCTTCGGCAAACGGGCGCAAATCATAGGCGGTGTAGACCAACTCGAGCACGCGCGGGGCGATGGTTTCGATATCGGCGAGAGTGTACGCGCTCGGCGGTAAAATGGGAAACTGTTTGAATATGAAGAAGTTTAGATGTAAATAGCCAACTTTGGAGCGGGATACGTAATCTAAAACAATTGAGTTAATATTTTGTAACAAACATGCTGCCAATGAAGCAGAGATTTCCTTGGAAGGCAAAATAAGTGAAATAGTATTTCCTGCTCCAACTCTTGGAAGCAATGTTGCAAGAATAATTCTTTCTGTGGCGGGATTAGTCAAATCTTGAAATCCAATCAGCCAATCACATGAATACCCTTCCAGTCTATTTTCGACTTCCTTTTTAGAAACCCAATACCGTGGTTGCGGGCTGAATAAGGGATTTTGATGGTCTTCTAAAGTTGAATAAGCAGAAACTGCTTGACGCTGAACGCTGTTGGGATTTATAACAACACTTGCTGCTCGATGGTCAAATTGCTGAATCATTTTTGCTTCAAATAGAGGAACACAATCGGGTAATACATTGTCCTGAAACAAATAACTATCATTTGTCATATGAAACATGGAAGTAAGCCGAATCTTCCAAGGAGTATCGCCAGTATTTTCATTAATTAGGATAGGAACATTCGAATAAATCTTGCGTATTAATTCTACGTCTACCTTATTTCTGAAAATAGGCATTGTATGAGTGTTGGGATTGAATAAAGAAATCTCTTTAGAATCCAAAGAAAATCTTCTTCGCTGGTCTTTCAGATGAGCCATTTTCGTTGCTAAGAATACGAACTCAATTTGACTTACCTCACTACCACTTGTTGTAAATAGACAGAACTTATAATTTCTATGAACCCCTGGAAATATTGCTTCTGTATTCTCAAAACCATATAGACTTACAAGGACTCTTTTATTCGTTAAATCGCTGAATAAATCCTTAGTTGTGTCGTCTGTAGCAATACCAGTTGGAACAATAATTCCTGAGCGCCCTTGTTTATTGAGCATGCCCCGAGTTAATTCAGCAAACAAAGCATAAGTATTTACATCGCCAACAGCAGATAGCGGAAATCGTCCACCAAATCGAATAATTTTCGAAGTTGCATCAGCAGCGTGCTTGGCAACCTCAAAAGCCGTAGCAAGGGAGGGGTTAGTTTTAACAAGTGCGTCAACCAACTTTTGACGGGCGGCTTTCGTTGGAGCGCCGGCAATTTTTGGGTCACGTGCCGCAAAAAATTCTTCTTCCTGTAATTTGATTCGTTCCCACGGCGGATTGCCCAACACACAATCAAAGCCTGGATTTTCACCAGAAAAGACTTTCGGGAAAGCCAATTCCCAGTGCAAAAAGTTCAGGCGTTCTGCCAATTCCTTCACGCGTTCCACCAGACGCGCGTCCAACTCGCCGCCGTTGCGCAGTTGGATGAGTTCTTGCTGGGTCGGCGCGAGCATGGACTCTGCATCAGCGTGGGGAATTTTCCAGAAAAACGCGGCAGTCCACAGGTCGAGTTCGAGCCGGTTGTTGATGTATTCGCGCGTTGCGTGGTAGTCGTCGAAGGCTTTCGCTTTGGCTTGCACCTGAGTCGAATCGTCTTCAGGCATGGCGTCCACCTGCGCGGCGCGTTCCGCCAGCCAGCGCGCCAGGTCATCCATGTTCGTCAGCAGGTGAGTCACTTCAAAGCGCATGCCCAGTTGCCCCGTGCGTTCGCGCTTGTTGCGTTTCTTCAAGGCAGAGGCGGTGGCTTTATCGTCGCCAAAGGCGGGGTTGAAGGCTTCGTCGGGGATTTCGGAAATATCCAGGTTCGGCGAAACGCCCACGAGACTGTCGCCGCACTGGATGTGCGCATCCAAAAACGAGAGCGGCTTGCCCGGCTCCAGGGCTTCCATCCACAGGCTCACCTTGCACAGTTCCACCGACATGGGGTTGATATCCACGCCGTAGATACAGTTCGAGATGACCTCACGCAACGCGGCGCGCATCGCTTCGGGGGTAGGCTCGCCTTCACCCGTGCGCAGTTGTGCCAGAAGCCGCGCCAGCCTGCGCGCCGCGGCAAGCAGAAAATGCCCTGAACCGCACGCGGGGTCGCAAATTTTTAAATTGAGCAGGGCGGCGATTTGCTTTTCAATCGAACTGCCCGCGCGCGCCAACGCCTGCGCGATCACAGGGTTGAGCGCCGAATCCAGCAGGAGGCTGATCAACTCTTCGGGCGTAAAGAAACTGCCCGTGGTCTTGCGTTCACTGCCCGAAACCGCAGTCAGTTCAAACGTCGCCACGTCCGTATTGACCAGCGGATGCAATTCCAGCAGGGATTCATACACGCTCCCCAATTCCCGCGCGCCGAGATTCTTGTAATCCACCGCGCGGCGTGTGCGCCCCTGCTCCATAAAAGTCAAATGGCGAATGGCGGATAATAGGGATTCATTCTCCAGTTCGGCGGATTCCAGATCCCGGAGCGCCTTACTTGAAAACAGGAACCCGCCGAGCACGGGCAACCCGAGACCTGTTTTGCCCACCCCGGAGTCTTTTCTACCTCCGAGGATGTCCGTCACCAGCCGCAGCGCGGTATACAAATCCGGGTGGCGCCCGCCGCGCGAACGTTCCGCCATATGCCGCATCCTCGCCAGCGAATAATGACGCAGGTAACGCCCGCGCGCTTGTGGGCTGGAGGCCGGGTCAAAGAGCAGGTCGCGGTCTTCTGCTACGAACAAAAAGATCAGCCGGTACACCAGGCGCAGCAACTGGCGGTAATACGTATGGGTGCCAAGCGCCCCCGAGCGCAGGTCGGCGCGCAACTTCTGGTTCGCCGGGACTCGCAAAAATCCGCTGCCGAGGGCGGAAATCGCCCCTTCCACCCCTTGCCGGAGCGAATCGAGGGCGCGCGTGCCCTGCTCCTGAGCGGCTTTCGACCAGGCTTCCAGCCAGCAGTTCTCTACTCTCTGCTCTCTACTCTCCAGTCTTGATTGATGGCAGACCAGCCACAGCACGGCGAAGTCCGAATAGACCTCGCCCTCGAACATCGACTCCAGGTCAAATTCCAGAAACGCCTGGCGGGTCAGGCTGGCGTTATCGCGCAGCACGCGCAGGCGCAAGCCGTTCGACACCAGCCCCCACAGCAGTTCCGGCGAGCGGTTGAGCAATTCCTGCAGCAGGCTATGCGGGCTGGAGCGCGACGCCCCGGTCGCGCCGGCCGTGCGCCGGTCCAGCTCGATCCCGTAGCCAACGAGGTGGATCGGCGTTTTACCCCAGCGATGCGAGATGGGATAACTCTTCCCATCCAGTTCGACTGCTTTCGCCGTTTGCAAGCGCCCGTAGCCAAGCTCCTGGAAGAGTGGTAAAAGCCAGCGATCACGGGTCTCCCCTGTCGCGAAATCGCCAATTCCCAGCCGCTCGCGCATCGCCCGGAAAGCCGCCCACGAGCCCTGCAGCCGGTTCCACGAACGGTTGATCGCCTCGTTCGGCTTCTCCCCGGTCGGCAGGTGATAGTCGGCGGGGGATAGCCCCTCCAGCCCCGAGTCAACGGCGAGGACGCGCTGCAACAGGTCCGCCGGAAGCAATGATCCTTCGGTGTGAATTGTGGTGAAGGGGTTATGGGTGCGGGTTTGCATAATGACAAAGTTCCATAATTTGTTGTGCTTTATCGTGCACTATTGTGCTATAATAACTATGCCAGTGGACGAAGTTCGGCTCCATGCCGTGTGGTTCCACCACTGAGGTGAGTGTAACCCTATATCCCTGGCGAGTTATTCTCCAAAGCCGCTAATGTTAGCGGCTTTTTTTGTGTGTAATACACACCGTAGGCGTTCTTGCGGGTATCGTCCAGAGCGTGCACCATACGGAAAGAAGGCCACAGCAATTCCAGGTAGCGGTCTTCTCGGCGTTCATAAAATCGCTGTAATGACCACAAGAAATAATCCACCGCCTGAAATCCCCCGCTTTCATGGGGATTCTTGGGAATCACCGCAATCTCCGGCGAAGTTGCCATCCCCCACTGTTCGGCAAAGCGTTCCTGAGCGGTCTTCAATGCCTTGCGTAACGCATCGGTACGATCCTGATTCCATCGTTTCGAGAAATAAATCTCGTAGCGCTCATCCTGGTGAAGCAGGTTCTTGAACAATACCCTGACCATGTAGTCATACAATTCGTTCGGATGGTAACGATAGGAAAAATCGAGCGTGTTACGTCGGCGAACGTATTCGAGCACGCGTTGCTTATCACGCACGACGGCCATAAACCGGAATTCGTGCTTTTGTAATAAGGCAAACACTTCACGTCTCACCTCGGGTACGTCATCTTTGGCATGGAACATCAAGGCAGTCTTGCGCGCTTCCGGCTGCATGGAGGGCACATTCTTGAAATAGGGATCAGCCAGCAGGATTTTCCGTAATGCTTCCAACTCCTGATGCAAGGGCTCGAGGTTTGGTATGTCCAAGACACCGAGAATGAAATAGCGTGAACTGCCCCGTTGGCCAATCAGCACTCGCCCTCGGCTATCAAAAATAGTGCCATCACCGGCCTCATCCACGAAGTAATAGCGGCATTCTGATGATTTTTTCATCGTTACACCTTCGGCAAATACACATAAATTCCGAGCACATCCGGAGGCAATTGTGGCTCCACACGATACTGTACATTGCGCACTTTCGAAGCCCGCCGCACGCGCTGGTGGGCATTCAACAATTCTTCGCCGCGTTGTCGAGCAACTTTGTCCAGGTGGGGTCGAAGAGACTCGAATCCCTCCTCGGCTTTACGAATGAAGTCGCTGGCCTGATCGGAATTGATATTCATATCCGGAATGAGGTGCAATAACCGCTCTGCAGTCGCCCCATCCAGCCATTCGGCATTTTGCGGCGACCCGGTAAAGGCCAGCACCTGGCAATCTTCGGCCAGCAGGGGCTTTTCCTCCCTCCCGCGTGTGGTGATGATGTGATAACGAAAGCGTACCAGTAGCAACGTCATCCGGCGATCCACGTGGGTAGTGCGGATAGCTCCACAACGGCGCGCTGGCGCTTTGTTGTGTGGGTCTAGCGAGAGTGGGTCAAGAGCCGTTTCTACAATATAGTTGGACAGGCTTTCGACCAGAGGATGGGTACGGACCAGATGCAACTGTCCCTCCTCAATTGGCGGCTCGAAACGCGCCTCGAAAGTGTCTCCTGGTAGGGTGTTACTCAAAACATCCCGCAGGGCACGCGGCGTCTCCCGCAGATCAACCTTGAGGGTGTCCTTCCCACTGACCGTCGCTCCCAGGCCTCGCAAGGCCTCCTGGGTAAAGGCGGCCACATCCACGCCTGACCCGACTGCATCCTGGGCGGCTTTCAGCTCCTGCGCCACTTCCTCAACCTTGATCGTCTCCTGGGCGAACAATGTGCGAGAACGTTTCTCGCGTTCCGAAACCGCATCCCACTTTCCGTACAGGTCTTCTTTTTGCGGCCTCATGTACTCTTCGAAGCCGGGTAAATAATTATCCATCACGCCTGGCTTGGAACGCAGCAACAGGCCTTCGAAGATGGCTTCGATCACCTGTTCCGTATCCACAGGTACAGGTACTGATATACCCAAGGAACTTCGGATGGTTTTGTGTTTCCGGATCAGCACATCCAGCACGACACCATCTATCTGGTTGTCCACTCCATAATAGGTCATCACCCGCACGACAGGTTTCTTTTGTCCATAACGGTCCACTCGCCCTTCACGCTGCTCGTGGCGGGTTGGGTTCCACGAAAGATCGTAATGCAAAACTGCATCAAAATGCTCCTGCAAGTTGATCCCTTCACTCAAGCAATCCGTGCAGACCAGAACATGTTTGGGAGATTGAGAGAGCTGAAGGACTCGATTTTTGCGTTCATCCGGCGGTAAAAGCCCCGTCACGGAGGCCACTTCTACGTCTTTGGGCAGGTGTTTGCGCAATTCGTTTGCCACATACTCTGCCGTTGGGATAAAACGGCAGAAGACAATCGGACGGAAACCATCTTTGAGCAGACCTGCCACCATCTCGGCTGCTTTCTTGAGTTTTGCATCCTTCTCGCCTGCCAGCGCATCGGCCTCGCGCGCCATATCCAGCAACTTCCTGCGATTCCGCTGCGCTTCGTCTTCTTCTCCGCCCGGGTCGCTGCCGGGGGCAACATCCACACCTTCGTCGGTTTCATCGCCCACCAGGTCAAGAATGGTACGCCGACCGATTTCATCTGCTTCTTCAGGCGTCTCTGCTTCAATCGTCGCGGCTCGATTCCGGAGAGTTGCCGCGGCTGCCGCTGGACTGGATGCCAGTGAGCGAAGTAAGGCTAATGCTGACCACCACCGGACTCTTTGCCGGAATTTCTCTTCGCCTTTATCCTGAACAATCTCGCGGGCATATTCCAGGACACGGTCAAACAGCCGTTTATATTCAGGTGAAAGTTTATATGTGCTTTCTCTTTCCTCACGTTCAGGGAAGGGAGTATCTGCATCCATATAATAACGAATGTCCGCCCTCCGGCGCTGGATGAAATGGGCTGCTAAGCGTTTACGACGATGGATGTTTACATCGCCAGTCAAATCTTCTGGTAAGTTGACAAAATCATCGTTCAAAAATGCAAGGAGTGATCGAAAGGCACCCTCATTCCCGCTATGTGGGGTGGCCGTTACCAGAATGAGATGCCGTTCGGGGTCGGCTGCTAAGCCTTTGATGAGTTGATGGCGTTGGTGTCGTCCACGGTGCTCCTGCCCAAAAGCACAAGTATGAGCTTCATCCACAATCACCAACCGGGGGCAAGCCCGGAAGAACTCTTCGCGCCGGCGGTCAGATTTGATGAAATCCATAGAGACTATGACATACGGGTAGATATCGAATAACGATTGCTCCAGGCTGGCTCCGCGTTCCAAACGCGAGGCGGTGCTGGGTAAAACAAGTTCAGCTTCGATGTGGAATTTGTCACGTAATTCAGACTGCCATTGTTCCGCGAGCTGTGGAGGGCATAGGACAGCCAGTCGGTCCGCTTCTCCTCGGTCGATAAGCTCGCGCACCACCAGGCCAGCCTCAATCGTCTTGCCGATGCCAACATCATCCGAGATTAGCAAGCGGACAGGGTCCAGTTTTAGAGCCATCATCAAAGGCAAGAGTTGGTAAGGACGCGGTCCAAAAGCCAGCCGAGCGAACGAGCGGAACGGGCCGGCACTGGAGCGGAATCCCAGGCGGACGGCATCACGCAGCAACCGCGCAGAGCGATAATCTCCCACCTGCGTCGGGTCAGGGAGGGCGAAAGTAGCTAGTTCCACCTTCTCCAGTGGCAGGTAGATGCCAGCAATTTCAGCATCTGTTCCACCCAGCGGGCGGACCATTAACAATTCTGGATCCGAATTGGGGAGCACCACCCATTCCCGGCCGCGGGCTTTGACCAGGGAGCCGACGCTGAATGTCATTGATTGCCCCCAAAGACATGTGGGTATTTGGAAATGACTTTCTCCCAATCGTTTAGAATACCAAAACGTATAACCGTATAACCCAGATCTTCCATGCACTCGGTCTGGGCTATGTCCCGTTTCTGCCGTTCCTCGAACAAGTGATGAGATCCATCAACATAAATGGCAACGCAATCTTTCTCATACAGGAAATCTGGACGGGTATGACAGGACTCAACGAGCTTCTGAGCATGGGATGGCAGGTTGTAATGATGCTCTTCAAGGTAATCCAACCAGGTGCGTTCGAAATCCGACTGGCACAGATTGCGCAGCCTTTGAAGATGATCGGCTCGTGAGATCGCCTGGGGTGAAACCAGCGCTGTAGAAGATGTCATTTGCATGAGGATATCTTTGATGGATTGACGATCCAACAGGCGATGATCCATCTGGTTGTAATAACTCATCAGGCAGCCATAGCACGCTGCTTCGCAGTCTTCTTTAGCATCTAGGGCATGCCGCAGATCATCGCCTGTCAATGGGTCGAAGTGGCACAGATGCAATGCTTCTGCAGCCACTTCCGCAAAAGCCTGAGGATCATCCAGTAACCTTCGCAAGACACCCGCGCCGCCTTCTGCTGACTCGTAGAACAAGATGATGCGGCGCTCGTCCGCAGCGGGGAGCGGTTCGGCTGCCAATTCATTATCTTCCAGTTGATAGCGAACCTGGATGGCGGCTTTCAGAGCGGCCTGAAGCGATGCCATCTGGTGGTCATCCAAAGCCTGCTCCGGTTCAAAGATCAGGCAGTTCTTCGTGTCTTCAACAAAGGGGATGACTCGCATGTTGCGGGCGGACATTGGGTCATCCGGATCGTCTTGCTCTTCCGATTGTTTGGCCCAGTAACCGCGTTCGATATCCAGCAAGAATCCCAATTGTGCAGGATTGACCCTCCGCCGCCAGCCCAGGTTGATGCGCCAAAGAGTCGCTGCGCTGGCATAGGTCAAGTAAGCAACGGGAGTATCCCCAACCATTAATCGAGCGGAACGGGCAGATAGTTCACCACTCTGGGTCTCATGGTAACGAACAGCCGTACGTAGCTCGTAGCCCTGCCGCCTACGCTCTTCTTCGTCCGAACTGATGCGGTCACGCCGCCGCGTGGAGACATTCTGCAAACGGAACAGGGAAGTCAACGGCGCATCGAGAAGGACATTACAGCGTTCACAACGGTCCTGGCCATCCCCTGAAGTAATAGGATGGAAATACCCGCACACGGGACATTGCTTCGCCCGGCTCAAAGCCGGACCCTCACCGCTCTCGGAAATTAGCAGGTTCACCTTATTGATAATATAACGTGATCCTTCGTGATAAATGATGGAACGTGGGCCAAACTCTGAAATTGCAAGGAAGCGGGGACGGGACAGGAATTCATCCTTATCGCCTTTGATATTTCTCCCGGGGATATACGCCGAAAGCGGCAAGCGCGGGAAACTGTAACCCGGCAAAAAACCCTCACTGGCAAAGTAGCGGTAGGAATAGAAATCCGACTGGATCAGATTTTCGGAGTCGGTCAGAATTTCAATCTGGCTTTCTGCCTCCCTGCGCAACCGTTTAGCCTGATTACGATCCTCTGTTGTCCGGGAAACATTATCAATGATTTTCTGCTGAGACTTCTGTTGACCTTTTGCGGCTCGATAAATTGTCCGCCAACGCCGGCAGGCTAAATCAAATTGCAATGGTATCTGTTTGAGAACTCCATCCAACCAGGTATCACTGTACCAGTCCGCGATTGCAAGCTCATCGGCAATTGTGCTGAGAATAATCTTTGATCGCTGCTGTGCTTTTCGGCGAGCACTTTCTGAATTCAATGCGGTCTCAACGAAATCAAGTACTTTCAAATTTGGCTCATCGCCGGATAAATCAAGCAAATCTTTGAGGGATTTACCCAAACCTAAGCCCGTCTCGGCCAGCCAGACTGCATGGATATGGGCCCGGATCAGGTCTTCGTTTGCCAGATCCAGGCGCGGTGGCGTCACTGCGCCGGCTACCATCAATCTCGGGCGTTTGAAATAATACTGATCGTGAGGGCTTCCCATCGTACAATAAGTAAAGACCAGGGCTGGCTGCCCGCTCCGGCCCGCACGTCCACTGCGCTGTGCATAATTGGCGGGTGTCGGTGGTACATTACGCATATTGACGGCGTTCAATTCCGAGATGTCAACGCCCAATTCCATGGTTGGAGAACAATATAATATGGGCAGTTCACCAGACCGGAACAACCTTTCACGCTCTTCGCGCACGTTGTTCGGTACTTGCGCAGTATGTTCATGGGCTTCCAAGCCGTGCATGTCGGTCGCCACAATCCGATAAAAATCTACAAAGAATGGGTTGGTACGTCCCCCTTCAGCTGGCAAGCGCGGCACACGGATTGGGTCATGGAATGCTTTCAGCCCGTCACCGACTTTCCAGATCATCGAAGAAGCAGGGATTTGATAACCATTAGCTTCGTCAGGCTTCTTCGCCTCATGGACAATTTCAACCAAACCGCCCTTCCGTAACGCCTCCAGGATTTGAGGAATAATCTCACTTGTTTCCTGGGTATTTATTTTTTCACGATAATCATTGAAAGTTGTAGAGCGGCGTAGGAATTGGCCATAGCCACCGCGGGCGGATAGGAACACATTTCCCCCGTACTCTTCCTCCTTCTGCCTGGAGCGTGGGAATAGGATGGATGCATGCTCCAATCTTTCGTTTTCATCCATCGCCCATGGAGCGCGAAGCTTTTGGCTGCTCAACTGGCGCAGGCTTTCCTGGTGGGTTGGATTCAGGTAATTCACCTTGATCGCCAATTCACGGCGCATGTAATCCAATAAAACCCGACAGATATGTTGACGCGTTCCGGGAGTTGCTGAAATCAGAGCAGGGTGAGCATTTTGCCACAGGTCTTCGGCAGCACAAACCTCGTCCAATGATGTGTAATGTAACTCTAGCAAACCGCATTGTTCCAGGTTTGGAGATGTGATCCGCCAACCGCGCTTGAGGTCGCGGTAAATCCGATAACCGAGTACTTCGCGCAATGCCCGTTCAGTTTCAAATTTCTGTACGAACCTGATTTCCGGGTCAATCGCATAAAGAGCAAAATCCAGCCCCAACGCCTGAAATACTCGCTGAGGCAGAACATCATGGGTAATACCTCCTTGGCCGGCCTCCTGCACTGCCTGATACAGCGCGGACCGCAGCAGGGTGATTTCTACAAAATCGTTGAAATGTCCGGCTTGCAAGGATGCATCTTGGCGATTATCAGTAAAACTGAGCATTTTCCGGGCTTTGGGCAGCAATTCAAGATCTCTGCGCAAGTTACGGATAAGCGATAGACTGAGGATGGTCGTATCGGTGCTGCGGCCACCAGAACTCAGTTCAGTTAGCTTCGAAAAGTCAGAGGATTGGCGCGATCCATAAGTCACGCCACAGTGCAGACAGAATCGGAATGGCGCGGGTACAAACTGGACCGCCAAACCATGATCGGTCGCTTGCCCCATTGGGTTAATCTGGAAGGTTTCAGGCAGGTATTTGCGTTGGCCTGAACGTACACGTAACTCGCCGTTGTGCTCTTCAATCCAATCCTCTGGCAGCTTATCCAGCATCTCGTTATAGTTGGTTGGCCACGGATCAGCACTATTGAAGTGCAAATATCCCGCATCGCCATCCTCTTCGCTGCCACGCTCCCCAAATTCACGCGGCAAGAAAACAGTTAAACCCGATTCGCGGTCTCGAACCTGCCGGACGACGTAATACTCCTGTCCACATTCGCGGCAAAAGGCCAGTGGTAACAAGACGCGTTGGCGATCGCCAGGAACAAACTGCTGGCCGTTGACGGTGATATAACGGTCCATCTCCTCTTCGAGCGAAGCATATACCGTATCACCGCGACTGATGAATTGGTGCAACCGGAAAGCGAATGCCGGCATGCCTGTGTCTGGGTTGGGGATGTTAAATCCGGCTAACAATACGGCTTTCAAAGCTTGCGCACATTTCTCTTCAGATAAGCCGGTCAATTTGCTCAGTAGATTGGCTGCACCTTCTGGTCCTTGAATGCTTTTTGGTTTTGCGCGTACCAGCCGTCCATCAACTTCAGCGATGCTGATGCCCAGATTACTCTCGATCCAACTTGCCAAAGGGTCGTGCACAAAATCCGGATAGGTGGATGGTCTTGCCTGGTTCTCAATACGCTGCTTCAGGGCAGAGATAAGGTCAAGATCGGTAAGAGAGAATTCATCTGTTGAACGTCGTAGAGTCTCGCCGACGACATGACCTGGTTGAACTTTGTCTCCAAATAGAATAGACGCTACTTCTGCGACGTCTTTGCGCTGTTCATCCAAACTCCCTGCCCCTGCTAAGGTGGCTGAGGTCCCGATGCACTGTAGATTTGTGGCATTGAGCGCATTTCTAACACGTCGCACCAGCATGGCGACATCCGCACCCTGGCGGCCTCGGTAGGTATGTAACTCGTCCAGGACCAAGAAACGTAGCCCTTGCGCTGCATTCACCAGCGTCTTGCGTTCCTCCGGGCGTGTAAGGATCAGTTCCAACATGACGTAGTTTGTCAGCAAAATGTCCGGCGGATGAGACATAATCCGCTTCTTCTCTTCATCATCCTCCTGGCCAGTGTACCGCTCGAAGGTTACTGGCCCCTTACCATCCAGAAAGCCGATGCTTAAAAACTTGCGTAATTCTCCCATCTGGCTGTTCGCCAGGGCATTCATCGGGTAAACGATGATAGCTTGGGTGCCTTTGCCGCTGCCATGGTGTAAGACATGATCCACAATCGGGATGATGTAGGCTAATGACTTACCTGAACCGGTACCAGTAGTCAGAATATAGTTTTTCCCCGTTTGGGCAATACGGATTGCATCTTCTTGATGTTTATGAAGCTGAAGATACTCCCCTGATGAATTTTCTTCGCTCTTATTGCGGCGGAAAATCACTTTACACGCTTTATGCAAAATGCCTTCATCCACCAACTCATCGATTCGGAGACCGGGCTGAAAGGCTGGATTAAGTTGAATCAACGCATCTGGCCAGAGTAATCCACTGGCGAGTTGTTGATCTATATATTCTTTAATTTGCCGGTCGCGGATTTGGATAAAGCTGGAGATGTAACCTGAGTAGTCGCTGACAAGCTGGTTACGAAGTGAGAAGACATTCATGATGAAATCCCCCCTTCGGTATTGAATTTAGCATCGTCATTATTTGTGTTGCTACTGGGAGTTTTTATCTGTTCTAACCAGCGGTCAATCGCTTCCCGCCGAAACCGCCAATGTCGTCCTACTTTTTGGCACGGAACTCTACCTCCTTGAGCCAGTTTATACAGGGAAGATAGGGAGATACGCAAGTATTGCGCAGTTTCAGCAATTGTCATAATCTCTGGTGGGTTGTCGAGCATGATCACCTCAACCTTGACTAAGAAAATAATCCGCCTTATCATTTAATATAGCAGATATTGGCGGTTATTGTCAATTGATTTCACGTTTTTTAAGATTTCATCTTGACACTCCAGAACAACAATGCCGTCTTTATCCCGTCGCCCTCCAGCCATAACTGAAAGTCCTCATTCGTTTACCAGACGCCACATTCGTTTCTAGCAATTCCTGCCGGAGGATGTGGCGTTTTCCGTTAATCAGAGAAAATTCCCCTGTATGTCCTGCACGGCGCTTTATAGAATCTGTTTCGTAACTTATTCTCATCCGCCCCAAACGGCTCCAGGATGATATATGCTGCCCTCACGAACTGCATAAGGTAATATTGTTCATTCCAAGGTTCTATAGGACGCGGTTCGAGATAGTCTTTGAAACCCTCCAGGTTGGAATGAGCTTCTGCTGGTGCAGATCTGGTGCAAATGCCCTTGCTAGGTTTAGCTTTTCCCAAACTTATTCTATAACCCAGCATTATCCACCAGCCCCGCCCGTCGATTGGTTTGCTCGGTATCCTGGTTGGTTTGCTTCCAATAGAGTAGAAAGAAATCAATGTTCCTGTCGATCGAAGACATAATGGAAGATGATTTCTGCCAACAAATGTTATAATGAATTACTTATTAATCACTACCGCAGGCACGAAAGTACATAAGAACCGTAGTACTCAAAGTTAGCTAAAAACACGTACTTGGTGGTGAAAATGAGCGGAGTCGGGTCTATGACTCATAACCCGGAGGTGTATGGTTCATTAGAATAATTGTCTTTGATGGGGTTAATAAACTAGACCACTTAGTAAAGTCAAAAAAAGCCTTCTTTAGTGACAATTGTTATTACTCAAAAAATGTGGCGGAAAGACTCGCCCATGTAAACACAGGGTTGCTTAATAATCTGTACTTGTTGTTGAAAACAGATTGAGTCGTGTAAATTACTCAAAAAGAAATAAATTATTTTACCTCCCCGT
>Ga0315288_10001821_pt1 | contig 27604 bp, 21 predicted proteins | sample YL17G11_20_MG_FD_203454 | JGI IMG/M metagenome (GOLD analysis project Ga0315288, IMG submission 203454) | Sediment microbial communities from Yellowstone Lake, YNP, Wyoming, USA - YL17G11_20 | ecosystem: Environmental > Aquatic > Freshwater > Lake > Sediment | place: USA: Wyoming | collected... | reverse complement strand
ATATAGTGCGTCGAAGGCATGGCGGTGCATTATGGCAGGCCGCCAGCAATCCACGACAAACACGACGTTGACGTTCCCTCTCTGCATCTGCCTCCTGACATCTTTGAGAGCTTTCCGGACGGCCGGAGCGGGACTTGCCACGGCACCTGCGAATCCTGTTACGCCAACGGGTATGCCACCTACTATTGTCTTCACCTCAACCGCGATGTCCATGCCACTCCTGCTGATGACGAAGTCCGGTGTGGGAGTTTGGGAGCGAGGTATGTGCTGCAGACAGTATCCTAACCCCTCTAGGAAATGAACTGCCATCAACTCTCCAGTCACCTGAAGGTACGCGTTTCGGTCTGAGACCGCGGACCGCAGCCTGCGCCGGTAGTCTTCTCGTACTGCCTCTCCATGTCTGGCCGCCTGACGGAACCAGTCGCCGACGGATAAGACGTAGCTGTTTGGATGGCAGTAGTCTTCTGTGAGTTCTCCTGCGATGTTGTCGTCGGCCTTCCCGCCAGAGTCCACACAGAGGCCCGCGCGCAGCCGCTCCAAATCATCGCCAGAGAACACATCAGACAGAGGGTGTTGCTCGTTCGCCATTATCTTGTACCAGTGACAACAATTCATCCGCGTTCCTCTGCGTTCATCGGCGTCTGATCACACAGCTTCCCCCAGCTCCACCACCGTCACGCCCCCATCGCCTTCGCCGTGCTCTCCGAGGCGGAACGATTTCACCAGCGGGTGTTCCTTGAGCCGCTCGTGCACGGCCGTGCGAACCGCGCCCGTGCCCTTGCCGTGGACGATCCGGACGCGCTCGTGCCGTGCCACTGATGCTTGATCGAGGTACCGGTCAAGCTCGTACAGCGCTGCATCCACTCGCAGCCCGCGCAGGTGCAGTTCGTTCGAAACCGGCCCCCGAGCGAGGCGCACCGCGTCCGGTAGCGCGCGGGTCACGGTCAGCAGCGCTTCCCGCACCCGGCCGAGATCCGTCACCGGAACCGAGAGCCGCAGCAGCCCGATCTGCACCTGAACCTGCCCGTTGTCATCCGGCGGCTCGAGCACCGTGCCCTTTTGCCGGACGCTGCGAACGAGCACCGTGTCCCCCCGCACCAGCTCGCCCACCGGCTCTGGTTCTGGCTCCGGCTCAGGTGCGGGCTCGGGCTCTGCCGCCTCGGCCGTCGCCTCTCGCGCCTCCTCCGAGATGTCGGCCAGCTCTTCTCGCGCCAGGCTGACCACCGCCGACGGCTCAGGAGGTGCGAAACGCGCCACCAACTCCGCCTCTCGCTCGATCGCCTGCTTGGCCTCGCGCGCCTCCTGCACCGACTGCCGCAGCAGGTTCAGCAGATCCTCGGTTCGTTGCTTTGCCCGCGAGATGATCTTCCGCGCTTCCTCTCGCGCCTCCGCCAGCATGTCTTTCCGCCGCCCCTTGAGTTCCAAAAGCAGCCGTTCGTACTCGGCCCGCGTCCGCTCGAGCTCCGATCTCGCGCGAGCCGCACTCCGCCGCTCTTCGGCGAGGTCACGCTGATCGCGCTCGACCCGCTGGATGACCTCATGCAGCTCGACCTGCGCCTCGCCCATCATCTCCGCCGCCTCCCTCAACACCGCCGAAGAGACGCCCAGGCGGGAGGCGATGGCGAAGGCGTTGCTGCTTCCGGGGGTGCCGATACGCACCTCGAAGGTCGGCTCGAGCGTGACCGGGTCGAACTCGACGCTGCCGTTCTCGACGCCTGGCTGCGTATAGGCAAAGGCCTTCAGCTCGCCGTAGTGCGTGGTCGCGATCACGCGAGCGTCGCGCCGGAGCAGCTCCAGTAGGACGGCCTTGGCGAGGGCCGATCCCTCCGCCGGATCGGTCCCCGCGCCGATCTCGTCGAGCAGCACGAGCGAGTTCCCGTCGGCGCCGTTGAGCACTTTCACCACCTGGGTCATGTGCGAGGAGAACGTCGACAGGCTCTGCTGAATGCTCTGCTCGTCGCCGATGTCCGCGAACACCTGGCCGAAGACCGCCATCCGGCTGCCGTAGGCGGCGGGGATGTGCAGGCCCGACTGCATCATGAGCGCGAGCAGGCCGATCGTCTTGATGGTGACCGTCTTCCCGCCGGTGTTCGGGCCCGTGAGGACGAGCGCGTTGAAGTCCTCCCCCACTCTGATGGTGATCGGCACGACTCGCCCCTCGAGCAATGGGTGCCGCGCCTCGATGAGATCGACCCTGCCCTGCGAGTTGATCTCCGGCTCGACGGCGCGGGTCGCCTCGGCGAGCGCGGCGCGGGCGAAGATCAGATCGAGCGCGGCGAGGGTGCGAAGGGTGGAGAGGATCGCGGCGCCGTGGTCGCCGACGAGCGCGCTCAGCCGCGCCAGGATGCGCCTGACCTCGCGCTCCTCCGCGGCGCGGGCCTCGCGCAGCTCGTTGTTCACCTCGACCACACCGAACGGCTCCATGAAAACCGTGGCGCCGCTCGACGACGAGTCGTGCACGATGCCGCGGAACTCGCCCTTGTGCTCGCTCCGCACGGGGATGCAGTAGCGCCCACTGCGGATCGTGACGATCGGCTCCTGGATCATGCGGATGTGCTGCGATGAGTGCAGGATCGCGTTCAGGCGCTGCTCGATGGAGTCCTGGAGACGCTTGATCTTCTGCCGGATGGCGCGGAGCTGGTCGCTCGCTGAATCGATCACCTCGCCGCGGGCGTCGATGCTCTGCTCGACCGCGCGCTCGATGTCCTCGAACACCCCAAGGTCATCCGCGCGGGCTGTCACCAGCGGCGCCTCGACATCGGTTTTGAGCAGGAATCCCCTCATCCGTCGCGAGGCGTAGACGGTGTTGGCGACGTCGAGCAGATCGCGCTCCGCCAGCACGCCGCCCCGCTCCGCATTCATCACCTGGCCGCGCACATCCGTCACGCCGCCCAGCGGCACCCGCCCGGCCCCGGTCAGCAGCGCGCGCGCCTGCGCCGTCTCGGCGAGCAGGCGCTGAACCTGCTGGAACTCAGTGGCCGGCGTGAGATTCTCCGCCAGCTCCTTGCCGAGCGACGACGCCGCCTGCGCTCGCAGACGCTTTCGCACCTCATCGTATTCAAGTACTCGGAGTGTGCGTGGATCCATGGTGGTCGACGGCCGGGGGGAACGTTCCGACATGCCAGTTTACCATATCGCGGAGAGACGCGAGAAGGCCCGCTGAAGCAGGCCTTCGCTGTGGGGCGGGCATACCTATGCCCGCCGAGGGCAGGAGCAGGCTCCTGCCCTACGGGTCCATCCCGTTCAGTTCCTTCCCAAATCTCATCCCCGTCACCCGGTACGCGCACGCCTGGTAGAATCGATGCGCGTCGGCGCGGAGTGTACCACACTGGCACGACTGCGATAAGTGCATCGCTGCGCTGGGGTGTGACCGGAGGGAGAGGGAGTCTCCGACGAGCCTCTGGACTGCGGCGCGCAAGCGCCGCTTTGACAGCGCCCGGAGGGCGCCAAGGACATCGGAACCAGGTGGGCGTTAGGTGCCGCCGCTGGCGGCTATGAAGGCGGCGCTGACGCGCCGCAGTCCATATGGGGTCCTACGATCCCTGCAACCCCTCCGTCACCTGCTCCGCCGCGCGCTTGGTGCCATCTCTCACCGAGACCTTGCCGATCCACATCAGGTCGAGCTGCTCCTGGATGAAGTGACTGATCCGGTCCCATTCCGGGATGTTCGGAGCCTGGCGCGCGTAGGCGAGCGCATCGACGAACACGCGGCGGTTGTAGTTGACCTTCTGCGCGAGGTAGGGGCCGTTCGCCACCGATTGCCGCGAGGGTTGCTTCTCAAGCTCCGTCGCCATCCGCGTCTGGGCTTCGCTGCCGAGCAGGTAGCTGAACAGCTCCCACGCCTCCTGCGGGTGCTTCGTTCCCGCGGCGATTGCGTAATTCTCCATGCCCAGTAGTGTCGCGTGCTGCTTCCGCTTCGGCAGTGGGGCGATGTCCCAGTGCAGGGTCTTCGCCTCGTTCATCTGTTGGATGTCCCATGCGCCCGTTTGAAACATCCCAACCTTCCCGTTGACGAACATGGCGATGTTCTGCCTCTTGTCCGCCATCGTCGTCGGTGGGCAGACCTTGTACTTGTGGCGCAGGTCCACGAGGAACTGGAGCGCCTCCTGCGCCCCCGGCTGGTCGAGCAGACAGCGCTTGCCTTCCCTGTCGAGGATCTCGCCTCCCGCCGCCCAGACCCATGGGTAGATGCGCGCGCCCCAGAAGTCGATGACCGTGCCGTAGCGCATTCGCTGCGGATCGGAGCTGTTCACCGTCAGCTTGCGCGCCGCGGCGAGGTAGTCGTCCCACGTCCACGAGTCATCGGGATACTTCAGCCCGGCGCCATCGAACAAGTCCCTGTTGTAGAAGAGCACGTAGACCGACGTGTACCGCGGGAGCGAGTAGAGCTTGCCGTCGTAGCGGCACAGCTCGACGAGCGATGGGTAGAAGTCCTCGATCGCGAAGGCCTTGTCTTTCCTCACGTATGGCTCGATATCGAGCAGCGCGCCGTTCGCCGCCAGCGGCATGAAGTAGGCCCCGTGGATCGACATCACGTCGGGCGGATTCGCCGCCGCGACCATCTGCTGGAGCTTGTCCATCGCACGGTCGCCCGGCTCGTTGATGATCTCGACCTTGATGCCCGGATGTGTCGACTCGAACTTCGAGCAGAGATCCTGGTTTACGGCCAGCTCGCCGGGGCGCGTCCAGGTGAACAGCGTGATCGTCACCGGCGCCTTGGCGGATGGCTTGCCACCCCCGCCGCACCCTGCGAGCACGAGGCCGAGAATCGCGATCGCCACAAATGGGTAACGCGGCATCTCAAACATCCTCCTTGCACCCCGGCCCGGGCGGGCAGTTCTGGTCCGCTGGAACGATGTCCTCGCGCAGCGGCCTGAAGCCACAGCTCCTGAATTCCTCATCGCAGTAACCCATCGAAAGCGGGTGGCACTTCACGACCATGTACTTCGCGATGAGCGGGAACTTGTCATCCAGCGCCCGGCGGCACTCGTGCAGCATCTGCCTGATTTCCCACTGCGCCCGCATGCACATCCGCACGTGCGCGACGTGCAGCAGGTTGCGCAGGTTCGTCGTCCAGATCAGGTTCGTCTTGCCCGCGTTGGGGATGATGTAGCGGGAGTCCTCCTGCGCCTGCTCGCCCTTCTTCCCCATGCCCTTCAGCCGATCCACCTGCTCGCGGTAGTAGCTGACCGTCTGGCCCACTACTTCCTCGAAGCGGCCCCCGTCATCGGCCAGCGACTCGGGCTTGATGAAGTAGTCGGGGTCACCGACGTCAACGTATCGCTGCGACTGCTGGTTATACGAGGCAAGGCGATGTCGCACGAGCTGATGCGAACAGGCGCGGCTGATCCCCTCGATCCCGAAGGTGAAGCACGGGTGCTCGAGGGTCGAGCCGTGGCCCTGGCGGACCAGCTCCTCGAACAGCCGCGTCCGAAGCTTCTCGCCGCCGGCGCGCTGCCATGCCTCCTCAGGGCTGCCCTTCTGATAGCAGAGCAGCGCGGCCGCAACCACCGCCCGCTCAGGCTCCGGTGTGTGTGTGAGCAATGTGACTTTCAACCCAGGCCTCCGCCCCCTTACGATCTCACCGGCTCACACTTCACCCGCGACGGTGTTCCCTCCTCTAAGGTGAACCGCGCCCCCGCAATCGCCTCCGCCACGATCGCCGCGTTGCGGACGTGATCGGTGATCTTCCCGGTCGTGAACTCCGATGGGCCATCGGCCAAGGCCATCCACACGACCATCTGATCGGCGAGATGGGCCTCGACGGCCCAGTCGCCCGATACCTCCGCCCGCAGCGCGTGGGCGGCATCCCTGCCCACATCCTCTGCGCGTTTCCCGCGCCGGCCGAGCGCGCTGCCGCCGAACCGGCGTCCACCTTCACATTCCGCCCACAGGACGATCCCGCAGCCCTCGCTCGGCCCACGCTCCACCAGCTCAAGCTCTACTTCTATGTGGGGCAGGAGCGTGTCTCCTGCCCTTCCCTCGGCCAGCGCCCTAAGCGCCTCATCTCTCATCCGTTCGACGATATGTGAGGGAAGGCCCTGGCTATAGGAGCGGCCGCGTACGGCGACCACCGGGCCGCGCTCGATCCAGGTGAACGGGCGAACGGGGCAGGAGACTCGCTCCTGCCCCACGACACTCACCCCCACCTCCCCGCCGCCTTTGGGATAGAAGCCGCGCCGCACGAGGTGCGCGCCAACGCTCGGGCCGATCTCGGCGAGCGCGGGAAGGAAGACCTGCTCGAAGTAGTCGAACGGCGGCGCGAAGGGGACGTCGGTCCCGCCGATCAGCGTCATCTCCGAATCCGTCTGAGCGCAGGCGAGCGCAGGAAGCAGCGACTGCATGAGAAGCATCACGCTCCCGGCCGTGCCGACATCGAGCCGCCACCCTTGCCTGTTCTGGATCGCTCGCGGCCGGAACTCGATCTCCCGCGAGCCGATCGCAGCGCCGATCAGCTCGGCGCCGCAGACCTCGGCGACCGCGCGCGCAGCCAGCAGATGCTGTGGCCGCAAACCAGGCCGCGGCCTCGCGCCGCGAATGTTGGCGACGCGAACCGGCCGGCCGGTCACCGCGGACAGCGCCACCGCGTTGCGCAGCATCTGTCCGCCGCCTTCGGAGCCGTTGATGGTGATGGGTTCGGTCATCTTTCCTCGTAGGGCAGAAGCTTCAGCTTCTGCCCAGGTGGCCAACTTCGCTGGGTCTCGCTTGGGGCAGGAGCTAAAGCTCCTGCCCTACGGGGTCAGTCATCCCCCATCGCAGGGAACGGTCTCGTCGCCCATCTCCCAGAAGTGGAAGCTAGACCAAGGGTAGTCCTTGGGATCGAGCACGAGCTCCGACAGCACTGGGTTGTCGTGTATGTATCCGAACTTGGCCAGGAAATCTCGCTCATCGCGGATGACGTGGTCATAGAACCGCTTCTGCCATACACGGTTGCCGACAGTCTGGCGCGCAGGGGCTGAAGCTCCTGCCCTACGAACTCGGTACGAGAAGATAGCGTGTATCCTGCGCACCAGATTGCTGATTGAGGGACACCCCACCAAAGTCAGCAGCACATGATAGTGGTCTGGCATCACGACATAGGCATGAAGGAGAATGTCGCCTGGCGCCCGTGCCTCGGCATAGAGGTTGACGATAGCCCGTGCCCACGCGGGACGCATGAACAACCGCCTGCGCCTGTCCACGCAACAGGTCAGGAAGTAGGTGTGGCCAGACAGATCAACTCGCGGGAGGCGACGGTGGCGCATGCGTTGAGTCGTTCCTTATGCCGACATCGCAGGGCATGTTGTCGTAGGGCATACCCTGTAGGGCAGGAGTTAAAGCTCCTGCCCTACGAGATATTGCCTAGCCCAATCCGGCCAGAATCCCCGCTGTCTGTTCCACCGATTCGCCCAATCCGTCGATGCCGCGGTCGAGCGCGTCCTCGGGAATCGTCAGCGCGGGCTCGATGCGGACGACCTCGGGGTTGTTGAGGGTGTAGGCGGCGATGATCCGACGCTGGGCGAGGCCGGCGATCACGAGGCCGGCGATATCGGAATCTGTGAACTGTACGCCGATGAGCAAGCCTCTCCCGCGCACCCCTGAGATGAGAGTCGGGTGCCTCGCCTGGAGCTCGCCGAGCCGGCCGAGGGCATGCTCGCCCAGTCTCGCTGCCCTCGCGGGGAGGTCCTGCCTCTTGATCTCACGAAGCGCCGCCAGCCCGGCCGCGCAGGCGAGCGGATTGCCGCCGAGCGTCGATGAATGCAGTAGCGGGTTCTCCTCGAGGCACGCCCATATCTTCGCCGTGCTCGAGAACGCTCCGAGAGGCATCACCCCTCCGCCCAACGCCTTCGCTGTGCAGACGATGTCCGGCACGACGCTCGAATGCTCGCACCCGAACATCCGCCCGGTCCGGCCAAGGCCTGTCTGCACCTCGTCCGCGATCAGCAGCGCGCCCTCCCGATCACATATCTCTCGCGCCGCCGGCAGATACCCGTCGGGCGGGATGATGACCCCACCTTCGCCCTGGATCGGCTCGACGATGACGGCCGCCGTTGTCTGGCTGACGGCTTTGGAGAGGGCCGCCGCATCACCGTAGGGGATGTGGGTGACAGCACCCACCAGCGGCTCGAAGGCTTTCCGGTACACCTCGCGCCCGGACACGCTGAGCGCACCCAGGGTCTTGCCGTGGAACCCGCCGATGGTGGAGACGATGCCCGGCCTGCCGGTGTGGCGGCGGGCAAGCTTGAGCGCTCCCTCGACCGCCTCCGCCCCGCTGTGGCAGAAGAACGACTTCTCGATCTCCCCCGGCAGGATGGCGGCCAGCTCGGCGGCGAGGTCGGCGACGGGCTTGCTGAAGAGGACGCGGGAGGACAGGGGCATGCGGCCCAACTGCTCCCGCACCGCCTCCACCACCGGCGCCGGTCGATGCCCGAGTGCCAGCGTCCCGAATCCCGCGAGCAGATCGAGGTACTCGCGGCCTTCGCTGTCCCAGATGGCCGAGCCCTCGGCGCGCCACTCGACCGCCTCAAACCCCATGAACTTGAAGAGCGAGGCGAGGCCCGCGTTGACGTGCCGCCGGTAGTTGCCGACGACATCGTCCAGGTCGATGCCTGCGGGCTCGGTCGGATCGTCCACTACTTCGCCTCCGCGGGGGGTGGCGTCGGCGCCCCGGTCGCGCTCCGCCCGAGCGCAAGGTCCAGCTGAGCGATGGCCAGGTTCAGCCCGAAGATCGCCTGGTTGAGCCGGTTCTTTGCGTCCGCCAGATCGGCCTGTGCGCTCAGGATCTCCAGGCTGGTGCCCACGCCTTCCTCGTAGCGGATGGTCGCGACCCGGAAGGCCTCCTGCGCCTGCGCCACTTCCTTCTGCGCCGCCGCCACCTGGGCTTTCGCCGCCGAGACGGACATGTAGGCGCTCGTCACGTCCAGGTCTATCTGCTGCTTGAGGCCTGTCACCGCGTCCTGCGCCTGCGCGAGCTGCGCCTGGGCCTGGCTGATCTGCCCCTCCACCTGGCCGGCGTTGAACAGGCTCCAGTTCGCCGATAGCACGACGACGCCGGTGTTCTGCGACACGACGATCTCGGTCGGCGGATCGCCAAATGAAACCGTGGTGCTGGGCACGAGAGAGTAGCTGGCGTTGAGGGCGATCGCAGGCTGCCTGGCCGCCTTGGCGATGGCCAGCCGGGCCCGAGCAACAGCGACCTGCCCCCCGGCGGCGACGAGGTCGGGCCGCTCTGCCTGCGCCTCGCCGCGAAGCGCCTCGAAGTTGGCTTCCTCCCAGGTGACCGGTCTCGGCGTTGTGAGCTGCGTGCCGTCCGGGATGGGGACGCCCATCACCGTGCTCAGCGCGGCCCATGCGATGTCCCGCGCAGCTTTCGCTGCGATGAGCCCTTGCTCGACCCGTGCGACCCGCGCCTCAGCCGACAGCACATCGAACTGGGGTGCGACACCTGCCTGGTATCGCAGGCGCGCCACCCTGAGCGTTTCGTTCGCGGAGTCGACCACCTGCTGGTTGACGGTCACGCCTTCCTCCGCAGTGAGGACAGCGTAGTAGGCGGCCCGGACCCTGAAGGCGATCTCCTGCTGGGTTCGCTGATACGTCCCTTCACTGCCGGCCCGCAGATGTTGGGCCGCCTTCACGCCGGCCTTCAGCGCGCCCCCGGTGTAGAGAGGCTGGGTGAACGAGAAGCTCGTCTGCCACGTCGTTTCCGGGTTCTGGAAGACGGTGGGGTGAAGGGGCGTCACGCGGCTCGTGTCCACGTTCAGCCTCGGCATCAGCAGGGAGATGGCCTGGACGATCAGCGCGTCGGTCATCCGGACACCTTCCGCCGCGGAGCCAACCTGCGGGTTGTACTGGACGCCTATCGCCACCGCTTGCTCCATGGACAGCGTGGACGGCACCACTCCCGCGGGCACCTTCTCGCGTCCGGCAGTCAGCTCGGGCCCCTTGAACTCAACCGTTGCCTCCGCCGCGAACCCGGGCGGCGCCGAGATGAGGCCTCCGATGAGCAGGCAGACTGTGATGAACACTCGTGAACGCATAGCCAGCTTCCTCTCCAGTTCCATCTACGCTGTCCGAACGGTTCCGGTTTCTCCGACCTTCTCCGCGTTCCTCTCCGCCGCGGCCTGTGATCCAGTAGGGTAGCGGCGCCTCGCGTGGAAGATCGCGGGCATGCGCCCGCCGCTCTCGATCCAGATCGGAGACGTCGCCGAGATGCGCAAGCCCCACGCCTGTGGGGCCAATCAGTGGGTCGTCATCCGCACCGGCGTGGACATCAGGGTCCGGTGCCTCCAGTGCAATCGGGCGGTGCTCATGCCGCGCACGGAGTTCGAGAAGGCGGTGAAACGACTTGCCCCTCGGCCGGCGGACACCGAGTGACCGCACAGGGACAGGAGACACGCTCCTGCCCCACGGACGGGCCGGCCTAGCGGGCCGCTCACGTCGGTTGGGCAGGGGCTTGCCCCTGCCACAAGGACTCAGTTTCCCGCCAGTCTCCTCCGCGTGTGCGCCACCAGCCCCCCCGCCGCAATGATCTGCTGCAGGAAATCCGGGAACGGCTCGGCCTGGTAGCTTCGCCCCTGCGTCACGTTTTCGATCCGTCCCGCGGTCAGGTCCACCAGCAGCTCGTCTCCGGTGCTGCTCTGCGCGGCCGCCTCCGGGCAGACCAGCGCGGGCAGCCCGACGTTGATCGCATTGCGGAAGAAGATGCGAGCGAAGCTCTTCGCGATGACGCAGCTCACGCCCGATGCCTTGATCGCGATCGGCGCGTGCTCGCGCGAACTGCCGCAGCCGAAGTTCTCGCCCGCGACGATGATATCGCCGGGCTGCATCGTCCTGAGGAACTCCGGGTCGATGTCCTCCATGCAGTGCGCGGCAAGCTCCGCGGCGTCCGAACTGGTGAGGTATCGCGCCGGGATGATGACGTCGGTGTCGACGTTGTCGCCGTAGACATGGGCGCGGCCCCGCAGCTCGCTCATGGCAGCTCCTCCGGGCTCCCGATCCGGCCGAGCACGGCCGAGGCCGCCGCCACCGCCGGGCCGGCCAGGTAGACCTCGCTCCCGGGATGGCCCATCCGGCCGACGAAGTTCCGGTTCGTCGTCGCCACCGCGCGCTCGCCCTTCGCCAGCACCCCCATATGCATGCCCAGGCATGGCCCGCAGGTCGGCGTGCTGAGCGCTCCGCCGGCCTCGATGAAGACCTCGGCAAGCCCTTCCTTGATCGCCTGCAAGTGGACGCGCGGCGTCGCCGGGACGACGATCAGGCGCACGTTCGGATGCACCTGCCGGCCCTTCAGTATCGCCGCCGCCTCCCGCAGGTCCTCGATCCGGCCGTTCGTGCACGATCCGATGACCGACTGGTCGATGGCGACGTTCGTGACCTGGCTGGCGGGCTTCGCGTTCTCGGGCAGGTGAGGCAGCGCCACCTGCAGCTCGATCTTCGAGCAGTCGATCTCGACCGTGCGGGCGTAGTGCGCGTCGGTGTCGCTCAGCACCGCAGTGTAAGACCGCTTCGTGACGGACTTCATGAACGCGTGCGTGACCCCATCGGGGTTGATGATCCCGTTCTTCGCCCCGGCCTCGATCGCCATGTTGCACATCGTCAGCCGGCCCGACATCGACAGCGCTTCGATCGTCTCGCCGCAGAACTCCAGCGCCTGGTAGCGCGCGCCCGAGACCCCGATCAGCCCGATGGTGTAGAGGATCAAGTCCTTGCCGCCAACCCAGCGGCGCAGCTTCCCACGGTACATCACCCTGATCGACTCCGGCACGCGCAGCCAGCACTCGCCTGTCGCCATCGCAGCCGCCAGATCGGTGCTCCCCACACCCGTCGCGAACGCGCCGAGCGCGCCGTAGGTGCAGGTGTGCGAGTCCGCTCCGATGACGCACTCGCCAGGCGCGACCAGCCCTTCCTCAGGCAGCAGCGCGTGCTCGATGCCGCCGCGGCCGACGTCGAAGAAGTGCTCCATCCCCTGCTCGCGCGAGAAGTCGCGCATCACCCGGCACTGCTCGGCCGCCTTGATGTCCTTGTTCGGCGTGGCGTGATCGGCGACGAGCACCACCTTCGCCTGGTCGGGCAGCTTCCCGTTGCCGGTGATCCTGCGGAACTCCTCTATCGCCAGCGGCGCCGTCACATCATTGCCGAGCATGAGGTCGAGCCGGGCCATCACGAACTGACCCGGATGCACCTCCGCCTGCGCCGAATGCGCCGCCAGTATCTTCTCGGTGATCGTCTGACCCATTGGCGCTATGTCCTTCGCTTCGCCCGCTTTGCCCTGCGGCGCGACTGCCCGCCCTCGGCGCGGAATACCGCCTTGTTCAGCGCCTGCAGGTAGGCCTTCGCCGATGCCTCGATGATATCCATGCTCGACCCGCGGCCCGTGTAAACGAAGTCAGATCGATCACTGATCCGCACCGTCACTTCACCGAGCGCGTCGGTTCCGCCGGTCACCGAACTCACGTTGTAGTCGACCAGCTTGTGCGGCACTTTGACGACCTCGTGGATCGCTTTGTACACCGCGTCCACGCTGCCAACGCCGCTGGCGACGGCCTGGAACATGTCGCCGTTGCGCCGCAGCCGCACGGTCGCCGTCGGGATCGTGGTGCCGCCGCTGACGACGTGCAGGTAGTCGAGCGCGTAGATCTCCTGCGCCAACCGCAGTTCATCCGCAACCAGTGACTCGAGCTCGTCTTCGGTGACCTCCTTGCGCTGATCGGCAAGGCCGATAAACCGCTGATAGATCTTCTCCAGATCCTCCGGCGAGAGATCGTAACCAAGCTCCGACAGGCGATGTCCGACCGCCTTGCGGCCGGAACGGCTGGTAAGAACGATCTCGCTCTTCTCCAGCCCGATGGTCTGCGGGCGGATGATCTCGAAGTTCTGCCTACGGTCCAGCAGCTTGATGACGCCATCCACGTGCACGCCGGAGGAGTGAGCGAAGGCATTGGCGCCTACGATTGCTTTGTTGGGCTGGACCGGCATGCCTGTCACCTCCCGCACCAGGCGACTGGTGCGGTAGATCTCCTTGAGCACGATGCCGGTGGCGAAGCGCCGCTTCAGCTCCCTCCTGGTGTCGAGGATCACAGCGATCTCCTCCAGGGCGGCATTTCCGGCGCGCTCCCCGGTTCCGTTGACGGTGCATTCGACCTGGGTGGCGCCGTTCAGAATGCCGGCCAGCGTGTTCGCCGTAGCGAGGCCAAGATCGTCGTGGCAGTGAACGCTGATGGTGGCCTTGCCGATGTTCGGTACCGTCTCGCGCAGACGTCTGATGAGACCGCCGAACTCATCCGGCACGGAGTACCCCAGTGTATCTGGGATGTTGATGATCGAGGCACCGGCATCGATCGTCTCCTCCACCACCTGGCAGAGATAATCGAACTCGGTGCGGGTGGCATCCATGGGCGAGAACTCGACCTCGGCGACATGCTGCCGCGCCCGCGCCACCGACGAGACCGCCATCTCAAGCACTTCCTCTTTGCTCTTGCGCAGGATTCCCTCCCGGTGTTGGGGCGAGGTGCTCAGGAAGCAGTGCAGCCGGACGCGCTTTCCGCCCTTCAGCGCCTCCGCTGTCCGGTCGACAGCCTCCAAGCGGCAGAGAGTGAGGGCAGCGATCACCGGTCCTCGTACTTCCTTGACGATGCGCTGCACCGCCTCAAAATCACCCGGCGAGGAGTACGGGAACCCCGCCTCAATGATGTCGACTCCCAGCCGCGCAAGCTGGTGGGCGACCTGCAGCTTCTCCGGGGTGGTCATCCGCCCGCCCGGAGATTGCTCGGCATCCCGGAGCGTCGTGTCGAACATGGCGATGCGAGTCTTGGTTCGCTTTGGCTTCTTCTTGGCTGGCATAGCGGTACGCCTCCTCAGCACGTCACGGCTACTCAGTCGGCTGTAGGGCGGGCGTACCCACGCCCGCCGCACAGATGGCCTCGTCCCGTTGCCGCGCGCGTTACTCGGTCAGCCACGGCATCATCTTCCGCAGCTCCGCGCCGACGGCCTCGATCGGATGCTCCGCCTCCAGCGCGCGCAGACGGCTGAACACCGGACGGTTGGCCCGGTTCTCCAGTATCCATTCGCGGGCGAACTCGCCGGTCTGGACCTCTTCGAGGATATCCTCCATCGCCTCGCGAACCTCAGCGCCGATGATGCGCGGGCCGCGCGACATATCGCCGTACTCGGCGGTGTCGCTCACCCGGCGCCGCATCCCGTTGATGCCGTAGGCCTGGATGAGATCGACGATCAGCTTGAGCTCGTGCAGCACCTCGTAGTAGGCGCACTCGGGCTGGTAGCCGGCGTCGACCAGGGTCTCGAACCCGGCCTTGATCAGCTCCGTCACGCCGCCGCACAGAACCGCCTGCTCCCCGAAGAGATCGGTCTCGGTCTCCTCTTGGAAGGTCGTCTCCAGCACTCCCGCACGGGTGGCGCCCAATGCCTTCGCGTAGGCCAGCGCGATGTCGAGCGCGTTCCCGCTTGGGTCCTGGTAGACCGCGACCAGCGCCGGCACACCGCGGCCCTTCTCGAACTCGTTGCGCACGAGCGACCCCGGCCCTTTCGGCGCGACCATGAACACGTCCACGTTCGCCGGTGGCACGATCTGGTTGTAGTGGATGTTGAACCCGTGCGCGAACATCAACGCGTTGCCCTTCTTGAGCTGCGGCTCGATCGCCTCGCGGTAGACGACCGGCTGCACGTGGTCCGGCGTCAGGATAGCGATGATGTCGCCCTTCGCCGCCGCCTCGGCCGGCGACACGACAGGGATCTTATCCGCCTGAGCGTTCTTCCATGCCTGAGTCCCTTCGAGGTCGGCGGCCACAACCTTGACCCCACTGTCCCTCAGGCACAGCGCGTGCGGCCGGCCCTGAATCCCGTACCCGATGATCGCAACCGTCTTGTTCTTGATCGCCGTGATCTTCGCATCTCGCTCACGATAGACCTTAGCCATTGTCAGTCTCTCCTTATCACCCGGTTGGACAGGGGCTTGCCCCTGTCACGCCTCCTATCAGGCCGCTTCCTTGCCCGTCCGCCTCCACACCAACCCCGCCGCCACTCCTATCACCAGGCCGATCGCCACAAACAGCGCCAGGTTCACCAGCAGCCCCCGCACGCTGTCCAGCGCGTAAGCCCCGACGATCCCGTTGTACATCCGCCAGAGCAGCCAGACTGCGGGGCCGCTCAGGCCGCAGGTCAGGCCAACGAGCACTCCCCGGCCCACCCGCTTCCGGACACCTCCGACGACCGCGCCCAGCACGATGCCCGCCAGCGGCAGCGCGTACGCCAGCATCGCGATGACGCGCGCCGCCTGCTCGACCGTCACTAGTTCGCGCGTGTCATTCATGGTCTGTCATGCAGTCCGGGCTCCCCGTGACAGCACGATACGGCCGGTTCGCATCATCTCCCGGATGCCGTACTTTCGCAGCAGGTTGACCAGCGCGTCGATCTTATCGGCGCCGCCCGTGACCTCGATAGTGAAGGTCCGATCCGAGACATCCACGATGTTCGCCCGGAAGATCGCCACCGTCTGCATGATCTCGCCGCGCACCTTCGGCTCGGCGTCCACCTTGACCAGGGCAAGCTCGCGGGTCACCACCGACTCCTCCTGGTGATCGAGCACCTTGATCACATCCAACAGCTTATAGAGCTGCTTGGAGATCTGCTCCAACACCGCGTCGGGGCCTTCCACCACGATGGTCATCCGCGAGACTTCCGGGTCTTGCGTGGTGCTGACCGCGAGGCTGTCGATGTTGAAGCCGCGCCGCGCAAACAGCCCGGCCGTTCTCGCCAGCACGCCCGGCCGGTTGTTCACCAGCACTGATATCGTGTGTTTCATCTCGGACCTCAGTCCACCAGCATCTCTTCGACGGTGCCGCCCGCCGGCACCATCGGCATCACGTTCTCGTCGCGCGCCACCATGAAGTCGATCAGCGCCGGCCGATCCTTCACCGCCATCGCCTTCTTGATGGCGGCATCGACCTCCGACTCCTTCGTCACCCGTAGGCCGACAGCGCCATAAGCCTCAGCCAGCTTGACGAAATCGGGAGTGCCGACCTGGATGTCCGTGTGGGACAGGCGGTTCTTGAAGAACAGCGTCTGCCACTGCCGCACCATGCCCAGGTAGCCGTTGTTCAGCACCGCGATCTTCACCGGGATCTTCTCCGCGACGCAGGTGGCCATCTCCTGGATGTTCATCTGGATGCTGCCGTCTCCGGCGATGTCCCACACCACCTCACCGGGGCACGCCACCTGCGCGCCCATCGCGGCGGGGAAGCCGTAGCCCATCGTGCCCAGCCCGCCGGAGCTGATGAACTGCCGCGTGCGGGAGCATCCATACCACTGCGCCGCCCACATCTGGTTCTGGCCCACCTCGGTGGTGATGATCGCCTTGCCCTTGGTCGCCTTGTGGATCTGCTGGATCACGTATTGCGGCTTCAGGCCGTCGCCCTTCCACTGCATCGGGTACTGCTTTTTCCAGTCCTCGACGGTCTTCCGCCACTCCGGGTGGCGAGCCCTGCTGACCTTCTTGACGAGCTGGCCGAGCACCTGCTTCACATCGCCCACGATCGGCAGCAGCGGCGCAACGTTCTTGCCGATCTCCGCCGGGTCGATGTCGACGTGGATGAACTTCGCGTTGCGCGCGAACATGTCCAGCTTGCCGGTTACGCGGTCATCGAACCGGGTGCCCACGGCCAGGATCACATCCGCCTCGTGCAGCGCGTAGTTGGCATAGGCCGTGCCGTGCATCCCCGGCATGCCCAGGTAGAGCTCGTGGTCCTCGGGGAATCCGCCCTTGCCCAGCAGCGTCATCGTGACCGGCATGTCGGCGCGCTCCGCCAGCGCCACCAGCTCCTCCTGCGCGTCGGCGCTGTTGACACCTCCACCGCCGTAGATGAGCGGCCGCTCGGCCGAGTTGATCAGCTCGGCCGCTCGCTCGATCATCCTCGGATGGCCCACAGTGGTTGGACGGTAGGCCGGCAGATCGACCTTCTCAGGGTACTCGAACTCGATCTCCGCGCTCTGCATGTCCCGCGGGAAGTCGATGAGCACCGGGCCCGGTCGGCCGGTCCGCGCGATGTAAAACGCCTCCTTCACCGTGCGCGGGATGTCAGTCGGCCTGGTGATGAGATAGTTATGCTTGGTGATCGGCATGGTGATGCCCGTGATATCGACTTCCTGGAACGAGTCTTTGCCGATGGCGAACGTCGGCACCTGCCCGGTCACTGCCACGATCGGCACCGAGTCCATATAGGCCGTTGCGATGCCCGTCACCAGGTTCGTCGCGCCGGGGCCGGAGGTGGCGAAACACACGCCGACCTTCCCGCTGGCGCGCGCATATCCGTCGGCCGCGTGGGCCGCGCCCTGCTCGTGCCGGACGAGGATGTGGCGGATGTCCTTGACATCGTACAGCTCGTCGTAGACGGGCAGAATCTGCCCGCCCGGGTAGCCGAAGATGACCTCGACGCCCTCGTGCCTCAGCGACTCGATCAGCGCCCGCGCGCCCGGCATCCGCGGCCTGGCACCCGGCGCAGCTCGCCGGGGTTCGTCTTTCTGTTTCGCCTTGCTTGTCTGCTGCGTCACTTCGTCCCCTCCGGCTCCACCACCGCGCCCTGCGCCGCCGACGTCACCTGCCGCGCGTACCGCGCCAGGTAGCCGGTGGTGATCTTCGGGGGCAGCGGCTTCCAGCTCTTGCGCCGCTGCGCCAGTTCGGTCTTGCTCACCTTCAGCTCGATCTTCCGCTTGTCCACATCGATGAGGATTTCATCGTCCTCCTGCACCAACCCGATCGGGCCACCCGCGGCCGCCTCTGGTGAGATGTGACCAACCGAGAGGCCGATAGTCGCGCCGGAGAAGCGGCCGTCGGTGATGAGGGCGACCGACGCGTTGAGCCCCGCGGCGTAGATCTGCGAGGTCGGGTAGAGCATCTCCCGCATCCCCGGCCCGCCCCGCGGCCCTTCGTACTGGATTACCACTACGTCGCCGGCCTGTATCTTGCCGTCCATGATCGCCCGCGTCGCCTCTTCCTCGCTCGTGAAAACGCGAGCGCGACCGGTGAACTTCCGCATCTCCGCGACCACCGCCGACGCCTTGACCACCGCGCCGTCGGGAGCGAGGTTCCCTCGCAGGATGGCGATGCCGCCCTCGGCGTGGTAGGGGTTGTCGAGCGGCCGGATGACATCCGAGTCCAGCACCCGCGCCTTGGCCGCGATCTGCCGCATGTTGACACCGCTGACAGTCTCGGCCGGCTCGATCGCGTCCTCGAGCACGCGCATGACCGCGGCGACGCCGCCGGCGCGGTCGAGGTCCTCCATCGCATGACGGGCCGTCGGGCCGGGCAGGATGTCGGTGAGGTGAGGCGTCACCTTGGCGATGTCGTCGAACCAGTCGATCGGGAAGTCGCAGCCCGCCTCGTGGGCGATCGCCGGCAGGTGCAGCACCGTGTTGCTCGATCCGCCGAGCGCATTGTCGACCCGGATCGCGTTTCTGAAGGCGGCATGGGTCATGATCTGGCGCGGCCGCACATCGCGGCGTACCAGCTCGAGGATCTGCTCGCCGCTCATATAGGCTATCCGGCGCTTTTCTGCCGAGACAGCAAGCGCCGTCCCGCATCGCGGCAGCGACATGCCCAGCGCCTCGGTTAGGCAGGCCATCGTGTTCGCCGTGTAGAGCCCCTGGCAGGAGCCGACGCCCGGACAGGCGGCCTGCTCCAGCATGTCGAGTTGCTCGTCGGTCAGCATCCCCGCCTTATGCCAGCCGGCGCCGTAGTAGCCGTCGCCATAGATGGTGTGCCCCTTCGCCAGCCGCTCGGCCACCTTCGCCATGTCGGCCTTGCCGGCCTCGCGGAAGCGATCGGCGACACCGAGCAGCTCGTCCTGAATGCACGCGCACTGCCCGGCCATCATCGGGCCGGCGGTGACCGCGATAGCAGGGATGTTCACGCGCGCCGCCGCCATCAGCATGCCGGGCGTGATCTTATCGCAGTTCGTCAGCAGCACCACGCCGTCGAACTGGTGGGCCTCCAGCATCGACTCGACCGAATCCGCGATCAGCTCGCGCGAGGGCAGCGCGTAGTGCATCCCCATGTGCCCCATCGCCAGGCCGTCGCAGATGCCGGGCACGCCGAAGAAGAACGAGACGCCGCCCGTGGCGAAGACGCCGCGCTCGATATAGCGCTCCAGATCGCGCATCCCGGCATGACCTGGAATGACGTCGTTCCAGCTCGTCACGACGCCGATGAACGGTCGCTCGAAGGTTGTCTTGTGGAGGCCCAAGCCATAAAGCAGCCCCCGATGGGGCGCCCGCTCCGGCCCTTTCTTGATCACATCACTGCGCATCGCTGTTCCTCTCTCTGCACTGCGGAGTCGACGGGTGAGTGCTCGCAGCGTTTCGGTTCGCTCCGCTCACCGAAGCCGCTGCGTTACCTCCAGGCGCACAGAGCCTCCCGGCTGGTGCGCCCTCGGGCGTTTCGGCTCGCTCTGCTTCGCCGAAGCCGCCCGAAAACAAAAGCCTCTCGTCCTCTTGGGACGAGAGGCGCACTCTCGCGGTACCACCCAAATTGGATATGGCTTCTGGGAGCGCCGGCGTCTCGCCGACAGCCGTTGCTTCGGTAGCTTGCTGCCGAAGCCTGCTCCACAGCCTACATCCCACTCATTGCGCGATAACGGGCGCTACCGGCCCGGCCTACTAGAGGTGTTCGGTTTACCCTGCGAAGCTCAAGTCGCCCTCGGCAACTTGGCGAAGCAGGGCCGGGCGGCTCCGGGGCGAGATTCGGACGGTGTCTGGGCGCCGGCTTCCAGCTTCACTCTGCGAAGCGGCGGGTTCTCCCGCTGCGAAGCAGAGCGCTAACCGGCTCTCTGGTAGCCCGACCTTTACTCGCCTCTGGCGAGTTTAGTCGCCTCTGGCGAGTTTAGTCGCCTCAGGCGACCTCCGCCTACTGCTCCCCATCACGGCCTTTGGGGTATTGGACTTGCTGGAGTATAGCAAAGCGCCGGAAGCCACGTCAAGGGCTGCGAGGAGCTGCCGACGATGGCCTTGCCATCGGTGCGCAGTTGCATCAGTCGCCGGATTCGCTCTTCTGATCTCCCTTTCCCTCGCGCAGATACTGCAACTGCCCGGGGGTAGGTGCAACGGAACCCGCCGATCCCAGTTTGAGGTTTGCGAAGGGCTCCGCTAGCTCAACGGCGAGGCGGTATGCCGTGATCGCGTCTTTCTCTTCTAACGCGGTCGCTGGTGGCACCTTTCGATGCAGATACCTGTTTCGGATAGTCCGCAGCTCATGCGCCTTACTGACCTGGGATTGGTCCCAGCCGAGCAGGACCTTGATGATGTCGATACGACGCCCCTGTTCCAGTTCCTCGAAAGGCTTGCCGAGGAGTGCCCTGGTCTGTGAAGGGGTCAGCTCTCGGCCTCCCACCCTTAGCTTCGTTTGTTCGAATACAAAGGTGGCTATCGTTTCCCCGACGTACCCGCAGAGCGCGATGCACGCCCGATACTGGGCAATGAGATACAGGGTCTTCGCAGATCGTGCCAGCTCGACGATCTCGGTGAGCACCCAATCATCGTGAATGGTAATCTGCAGCTTGGGGTCCAAGGGACTGAGTCTCTCATAGCGTGAAATAACGTCCTTGATTGACTGGGTAGTCTTTCCGGTCGTGAGGATGTCGCTGAGCAACGCAGCGGGCTCGGGTGGTCCGGGCAGCCCTTGGGCCCTCTGCATGACGGGATCAAGCGACATGAACATGAGTGGGTTCACGCGCACTGCGGTGGTCTCTTGCTCGTCCTGCATAGCGATGCCTCCTTGGCCCAAGAGTTCGTAGGGCAGGAGCATGCTCCTGCCCCTCACTCCCCCTCCTACCTATTCCAGATCCAATCCTGCGCCCACACCTTGCCGGTTTCTCGCACGTCGAGGTAGGTCGCATAGCTGCGGTCCTTGGGCGTGTCCCCTGCGCAGGTCCAGGTGCCACTGTTGAGGTAGATGCACTTCACACCGTTTGCGGTTGTCGTGCCCGTGTCCGGCACGTGTGTGTGGCCCATCACGCAATACAGTGTCTGCGGCTTTAGCTGCCCTTGGGCCAGATACCGCTTGAAGATGTCCTGCGCCGCCTCCCACCAGAGGTAGTGCTTCACCGCCTTGCCCGCCTTGAGCACCACTCCCCGCTTCAGGCGATCGAGGAAGCTCCGGGCGGTCTTCTTCTCATCCTCAGGAGTGGGCGACTCGAAGTCCGTCATCAGGATCGCCCCGAAGATGTTGTTCTCCACTCCCCGGCTGAGGTCCACCGTGGTAGGCGCGGCTACACCCGGGTCCTTGATGCGGTCTCCGCTCACCGGATCACGCCGCTGCTGCACCCATTGAAGGGCCTCGAACTGGCCCGGCAGATAGGTGCGCTTGAGCAGATCTCTCGCATACAGGATCAGCACGGGATCGTAGAAGTGCCCGTGCTCCAGCAGGATGACGCTGCCGCCGACGGCCACCGAGTGCTTCGGGTATAGCAGGCCCGTCCCATGCAGCGCCGCAATCCCCGCTCCCGCCGGACACCGCAGCCCGCTGATGCCGATGTCGTGGTTGCCATAGATGTAGGTGACGCGATGGTTTTTCGCGTAGGCGAGCAGCGCGTCAACCGCCTCCCGGGCGGGCCCCGTGGTGAAGCACTCCTCCCCCTTGTACGGCGGCGCGTCCAGCAGGTCGCCGTTGATGATCAACTCGTCGGCGTTTTGCTCGGCGCACCAGTTGAGAAAGTCCCTCCAGTGATCGAGCTTGGTCTTCTCCCGTCCGGGCTCGCCATACGTCTCAGCAGGCGGCCACGTGTCGACATGCAGGTCCGAGACGATGATGGTGTGAGACATCACTGCCCCCTTTGTGGCGCGAGATGTGGCTGCTCGGGATGAGTCTCTGGCGGGGGATTTCGCATGGCAGGAGCCTGCCTCCTGCCGTGGGTGCGCTGCATGCGGTCGGCCAGCCTGTCGTGCTCGTCAGCCTGGCCGCGGAGCCGCAGTGCTTCGTGCCGCAGGCGATGGTAGACCGGCGCGAGGATGAGGCCGGAGCCGCGCCGGCCGCGCTGGGACGACAGGACTACCGCGAGCTGGGCGGCCGGGTATCGAGGGCGACGATGCTCTTGGCGACGTCGGCGATCTTCCGGTTCGACTGGCTGCTGGTGCGCTTCATCCAGCGGTACGCCTCCTGCTCGCCGACCTTCATGTCGCGCATGATGATGCCCTTGGCGCGCTCGACCAGCTTTCGGTCATCGAGCGAGCGCTTCAGGTCGCCCACCTCGCCCTTGACCTTCTGGAGATCGGTGAAGCGCGCCTGTGCCGTCGCGATCGCGGCCATCAGACGTTCGGCGGTGATCGGCTTCACACAGTAGCTGAACACGCCCGCCTCCGCCGCGTCGTTGATCAGCTCCTGGTCGGTGTGGCCGGTGACGATCACGATGGGCACGGCATCGCGCTCGAGAATGGCTTTGGCTGCCTCGAGGCCACCCAACACGGGCATCCGAATGTCCAGCAGCACCAGGTCCGGGTTCGTGAGGCCGGCCATCTCGACCGCCTCCTGGCCGTTGCGCGCCTCCGCTGCGACCTGATGGCCCAGTGACTCGCACATCTCGACGAGGGTCTTCCGGACGACTTCCTCGTCATCAGCTATAAGCAGCCGTAATCGCTCCACGTTGTCCCCTTGGGCAGCGTTATCGGTTCGGCTCAGGTGGCTTATTCCATAGAACCAGGGGCGCTTCGAAGGCTGTGTCGGGTCTTCCCGGGCTTGAGGAAGAGCCGGGCTTCTCGCGTTATCTGCACAAGAGGCAGCTCGACAGCATCTCATCTTGGACCAGCGACTGTGGAATGTTCCTAGCGCCACGGCGGCAACCAGGGCGCCTCGTGCGCGACTCTGGTCCTGTTGAGCATTGACCTCCTCCCCCCTGTTGACAGCCGCCGATTGGCCACGGCTCCGGAGGGAATGACTGGCGACATGACCACACGACAAAAGACAGCACCAGACGCACCGGCTACGCACGCGCTTCGTCCTATGGAGGACAGCTCAGGCGTTGGCGCGGATGCACGCGCAGATACCGCGCCTGTGAGCCCCAGCAGCACCCTGGACTCGCTCACTCGAATCGAAAGAACCCAGCAGCGGCTCTGGGCGCTGGCGCTCATCCTGTTCCTGCTGACCTGCATCAGCCTGCTGGCGATCGACGCTGCTTCCACCGTCGCCGAGCGCCTCATCTACGGCATCACAGACCTCGCCCGGCTACTGATCGACTACTATGCTGTCGGGCTCACATTCCTGACCACCGTTGTGCTGGTGTGCGTGTACTTCCGCGAGAAGCTCGTTCAGGTTCGCAACGAGAACCGTGAGCTCGTCAGGGCGCTCGACGCCAATGCCCGCATTCTGGCGCTCCGCAACAGTGAACTCGACACCTGGGACCAGCTCAGCCACCAGTTGATAACCAATCTGAACCTCCCTCGGCTTCTCGACCTCATCGTCAAGACGGCGGCCGAGGTGACGGAGTCGGACTGCGCCGCCGCCACTGTCGTGGAGCACGGGAGCCCGCACCTCAGGCTGGCGGCCATCTACCGGCGGGGTATGCAGACGGAGCTGGCGCGCAAGGTCGCAGCCAGGGTGATCGCCACCGGAGAGCCGGTGCATCTGACGCCCGAGTGCGTGCCGCCCGAGCTCGACCGGCCGGATCTGGCATGGGATGGTGTTGCCGCGCTGGCGGCCTCGCCTCTGATGGCGACAGAGTCAGTCGAAGGTGTGACTGTCGTTCATGAGGATGATCATCCCACGGGAAGCGATGGCGTCCTCTGGGGTGTGCGGCGCGCCACCGGGTGCCTGCTCGTGGGTCGCCTCGACCCGGCGGAACCGTATCCGCCCAGCATTCTCAAGGTCCTCGGCTCGTTCGCCAACCAGGCGTCGATCGCGCTGGAAAAGGCGCACCTCTATGCCGAGAGCCAGCGGCGGCTCCAGCGTCTGAGCAAGCTGCTTGACGAACTGCACACGACCCAGAGCAGGCTAGGGGCACGGCCGCTGCTCGCTCCCGACGCGGCTCCGGCGGCCGACCCTGCTATCGCCGGGGCGCAGCCGGGGGGGAATCGACCCCGCACGGTTGGGGTCCAGTAGCCTCGGGAACGGTGGGGCGACTACTGTAGGAATAAGCGGCGCGACGTAAGCGCCGATGGCGCAGGAAGTGCCTCATGAGGGGCCTCGGAAGCCGAGGCCCCCATTTCTTTGGCCCGACGTCCTTGAGGATACTGGCGGTGCTCGAAGACGCAGCTCGTGCAGAAGCAGGCTTTCGCTGTATCTGGTCCGGCGGTTGGCGCTCGCGGCCCTCACGAGCGCCCCGCCGGGCCTCTGAGGCGCACTCCGAGGCTCCTCGGAGAAGCGCGCTTCTGCCTCGAAAATGGCGGCGCAGCCGCCATCTTCGTCCTCTCCGGGTGTCCCGCGCAGCGGACATGTATGACTGTGGAATATGGGCCATGACGGCGCCACCCGATCTGCCCAGCCTCGCAGGCTATCCTCGCGGAGGACCCAACCCCGCCAGCGAGTCACCATGAGATGAGCATCCGACGGAAGACGCTCCTTGCCACACTATTCGCAGTGCTCGGCGCGGGCATCGCCGTGTTCGCGGCATCCCGCTGCATCCTGGCGCGAGGCTTTGCTTCCATCGAGCAGGAGAGTGTTGGCCAGGCGGTCGAGCGCGTCCGGCTGGCCATCGCCCACGAGCTCGATATCCTGGCCACCACGACAGGCGACTGGGCCAATTGGGATGACACCTACCAGTTCGTCCAGGACCGGAACGCGCGGTACGTGAAGTCGAACCTTTCGGATACCTCGATTGCCAATGTGAACGCCGATCTCGTCCTGTATTTCGGCCGTGACGGCAAGACCGTCTACGCGCGGCGCCTCAACGCAGCGCCGGACGCCGGGGTCGATGGCAGCTACCAGAACGAGGTCGTCCAGGTCCGGGCTTTGCTGGACAAGTGCCTGCGCGGGAGCGCGATCAGCGGATTGGTCGCGAGCCCGGACGGACTGGTGCTTGTCGCGGCGCGACCAATCCTCACCTCTGAGCAGACCGGACCGCCAATGGGAATGCTGGTGATGGGACGGCACGTCTCGTCGGCCGAGGTCGCGGAGCTGGCCCGCTTGACTCTCACCCGGCTCGCCCTGCGGAAGACGAGAGACAGCCACCTGCCCGAGGATTTCGCCGGTGCGCTGAACAGCCTCAAGGGCGGCAACCAGCCCGCGCCGCTCGTGAGTCCGCTGAGTGCGGACCGCGTGGCGGGGTACTCGGTACTCAGGGACATCCACGGTCTTCCCGCGGCGATCATCCGGGCCGATATCCCCAGGGATGTCCACCAGCAGGGCGACCGGGCGATGCTCTATTTCTCCCTCGCCCTGGTGATCTCGATGGCCGCGTTCGGGGTCGCCATCAACTGGCTGCTGGAACGCCTCGTGACATCACGACTTTCATCGCTCACGGCCACCATTCGGGACATTGCGGCGAGCAGCGACACCTCCGAGCGGGTGGTCGTAGAGGGCCGCGATGAGCTTGCCGGTTTGGCGACGACGCTCAACCTCATGCTGGCGGCGATCGAGCGTTCGGAGGATGCCCTGCGCGAGAACGAGGCCCGGCTTCGCACGGTCCTCGATTCGGTCCAGACCGGCATCATGATCGTCGATGCCGAGACCCATGAGGTGGTGGAGGTCAACGAGACCGCGCTCGAGATGAGCGGGAACACTCGCGAACAACTCGTGGGAAACCTCTGCCACAAGTACATCTGCCCGGCCGAGCAAGGCAAATGCCCGATCACCGATCTTGGACAGAACATCGACAGCTCCGAGCGCATCCTTCTGACGCGAGACGGGCGCGATGTGCCCGTGATCAAGCGCGCGGTCGCGATCTCGCTCGGGGGCCGAGCGTGCATCCTGGAGAGTTTCCTCGACATCACCGACAGAAAGCGCTCCGAGGAGGCCTTCCGCTTCCAGGCCTACCACGACGGGCTGACCGGATTGCCGAATCGCCAGCGATTCCAGGAGGGGCTCACCGAAGCCATCGCCCATGCCGCCGGGAACGACAGCAAGGTGGCGGTGCTGCTGCTGGACCTCGACCGCTTCAAGACCATCAACGACACGCTTGGGCACTCCGCGGGCGACAAGCTCCTGCAGGCGGTCGCCGGCCGGCTCACCGCCTGCCTGAGGACGAGCGACGCGGTTGCCCGTCTCGGCGGCGATGAGTTCGCGCTCCTTCTTACGGACATTCAGGACGTGGAGTCAACGGCGAGCCTCGCCCGCCGCCTCCGCGAGGGCCTCAAGCCGCCGTTCTGGGTGGACGGGGTCGATCTCCATGCAACCGCGAGCATCGGCATCAGCGTCTTCCCGCGCGATGGCGCGACGGTCGAGCAGCTCCTCCAGCGCGCGGATGTCGCGCTCTATCACGCGAAGGACCAGGGGAGAGACACGTACCGGCATTACGCCTCCTGGATCGACGCCAGCGCGCGTGCCCGGCTGACCCTCGAGAACGACCTCCGGCGCGCGCTCGACCGCGGGGAATTCGTCCTTCACTACCAGCCCCAGGTCCGCATCCCATCGGTACAGGTTGTCGGGCTCGAAGCGCTCCTGCGCTGGCAGCACCCGGAGATGGGCCTGCTGATGCCAGGTGAGTTCCTGCCTCTGGCAGAGGAAACGGGCCTCATGCAGCCCATCGGCGAGTGGGTCGTGGGGGAGGCCTGCCGCCAGAGTCGTCTCTGGCAGGACGCCGGCCTGCAGCCAGTGAAGATCGCGGTGAACCTCGCGGCATCGCAGTTCCGTCAGCAGCGTCTCACCCGCGTGGTCGAGCGCGCGCTGAAGGACACCGGACTGTCCCCCGACCTGCTGGAGCTCGAGATCACGGAGACCGCGGTCATGATGAACATCGGCATGGCGGCCGAACTCATGGCGCGTCTCAAGGCCGTCGGCGTCAGGCTCTGCCTCGATGACTTCGGGGTCGGAAACACATCGCTGGTGCGGCTCAAGCAGTTCCCGATCGACACCGTCAAGGTCGACGGCTCGTTTCTCCGCACGGTCGAGACCAACCCGACCGATGCCGCCATCGTCTCGGCGATCATCGGCATCGGCGAGAGCCTCGGCCTGCTGGTGATCGGCGAGGGAGTCGAGACGCCCGGCCAGATGCGCTTCCTGCGGGAGCGCGGCTGTGAGACGATGCAGGGCTTCCTGTTCAGCCAGCCCGTGAGCCCGCCCGAGGTCGCGCGAATGCTCCGCGAGAGCAGCCTGCGCGCAGAAACCATCCCGCTCGCCTGACCATCTATCCCACGGGTGCAGCGGGGCCCGCTCGCTCGAGGGGGAAGAGAATCCGCACCTTCGTCACGTCATCCAGCGCCTGATCGGCCCAGTCCGGCAGTGGCGTAGTCGACAGCGGCGCCAGTTGGCGCACCAGCATCGGTTTCCAGCCGTCGTCGGTCTCCACATCGACGAGGAATCGGGCGAGCAGGCGCGATTCCCAGTCCGGCCCATAGAGATCCCGAGGCAGGTAGTCCGGCCGGATGTGCTGGTAGAACAGCGGCATCAGCCCCTCCCAGAGTGGGGAGTTCTCCTCCAGCGGTCCGACGATCATCCACTGGGTGCGCTCCCACGCGAGGTTCATCTCTGGGCTGA
>Ga0315288_10001817_pt1 | contig 27611 bp, 24 predicted proteins | sample YL17G11_20_MG_FD_203454 | JGI IMG/M metagenome (GOLD analysis project Ga0315288, IMG submission 203454) | Sediment microbial communities from Yellowstone Lake, YNP, Wyoming, USA - YL17G11_20 | ecosystem: Environmental > Aquatic > Freshwater > Lake > Sediment | place: USA: Wyoming | collected... | reverse complement strand
CGACTCCGGCGTCGCGTACACGAGGACGTCCCGGCACACCCGCAGATCGAGGAGCTCGTGCAGCGGCGGCGCGAGCTCGAGAAGCAGGTCCTTGCCGGCGACCCCCGCGTCGAGCGCTCCGCGGGCGCAGGCCTCGAGCACGTCGCCGCCCGGCGCCAGCAGCCACGTCGCACCATCGGCGTCCAGCAACGCCGGGCCGGGCACGCCGCGCAGAGCTCCCGCCTGCAGGCCGGCCCGTTCGAGGAGGTCGAGAACCTGCGAGGGCGGCGGCCCGCCGTCGCAGGCGAGGCCGAGCTTCACGCGATCCCCAGGGCACGCAGGACGTCGCGCCAGCTGCCGCTGACCGTCTCGCCGTCGGCCGGCTCGAAGACGTACGAGCCGCCGCTGCGGTGCAGGCGCGGGCGCGGCGGCGCCGGCGCGTCATCGGGAAGCGCGGCGACCGCCCAGCCGGCGCGGCGCAGCTCCATGGCCCGCGCCGGCTCGTCGAGGCCGCCGGCAAAGGCGATGCAGGCCGGAGCGGCGGAGGGCACAGTGCCGGCCTCCTCGAGCGCCTCGTGCAGACGGTCCAGGGCGACGGCGAAGCCCACCCCGGGGATGCCCCACCCGAAGCGCTCCAGCAGCCCGTCGTAGCGCCCCCCGGAGGCGATGGGCAGGCCGACGCCCGGGGCGTAGGCCTCGAAGATGACGCCGCTGTAATACGTGAGGTCCTGGTAGAGGCCGAAATCGAGGCTGAGCGCATCCTCGAAGCCGGCGTCCTCGACGAGGTCCCTGACCTCCACGAGGCGCCGGATGGCGTCGTCCATGGCGTCGCTGCTGGCCATCTTGCGCACCTGGCTGAGCCCGTCGCGGGTACCGCTGAGCTCCAGAGTGCGCCACAGCACCTTGAGCGCATCTTGGTCCACGCCGGCGTTGCCGGCGATGCTCTCGAGCAGGGGGTAGTCGCGGTCGGCCAGCGCCTCCAGGAACTTCTCGCGGTCGTCGTCGAGGCCCAGCGAGTCGACCAGCGCCGTGTAGAAGGCCACCGTCCCCAGCGCCACCCGGAAGTCGCGGAGTCCGAGGGCGGCGAGGCAGTCGCAGAGCAGGATCACGCTCTCGGCGTCGGCCGCCGCCGAATGCAAGCCCAGCAGCTCGGCGCCGGCCTGCACGAACTCCCCGTCCTGGCTGCGCTGCGGCGCCCAGGGACGGATGGAAGGCGCCACGTAGAAGAAGCGCAAGGGGAGCGGCCTGTCGTGGAACCGGGCGGCCGCCAGCCGCGCCACCGGCACCGTCATGTCGGTGCGCGCCATGAGCTCGTGACCCTGCTGATCGCGGAGCCTGTACCCGGCCTCCAGCGTGTCGTCCTCCACCGTCTCGAGCGTCTCGGCGTACTCGAGCCACGGGGTGCGCACCTCGCCGTAGCCGTAGGCCTCGAAGCGGCGGCAGAGCGCGGTCTCGATGGCCCGCAGCTGGCCCGACTCGGGGGGGAGCACGTCACGCATACCTTCGGGGATCATGGCTACCTCTCTCCCGGATCCGCGCGGCCGGCCTCAGCCGACTCCGACACAGCTCTCGCCGAGCAGAGCCTTGAGCTCCGCGTACAAGCCCGCCACGGGCTCGACCCGCAGGCCGTCGCCCACGCGCAGCTTCGCGCGCTCGTCGCCGCGCACCATCTGCAGCACCACCGGCACCTGGCCGGGGAAGTCGCCGAGGATGCGCTTGAGATCGTCGAGCACGCTGGGCCGCACCCTGCGGGCGTCGATGGTGACCGTGAGCGGGCGGTACTCGCTCACGCCGCTGAAGGGGAGGACCTCGATGGCGATCAGCGTGGTCTCGCCCTCGGACTTGCGCTCCACGCGCACCTTCACCTTGACGATGCCGTCTTCGACGAGCAGGTCCCGGTACTGCTCGTAGGTCGCCGGCCAGGCGCGACACTCGACGCCGCCGTCGATGTCCTCGAGGCGGAACGCCAGCCACACGCCGCCGTTCTTGCTGACCTTCTTCTGCGCGTTGGCGACGATGCCGCCCGTCCACAGCATGCCGCCGTCGACGGCGTCGTCGAGCGCGCCCACCGGCACCTCGATCTCGTCGCGCAGCTGTTCGCGCAGATCCCTCAGCGGGTGCGAAGAGACGTACAGGCCCAGAGCCTCTTTCTCCTGCCTGAGCAGCGTGGCCTGGTCGAACTCGCGCTGCGGCACCCGCGGCTGGTGCGCGCCAGCGTGCGGTCCGCCGGCCACGTCGAACAGGCCGCTCTGGCCCCGAGCCGCATCCTTGCGGCGGCGCTCGCCGTCGGCCATCGCCGCCGGCAACGCCTCGAGCATGCCGCGCCGCGGGTCGCCGCTGCCGTCGAAGGCGCCGCTGCGGATCAACGCTTCGAGGACGCGTTTGTTGGCCATCTGCGCGTCGACCCGGGCGCAGAAGTCGTAGAGGGAGGTGAAGGCGACGGACGCGCGCGCTGCGACGATCGCCTCGATGGCGCCGCGCCCCACCCCCTTGACGGCGTTGAGCCCGAAGCGGATCTTGCCCTCGACGACGGTGAAGCCGACGTCGCTCTCGTTGACGTCCGGCGGCAGGACCTCGATGCCGAGCTCGTGGCACTGGTTCACGTAGAAGGGCACCTTGTCCTTGGTGTTCATGACGCTGCTGATGAGGGCCGCCATGTACTCCACGGGGTAGTTGGCCTTCAGCCAGGCCGTCCGGTAGCTGATCAGCGCGTAGCAGGCGGCGTGGCTCTTGTTGAACGAGTAGTCGCCGGTGGCCTCGAAGTTGGCCCAGAGCTTGTGGGCCACGGCCGACGGCACGCCGCTGGCGCCGAGACCCACCATGAGGGGCTCCTTGAGGGTGGCCATCAGCTGCCGGTCCTTCTTGCTGATGGCCTTGCGCAGGTCGTCGGCCTGCGCCGGCGTGAACCCGCCCACGCGCCGGGCGATGGCCATGTACTGCTCCTGGTAGATGGTCACGCCGTGCGTGGGCTCCAGAATGGGGCGCAAGGCCTCGTGGTCGTAGACGACCGAGGCCGGGTCCTTCTTGTTGCGCGCGTAGGTAGGGATGTACTGCATCGGCCCGGGCCGGTACAGCGCGACGATGGCGATGAGGTCCTCGAACTGCGTGGGACGCACGTCGCGCAGCGCCTCGCGCATGCCCGGGCTCTCGAACTGGAACACGCCCGTGGAGTCGCCGCGCGCCAGCATCTTGTACGTGTTCTCGTCGTCGAGCGGCAGCCGGTCGATCTCGATGCAGACGCCGTCGGTCTTCTCGATGATCTCGAGCGCCGCCTCGATGACGTCCAGGTTGCGCAGCCCGAGGAAGTCCATCTTGAGGAGGCCGAGCTTGGCGACGTCGTTCATGTCGAACTGGGTGACGAGCTCGGCCTCGCCCTTTTGCTGCAGCGGCAGGTACTCGGTGAGCGGCTTGTCGCTGATCACCACCGCCGCGGCGTGGATGGAGTCGTTGCGGATGAGGCCCTCGAGGCTCATCGCCAGGTCGACGACCTCCTTGACCTCCGGGTCGGCGTCGTAGGCCTGCTTGAGCTCGCCGCCCGGAAGCATGGCTTGGCTGAAGGTGGCCGGCGGCGCCTGTTCGGGGATCATCTTGGCGATCTTGTCGCCGACCGCGTAGGGCTTGCCCATCACCCGCGCGGCGTCGCGCACCGCCGCCCGCGCCGCCATAGTGCCGAAGGTGATGATCTGCGCCACGTGGTCGCGGCCGTACTTGTCGGCGACGTAGTCGATGACCTCCTCGCGGCGGACCACGCTGAAGTCCATGTCGATGTCGGGCATGCTCTTGCGCCCCGGGTTGAGGAAGCGCTCGAAGAGCAGGTCGTACTTGAGGGGATCGATGTCGGTGATATTGAGGGAGTAGCTCACGATGGAGCCGGCGGCCGAACCGCGGCCGGGCCCGACGGCGATGCCGTTGTCTTTGGCGAACTTGACGTAGTCCCAGACGATGAGGAAGTAGGCCGCGAAGCCCATGTCGCCGATGACGCCGAGCTCGAACTCGAGGCGCTCACGCGCCTCGGCGGACGGCTCGGCGCCGTAGCGGCGCACGATGCCCTTCTCGCAGAGCTCGCGCAGATAGGCGCCCTCGGTCGTGCCTTCCGGCACCGGGTACGAGGGCAGCAGGTAGGCGCCGAAGTCGAGGCTCACGTCGCAGCGTGCGGCGATCTCGACGGTGGCCGCGCAGGCGCCCGGGTAGTCCTTGAAGCGCTCGTACATCTCCTCGGCGGACTTGAGGTAGAACTCGTCGCTGCCGTAGCGCATGCGGTCCTCGTCGCCGAGGTTGCTCTGCGTCTGGATGCAGAGCAGGGCGTCGTGGGCGTAGGAGTCTCCGTGGCACAGGTAGTGCACGTCGTTGGTGGCCACGGTGCGCAGGCCGGCCTTTGCGGCGAGCCGCGCGAGCTTGGGGAGCAGCTCGCGCTGCTCGGGCAGGCCGGCGTCCTGCAGCTCGACGTAGACGTTCTCCTCGCCGAGCAGCGCGGCCAGACGCCGCACCTCGACGAGGGCGGCTTCGTCGTTGCCATCCTTGAGGAGCATGGCCGCGCGCCCGCTCATGCAGCCGGTGAGCGCGATGAGTCCCTCATGGTGCTCGGCCAGAAGCTCCCAGTCGGCGCGCGGCTTGTAGTAGTAGCCCTCGAGGTAGGCGCGCGTGCTCAGCTTGACCAGGTTCTTGTAGCCGGTCTGGTCGCGGGCCAGCAGGGTGAGGTGCGCGTTCTTCTCCTTGACGCCGGCGCGCGAGGTGCGGTCGCCGGCCACGTAGAGCTCGAGGCCGATGATGGGCTTGATGCCCTCGTCCCGGGCGGCGCGGTAAAACTTGACGACGCCGCTCAGGGTGCCGTGGTCGGTGAGCGCCACGGCTGGCATGCCCAGCTCCTTGGCCCTTTGGACGAGGCTCTTCACACGGCAGGCGCCGTCGAGCAGCGAGTACTCGCTGTGAACGTGCAGATGGACGAAATCGGAGGCCATGTAGGGTTCCGATTCTAGCACGGCGGGCCGGCGCGACCGTGCCCTACTCGAGATCGCTCGCCAGCACCTCGACGACCTCCGCGAGCACCCGGATGTCCGCCTCATCTTCGACGGCAACCATGATGGGGTCGAGTGCCGCTGGTCACTCCCCCGTGATCCGCGGTCCTCCGGGCGTATCGGGCTCGTTGCTGTCGACGGCAACGTGTCGCCGGACGTTGTGCGCCTTCCACAAGAGCGCGGGGTGCCGCGCGATGATCGACTGCAGCGCCGGATCGGGGGTGAGCAGCTCAGGCGCGATCTCCCCGCCTTCGCTGAGCCGAGTGAGGAACTCGAGCTCCCGCTCGTCGAGAGGCAGCAAGATCTGCAGGAGCCGACGGCACTCGACGACGAGTGACTCGGCCCACCGCGCAAGGTCGTCCCGAGCCGGCGCGAGGTCGCTGCGCAGCATGGGCAGCAACTGCCGGTCCATCTCGACAGGATCGGCGGTGACGTCGGCGAGCGACACCTGGCGTCAATCGCGACGGCTCGCGCCTCCGTAGACCACGAATCCCACACGCAGCCGCTCTTCGAGGAGCTGCCCGCCACGTAACAGCCCGACGACGTCGAACAGGTCGCGCGATGCCGAGCGGCCGAAGAGTGCGGCGAGCTTGCCGGCGGCCAGCTCGTGGACGTCGATCAACGGGACCCACGGGCTTGTAGAGAACCCACGGCACGGGAATCACCCGGCACTACCGGCCAGAGCGGCGTGCGCAGCAGAAAGTTGAGGTCGATCTCGAGCGTACCCGGCCGGCCGAAGGCGCTCGTGTACGCCAGCCGCCATTTGCCACCGGCTTGCTCGCCGGGCGCCCGCCGCACCTGCAGCCCCAAACGACCGCAGACCGCGCCGAGCGCCTGCTCGACCTTGGGGCGCTCGCTCAGCATCGTCTCTCGCTCGGCAGCACCAACGAAGTTGAGGTCGATGTCGACCGACAGGCGTGGCACGTCGAGGACAAACAGGTTGAGCGCCGTCCCACCCTTCAAGGCGATCCGCGACCTGAGGAACGGGTGGCTGCGCAATCCGGCAAGCACGTCGAGCAACCGGGCCGCTTTCTCAAACGATTCCGCCCGAAACCCGGTGGCTGCCGCCTCACGTCTGACCTGCTCAGCGGTGAGCATCAGGCGGTGTCCTCCCAGCGACTCTGCGCGACCTCGTCCGGAACGACGAGATTCCAGCCGTGGACGAGTCGACCTGACGTGCGTGTCGAGTCGAGGTAGCGCGGCTGTCGCGGAGCAAGGCGACGCAACTCGGAGAGCTGATCGACGTCGATCAGCAACTCATCTAGATGCTGCTCGAGGAAGTAGCCGACCCGCGCCACGGTGACTGACGATCCGAGGCGCAACGCGTACTCGACGACGGCTTCGACGTCGACGAACTCGACCATCTCCAGAGAGCGCCACACCTCCTCCCACCCGCCACACCGCCGCGGGGAGTGAAGAACGTCGACCATGCTGCGCTCCAGGCTCGTCACGCGCAGCCGCCCGCCGGCGTATGTCGTTTCCTCCACCCCGCCGCCCTTGTCGGGCAGCCCACGGAGCGGCGCCGGCGTCTGCACCGGCAGGTACTCGTCACCCCGAAATGCGAACGGGCGTCGCCGCTCGTCGGTGAGGTAGTCGAACCGACGCCAGACCGAGTACGACTTGCCGAAGAACTGCAGCGCGGCGTGGTAGGCGACCACGGCGTCGTCGGCGAGTCGGCTCGTCACCAAGAAGGGGTCGACCGGAGACTGACCGGGGTCGAGGCCACGAGGCACGGTCGCGTACAAGCCACGCCGCACACGCACGATGCGCCCGCCGGCGATGTGCTTGGCCAGTAGGTTCTTGGCAGTGCTGATGCTACGAGCGGTGCCGGCCCGTGCGACCAGAAACTCCTGCAGCGTGAACAGCGGATGCGTCTCGAAGAAGTCCTCTGAGCTCATGGCACTTGTCCTCTCGCGCAGTAAGCACTACCGAGAGTAGTGCCTTCTGCACACGAGAGCAAGAGAAGCCAGCCAAGGCCAGTGGACCGCTTCGCGATACCATTGCGCAAGCGACCCGAACGGAGCCCGCATGGACACCATCGTCACCCTGAAGATCACGCTGCTCCGCGCCAAGCCGCCCATCTGGCGGCGCCTCGAGGCGCCGGCCTCGTACCACCTCGGCGAGCTGCACAGCACGCTCAACGCCGCCATGGGCTGGCTCGACTCCCATCTGCACATGTTCGACGTCGAGGGGCGCCAGTACAGCATCTCCGACGACGACATCTGGATCGACGCCGATGCGCCGCTTCCCGAAGAGAGCGTGACCCTTGCCAACCTGGCGCGCGACGGCGTAGAGCGCTTCGGGTACTGGTACGACTTCGGCGACAGCTGGCACCATGACGTCTTCATCGAGAAGACCGGGCCGGCCGAGGCAGGCGTGTTCTACCCGCGCTGCGTCGCCGGCCGCCGCGCCTGCCCCCCCGAGGACTGCGGCGGCCTGTGGGGCTTCGCCGAGTTCAAGGCAGTGATGGCCGACCTACATCACCCCGAACACGACGAGCTCAAGGAGTGGTACGGCGGCGAGTTCGACCCGGCCGCGTTCAACGCCGAAGACGTCTCGACACTGCTGCGCAAGGTGGCCGGCGGCGAGCTGCCAGAGGAGCGGGATTGACCAAAGGCCCTCCGAGGACCTCGTCGCGGCATCTTCAGGCGCTTGGCCAGATTCACCATCTTCCGCCTCGTCACCGCATCGACCGCAAGGCCCGACCTGGTCGAGAGCCACGTCTTGAGACCTCGCCGCAGCGCCTCTACACTCGGCGCGCAGTCGGCATCGCAGAGGTAGGAGCAAACATGCGAGCGTCACGAAGTACCACATCCTTGCGGGCGCGCACTTCGCAACCGAGCCGGCGGCGGGGTATCAGGTGACGCAGCAGGACGCGCAGCGTCGCACGTTCACGCTCCTGCAGGGGCAATATCTTGCATTCATTCGGGCGTACACTCTGATTCACCGAGAGCCGCCTGCCGAAGCGGACATGCAGCGGTTCTTTCGGGTGACAGCACCGTCTGTGCATCGCATGGTACTCACTCTTGCGGAACGAGGCTTGATCGAGCGGATACCGGGCCGGGCGCGATCACTTCGCGTCCTCGTGCCGCCCGAAGAACTGCCACCAGTGGAGGAATCGGCTGCGCATGACGACCCGTGAGGAGCCTCAGAACGTCCGCATCCACCGAGCAGCCGCTCTGCGGTTGCAGGTGATGCAGATGGCGTTCGCTGACAGAGAGAGCGGAGGCGAGAGTGGACCCTGAGTCGATCGCGGTGGCAAGAACCATTGGGGAGCAGGTGCTCCTGGACGAGCACCGCTGCTTCGTGGACGAAGAAGCGGACAACTCCGAGCACGTTCCTCGGATCGCGAGGATCGCCGAGTCGGTCCGGCGCGCCTTGGAGAGGGAGGGCTGCGGCGCTGCGGACGCAGACCTGGTCAAGCGGGGTCTCATCGACTTCGGGCGTGCCCTGTTCGTGGAGGAATGGATGAGACCGCTCACCGGTGACGACGAAGTCCCGGCGGAAGCGGAGGCGATCGCCGAGTTCGAGCGGTGCCTTCGCGAGCGGCAGCGGTAGTCGGCGCACCTCCGCATCGTGGACGGTGCGGACTGCCCCTGTCCGCTCACTCATCCCGATCGCCAGTCGTGATGGTCAGCTCACAGTGTCGTGCGTGGACGCCTCTGCTGCATATCGAGAGCCACAGTCCCACCCCGGCCGGTCGCAGCGGTAGTGTCGTACACAGGTCAACGTCACTTGGACAGGGAGCTCGCCTATCGGCGGGAGCGCCCACAGCATCTGCGCCGGCATCAAGAAGCCCTCGCGGCGCACACCTACCAGGCAGATGCCTGACCAGGGGTTCGCTGCGCCTCATCGCGGAGTGAGCCATGCGCGTCAAGTACCTTGCCGACACAGACACGACGCTGGTCGAATTCAGCGACGGCCACCGGTCGAAACGCGCGAGCTCGACGAGAACATCTCTCTTGACCTGGACGCCGACGGTGGCGTCGTCAGCCTGACCATTGAGCACGCTCAGCAGACCGCCGGGATGGATGAGCTCTCGCACCAGCGCGTCCCCACCCCGGTCTGACCGCAGCGCTCGGCGCGGAATCGCCTCTGCCCGATCCCCTCGACGTCGACCTCACTAAGGCGCTTACCGGCCATTGTCCACAAGCTTGGGGTCCGGGCACACCTGATCGAGGCGAAGCAGCTCGCCGGCGGTGTAGAGCCGGTCGCGCAACGCGCCGCGCCCGGTGGGGTCGATCGGGGCGATCTGCGTGGCGCCGCCGTTCGCCGCAACAGCGAGCAGCGAGCTGGTTTCGATGCTCTCGTCGTCGAGCAGGTCCGGGCTGTAGCTGGTCACGAGCACCTGAGTCGCCTCGCTCGCCTCTCTGAGCGCACCCAGAAGCACGCCCGCCGCGGCAGGGTGCAGCGCGGCCTCAGGCTCTTCGAAGCCGACCAGCGAGGCGCCCCTGCGGTGGCCGTTGGAGAACTGGAACAGCACGGCGCCCTCAGCCGCATTGCCAACCCTCCCGACCCCACAGCGTCAACCCTGACGGGCTTCTCGACTGTGGTATCGCCTCGCGACCCGTGCTTCAATGGAAGCGCTGAGAACCTCGCCGTCACGGGGCGGGCCGCCATGACCAGGGTCACGCTGTCGAGCAAGTACCACATCGTCATCCCGGAGGATGTCCACGGGGAGCGGGATCTGAGCCCCGGACAGAAGCTCGACATCGTCGCCCTGAACGGGCGGCGGCATGTGCTGCCCGCCCGCGACATGAGCGACATCGTGGGTCTCCACCCCGGCATCGACACGTCGTTCTCACGCGGCGACGACCGCATCCCGTCATCCTCGTCGATTCGTGCGGCCGGCTCGAGGCCATCAAGGGCGCACGGCTCGCCTGCACGGGGCAGAGGTCCGGACGCACGACCCGCGCCTCCGCGATCTCCCCTGCGTGCGCTTCATCGAGACGTAGAGCTCGCACCGTTGATCCGCCTGTCGCTTGGCCGCTTATCATAATCACGATTATGATACCTTGGCTGCACAGCTCACGGCTTGGCAGCCGATAAAGGAGAAGGCGATGGCGCAACCGCCCTTCGTGGACCGAGAGACGGAACTGGCCACCCTGGAGAGGGCGTGGGAGTCCGGGCACGCCGAGCTCGTGGTTCTCTACGGTCGGCGCCGAATCGGCAAGACGGCTCTGCTGCGAGAGTTCATGAAGGGCAAGCCGGGCACTCTGTGGGTGGCCACGATGGGTGCGGAACCCGTTCTGCGCCGGAGCTTCACCGACGCGCTGTGGCAGGCGTTGCGCCCGGGCGCGGAGTCGAACGGCGCCGAGGACGGCGCCGACGCCGCGGCGGGTTTCGTCTACGAGACCTGGGAGCGTGCCTTTGAAGCGGTGGCTGAGGCGGCGCGTGACCGCCGGTTGGCCCTGGTCATCGACGAGTTTCCCTATGCCGCCGGCGCCTCGGCGGGCCTACCGTCGGTACTGCAGAAAGTCTGGGACGAGCGCCTGGAGGAGGGTCGGCTCATGCTTGTCCTCTGCGGCTCACACATCGGCATGATGGAGCGGGACGTGCTTGCCTACGGTGCGCCCTTGTATGGGCGGCGGACCGCGCAGTTGCGGCTTGGGCCTCTTCCGCCCACGGCGCTGCGCACGCTGTTCCCCTCGTACTCTCCCGCTCAGCTGGTGGAGACCTACGCCATTCTGGGAGGAGTCCCCGCCTACCTGCTGCGCTTCGACCCTCGGCTGGGCGTCAGGGAGAACGTGGCCCGTCACGTGCTGGATCCCGGCGCCTTCCTCTATGCCGAGCCCCTCTTTCTGCTGCGCGAGGAGCTACGGGAGCCGCGCAACTACTTCGCCGTCTTGCAGGCCGTGGCGCAGGGCAGGACCACCCCCAACGAGATCTCGCAGGCGACGGGGATGGACCCGGGGCCGCTCGCCCGGTATCTGGCCACGCTCCGGGAGCTGGGGCTGCTGGAGCGGCGGGTACCGGTCACGGAGACGCAGCCGGAGAAGAGCCGCCGCGGCATGTACATGGTGCAGGATCGGTTTCTGCGCTTCTGGTTCCGCTTCGCCGCGCCCAGTGCCTCCGCGCTCGAAATGGGGCGGGCCGCTCAGGTGGCGGAGAGAGTCGAGCGCGAGTTGCCGCAGTTCGTGGGACCGGTGTTCGAGGACCTCTGCCGTTCGTGGGCTGCCGAGCAGGCGGCGCGCGAACGCTGGCCGCTGGCCCTGGAGCGTTTCGGTTCTTTCTGGAGCCCGATCGCCGAGGTGGACGTGGTTGGGCTGGGACGCGAGGGGCTCCTAGTCGGGGAGTGCAAGTGGAGCCGGGAGCCGGTGGGCGTGAACGTCCTGGCTGATCTCAGACGCAGGGCGGAGGCGATCTGCGCACGTGTGGGCAGGCGGGAGACCCTGCTTGTGCTGTTCTCGCGTTCGGGTTTCACCGACGCGCTCGAAGCAGCCGCGGCTGCCGAAGGTGTGACCTTGGTGGGGCTGGAGGAGGTTCTCGGATTTCGCATGGGGGAGACGACTCAGTGACGAGCACCTCTGCTACTTGATGTGGGCGCCGCGGAACCCTGCACCGCCCATCCAACGTCGACGACGCGGACAGCCTGGGGCGCCTGAGCGACCTTCCGGTGCGGACCGCGGGCCGGGTCGCCGTGGTCTACCCGGTCCACCCGCGCACGCGTCCGCGGCTCGCCGACACAAGCCTCGACGCACGCCTGGGCTTGGGCCATCGCGACCCGCACGCCGGTCCCGGCCGTGCCCGGCCGCGCAGCGACGTTCAGCAGAGTCGCGCCTGCTCAGCAACCAGCGGTTCGGCGAGTCGATCAAGCGCCAAGCCCAGGAGTCTGTCGTCGAAAAGGCGCATCTTCCGCTCGCCAGCATGGGGTCCACCCGGCCACGATTCGAGACCTCGCCTCAGCGCTTCGACGGACGGCTCACAACCTCCCTCGAAGAGCAGCCGGTCAACAGTTGCCGGCAGTTCCATGCCGAGGGGCGACTCGAAGCCGTCGATCGTACGGCTCGTGGCTTCGAGCGCCGGCAGATATGGCTGGGCGTCATCGCCTGCGAGGTACTCCGCAGCCACGTCACGTTTCGCATCGTCGAAGTGGATCGGCTCAAGCGGGCCGGCGTCGCTTAGCCGCCTATCGCAATGCAAGTAGCTGCCGTCGAGCGCATCGAGGAGATGCCGGAGCTGATCTGCGTAGGGCCCGTACTTGTCTGGCACGAAGGTCAGCCGCAATGCGTTCTTCATGCCGGCTGCGGCGATTAACCGCTGCAGGAACCAGGCCAGCTTGTGCACCTCGAGACTGGTGCACCCGAGGCCGAGCACTGAGTACCGGCGCACCAGCTCGGCGATGAGCGCTCGCGCCGGTGTGAGCTTCTCGACTCCCCGCGGCTTGGACGCAGTCTGGTAGGCCGCCGTTGGCTCATAGACCATCACCCGAACGCCTTCGACACCTGCGAACGCCTTCTCGATCTCGTGGCGAACGTCATCCCACTGGAGACCGCCGTTGCCGCGGCCCAACGGCGGCAACGCGATCGACTCGATATGGTTCTCGCGAACGACGCGCACGAGGTCGCTCAGACCGTCCCGCACCCACGCAAGCTGTGACGGTTGGCGCCAATGCCGCGTGGTCGGGAAATGGATGATCCGGGCTACGGGGCTGCCGGTCTCGGGATGGCGCTCGTTGTGCGCGAGCTGCAGGTAGCTGACCACCGAGCCGTCTTTGTTGCGTCGCCTTGTCTCTCGTAGGTACACGCCTACAAGAAAGTGAGAAGTACCTGCTCATGTCAAGGAATCGTGTGCCTACAGGTTTTGGCACTTCAGAGTCTACGAAAACGCTCTGAGCAGGGAACACGTCATCGCGGTGGGCCGAAAACGCCTACTAACTCCGGAAGTCCGGTCAGGCGGCTGCGCCCCCGAAGTCCCCCTGCCGGCGGCTTGACCCGAGTCCCGCAGGCGCGATAGTCTCGCGCTTCCGATGGGGAGTAGCCGGCCCGCGCGAGCGGGCGGCGCGGTCGACATCCCGGGCACGCGCCCCGGTCGCGCACTTGAGCGGCAAGACCTTCGGCACGTCGTCGTGTCGGGGGTCCTTCTTCTTGCCCGACGCCGAGACACGCGAGGCGTAGGCGGGAGGGGCCGGCATGAGCAGCTACTCGAGCAGGTGTGCGTCAGCGCAGGCCGGCCGATGACGACCGCGCAGCTCACGCCGTGGGTCGTGTTCCTCGTCGGCGTCGCGGCTCTGCTCATCCTGGACATCGGCGTGCTCAGCCGGCGCAACGCGACCATGACGACGCATAGCGCTCTCATCTGGAGCGCCGTCTGGATCTCGCTGGGCCTCTCCTTCTCGCTCGCCGTGTGGGCGTGGCGCGGCGGGGTCGCCGCCCAGGAGTATCTGGCCGGCTACCTCATCGAGGAATCGCTGAGCATCGACAACCTGTTCGTCTTCATGATCGTGTTCGGCTCGCTGGGTATCGCGCTGCGCAACCAGCGCAAGGTGCTGTTCTGGGGCATCTTCGGGGCCATCGTGCTGCGCGGAGTCTTCATCCTCGTGGGCGTGAGCATCCTCGAGCGCTTCGAGTGGGTCATCTACCTGTTCGGCGCCCTGCTCGTCTTCACCGCCTACCGCCTGATCCGTTCACGCGGCGTGCAGGTCGACGCGGAGCGCAACTCGCTGGTGCGCGTCGCGCGCCGCCTGTTCCCCGTGGACGTCGAGTACCAGGGCAATGCGTTTACGGTCAGGAAAGCCGGACGCCGGACGCTGACCCCGCTCATGATCGCCCTGGTGGCCGTCGAGTCCGCCGACGTCGTCTTCGCCGTCGACTCGGTGCCGGCCGTGCTCGCCGTGACCGACGATGCCTTCGTGGCCTTCACCTCCAACGTGTGCGCCATCCTCGGCCTGCGGGCGCTCTACTTCGCCCTCGCCGGCAGCCTGCAGCGCTTTGCCTACCTCAGCTGGGGGCTGGCGCTCGTGCTCGGTTTCGTGGGCGTCAAGATGCTGCTGAGCAAGGTGATCCACATCCCCGTCTACGTGTCGCTCAGCGTCATCGTGGTCGCCGTCGGCGGCGCCGTGCTGGCCTCTCTGTGGATGACCCGGGGCGGGACGCCGCCGCCGGCAGAGACCGACGCATGAACCTGCTGACCCTCCTCGGCATCGCCGTGGGCCTGGCTATGGACGCCTTCGCCGTCTCCATAGGCATCGGCCTGGGCACACGCCGTATCGATGCGCGGACCACGGTGCGCCTGGCGTGGCACTTCGGCCTCTTCCAGTTCCTCATGCCGATCCTCGGCTGGCTTGCGGGCCTCTCTCTGGAGCGCTGGATCAGCGGTGTGGACCACTGGATCGCCTTCGGGCTGCTGGCCGCCATCGGCGGCAAGATGATCTACGAGGCGGTGTGGGGCGATGAGGAGAAACGCGCCGAGAAGGACCCCACGCGCGGCGCGTCGCTGGTCGTGCTGTCGGTGGCCACGAGCATCGACGCCCTCGCCGTGGGTCTTTCGCTGGCGCTGCTCGGCGTGCAGATCTGGTATCCCGCGGTGATCATCGGCGTGGTCGCCTTCGCCTTCACGGCGGTGGGCCTGCACATCGGCCGCCGCTTCGGCACGTTGCTCGGGAAGCGGATGGAGATCGTCGGTGGGCTGATCCTGATCGGCATCGGCGTCAGGATCCTCGTCGAGCACCTGTCCTGACGGGGGAACGGGCGGCGCCGGCCGCCGCGCGAAAGCACGCCGCGCTCAGGCGACGGTGTTGCGCAGCTCCCCGACGCCTTCGACGACGATCGTGACGGTCTGACCGGCGGCCAACGGGCCGACGCCGGGCGGCGTGCCCGTCATCAGCACGTCGCCGGGCTCCAGGGTCATGACGCCGCTCGCGAACGCGAGCAGCTCGAGCGGCCCCACGAGCATGTCGCCGACGAGACCGTGCTGGACCTCGGCGCCGTCGAGCAGCGCGCTCACGCGCGCCTCCGCGGGCGGCGCCTGGGGCACGACCCACGGCCCCAGCGGGCAAAAGGTGTCGAAGCTCTTGGCACGCGTCCACTGCCCGTCCACCTTCTGCAGATCGCGGGCCGTGACGTCGTTGCCGCAGGTGTAGCCGGCGACGAAGCCGGCGGCCTCGGCCGGCGACACGTCCTTGCAGCGCCGGCCCACCACGACGACCAGCTCGGCCTCGTAGTCGACCTGGATGGAGCGGGCCGGGCGGACGATGGTCTCCCCCGGCCCGATGACCGCCGTGAGCGGCTTCATGAACAGGATCGGCTCGGCCTGCACGGCCATCTTCAGCTCGTCAGCGTGAGCCCGGTAGTTGAGGCCCACGGCGACGATCTTGCCGGGCAGCACGGGCGCGAGGAGCCGCACCGCGGCCAGTTCCGCGTCGCCGGTGATGCGGGCGCCGTCCTCGTAGGCCGGCCGGTCGAGCAGCTCGACGGCGTCGCCGGCGAAGCGGCAGTGCCGCTCGTCGCCGGCCACCGCGACCCGCCCGAAGGCGCCGGCCGGCGGCCGGCCCGGCGCGTCGCCGCCTCTCACGGCTGCTGGCTCCTCACCATGCCGTACTCGATCGAGTCGACGAGGGCCTCCCAGCTGGCTTCGATGATGTTCTCGCTGACGCCGATGCTGCCCCAGGTGTCGTCGCCGTCGCTGGCGTCGAGCAGCACGCGGGTGACGGCGCCCGTGCCCTTGTTCTCGTCGAGGATGCGCACCTTGTAGTTCACGAGCTCGATGTCGCTGAGGTGCGGGTGCTTGCGCGCGATGGCCTGACGCAGGGCCGTGTCGAGCGCGTTGACCGGGCCGTTGCCTTCGGCGGTGCTGATGATGCGCTCGCCGCCGACGTGCACCTTGATGGTCGCCTCCACGACGGCCTTGCCGTCCTCGCGCTTCTCCACGATCACGCGGAAGCTCTCGAGGCGGAATAGCGGCTCGTGGGGCGCCAGCTCCTCGCGCAGCAGGAGGTCGAAGGAGGCGTCGGCGGCCTCGTAGTGGTAGCCGCGGTGCTCGCGCTCCTTGAGCCGCTTGAGGACGGTCGCGACGCGTTCGTCGTCGCCCTCAACCTCGAGGCCGATGTCGCGGGCGCGGCGCAGCACGGCGCCCTTGCCCGAGAGCTCGGAGACGAGGATGCGCTGCTGGTTGCCCACGGCCGCCGGGGCGACGTGCTCGAAGGTCCGCGGCGCCCGCTCCACGGCGGCCACGTGCAGGCCGCCCTTGTGGGCGAAGGCGGCTTTGCCCACGTAGGGTTCGTGCGCCCCGATGGAGGCGTTGCACACGTCGGCCACAAAGTGAGCCGCCTCGCCGAGCCGCGCGAGCTGCTCGTCGCTGATCACCGGCAGGCCCATCTTGAGCTTGAGCGCCGGGATGATGCTGACCAGGTTGGCGTTGCCGCAGCGCTCGCCGTAGCCGTTCATGGTGCCCTGCACCTGGCGGGCGCCGGCGTCGACGGCGATGAGGCTGTTGGCCACGGCGCAGTCGCTGTCGTTGTGGATGTGGACGCCGATGGTAGCGTCGAGCGCCGCCGTGACCTCGCCGACGACGTCGGCGACGAACGGCGGCAGGGAGGCACCGTTGGTGTCGCACAGACAGACGACCGCCGCGCCCGCCGCGGCGGCGGCGGTCACGCAGCGCAGCGCGTACGCCGCGTCCTCGCGCCAGGCGTCGAAGAAGTGCTCCGCGTCGTAGACCACCGTCTTGCCCTGAGCCACCAGAAAACGCACCGAGTCGTCGATCATGCGCAGGTTCTCGCCGCGGCTCACGCGCAGCACTTTGGTGAGGTGCAGACCCCAGGTCTTGCCCACGACGGCGACGGTGCCCGCGTGGCAGTCGGCCAGCACGCGCAGGTTCTCGTCGGCCGCGGCCGCCACGCCCTTGCGCGTGGTCATGCCGAAGGCGACCAGCTCGGCGTTGCCGAGGCGCTCGCGCTCCATGCGCCGGAAGAACTCGATCTCCTTGGGGTTCGAGGCGGGGAAGCCACCCTCGATGAAATGGATGCCGAGCTCGTCCAGCTTGAGCGCGATGCGCACCTTCTCGTCCACCGAGACCGACATGCCCTCCTGCTGCATGCCGTCTCGCAGGGTGGTGTCGTACAGCTGCACGGTCCGCTCGCTCATAGGGTTCAGCTCCTCGCGTACTCCATGAAGTGCCCGAATCCCTGGTCGCGCCCTTCCACGATGGCGCGGAAGCGGTCCTGGACACGCCGCGTGATCGGCCCGGGCTCGCCGATGAAGTGATCGTCGACCTCGCGGATCGGCACGATCTCGGCCGCCGTGCCGGTGTAGAACAGCTCGTCGGCGATCACCAGGTCGCTGCGCGCCATCGTGCGCTCCTGCACGTCGATGCCTTCGGCACGCGCGATCTGAAACACCGACTCACGGGTGATCCCCTCGAGCACGCCGTCGCTGGGCGGCGGCGTCATGAGCACGCCGTTCCGCACCACGAAGATGTTCTCGCCGGTGCCCTCGGCGACGTGCCCGTGCGCGGTGAGCATGATCGCCTCGTCGTAGCCGGCTTTGGTCACCTCGATCTTGGCGAGGACGCTGTTCAAGTAGTGGCCCGTGGCCTTTGCGGCGCGGGCCAGCGCCGTGTGGTCGAGCGACTGGATGCTCGAGACCTTGGCGCGGATGCCGTGCTTGATACCCTCTTCGCCGAGATAGGCGCCCCACGGCCAGGCGGCGATGACCACCTCGACCGGGGTGTTCAGCGGGAACAGGCCCATCTCACCGTAGCCGCGGAAGACCAGCGGGCGGATGTAGCACGCGTCGAGACCGTTGCCCTCGATCACTGCAAACGTGGCGTCGTAGAGCTCTTTGATGCTGTACGGCACGGGCATGTAGTAGAGCTTGGCCGAGCGGAGCAGGCGCTTCAGGTGCTCCTCGAGGCGGAAGACGGCCGGCCCCGCGGGAGTCGTGTAGCAGCGGATACCCTCGAACACGCCGGAGCCGTAGTGAAGCCCGTGGGTGAGCACGTGGACCTTGGCTTCGGCCCACGGCACGAGCTCGCCGTTCATCCAGATCTTGTCCACCTCGGGTAGCGGCATGGGTCCTCCTCTTCCTCCTGTCCTCTCGCGCGGACTCCGCGCGGCAGGTTCAATCTCTCCTGAGGGGTGCTTGCGGTCTCTGACCCTCGGTCAAACGCGTTCGGCCACGAGGTCACCGACCTCGCTCGTGGAGTAGCCCATCTGGCCGGAGGCCATGCCCTTCATCTTGGTGCTGGTGACCTCGGCCACCGCGCTCTCGACGTCCTGCGCCGCCTGGCTTTCACCCAGGGTGTCGAGCATCATCGCACCGGCCACGATGGCCGCGACGGGGTTGATCACACCCAGGCCGGTGTACTTGGGCGCTGAACCTCCGATGGGCTCGAACATGCTGACACCCTCAGGGTTGATGTTCCCGCCGGCCGCGACGCCCATCCCGCCCTGGGTGATCGCGCCCAGGTCCGTGATGATGTCGCCGAACATGTTGCCGGTCACCAGGACGTCGAACCACTCCGGGCTCTTGACCATCCACATGCAGGCGGCGTCCACGTGGTAGTACTCGCGCTTGATGTCCGGGTAGTCCTCTTCGCCGATCTCGTTGAAGCGGCGGTACCAAAGGCCGTAGACGTACGTCAGGACATTGGTCTTGCCCACCAACCCGAGGGTGTTATCCGGGCCGATGCCGCGCGCCTTCTTGCCATGCTGGCGCGCGTACTCGAACGCCCAGCGCAGACAGCGGTCGACCTGGGCGCGGCTGTACAACATGTTCTGCACAGCGACTTCATGCGGCGTGCCCTTCATCATGATGCCGCCGCCGCCGGCGTACATGTCACCGGAGTTCTCGCGCACCACGGTGTAGTCGATCTCCTTTGGGCCCTTGTCCTTCAGCGGAGTCTCCACGCCGGGGTAGAGACGCACGGGACGCAGGTTGATGTACTGGTCCAGCTCGAAGCGGAGGCGGAGCAGGAGGCCCTTCTCCAGGATGCCGGGCTCGACGTCCGGGTGCCCCACGGCACCGAGGTAGATCGAGTCGAATCCCTTCAGCTCATCGGCGGCTGAAGCCGGCAGGATCTCGCCGGTGCGCAGGTAGCGGTCGCCGCCGAAGTCGTAGTACGTCAGGTCGAGCGTGAACTGGTGCTTGGCGGCGGCCGCCTGCAGGGCTTTCAATCCTTCAGCCACGACCTCGGGCCCCGTGCCATCGCCCGGCAGCACCGCGATCTTGTATGTCTTCCCCATGGTTCCTCTTTCCGATGATGAGTGGTCTTGCAGTGCGTCCGTGTCCGTTCGGCCGGCGGCGGCCACGATCTCGGGGCCCACCCCGTCGCCGGGAAGGGTCATGACGCGGTAGCCGCGCTCGTTGGCCGGGGTGGTCACGAGCGGCTGCCGGCGGCGAGCTGTGCTTTCACGTACTCGAGCAGGCCGCCGCGGTCGATGAGCTCCTGCATGAACGGCGGGAACGCCTCAGCGTCGTGCTTCTTGCCCTGCGTGAGGTTCTCGACGGTGCCGGCGGCGAGGTCCACGCGCAGGCGGTCGCCCGCCTGCGCCTCGCGCGCCGCCGCGGGGCACACGACGATCGGCAGACCCGTGTTGATGGCGTTGCGGTAGAAGATCCGCGCGAACGACGCGGCGACGACCGCGCTGATCCCAGAGGCCTTGATGGCCACCGGGGCGTGCTCGCGCGAGCTGCCGCAGCCGAAGTTCTCGTGGGCGACGATGATGTCGCCGGGCTGCACGGAGGTCACGAACTCGGCGTCGATGTCCTCCATGCAGTGCTTCGCGAGCTCCGCGGGATCGTCGGTAGTGAGATAGCGGGCCGGGATGATGACATCGGTGTCGACGTCCCGGCCGTACTTGTGGACGGCGCCCTCAAAGATCATCGCGAGCCTCCCTCGCCGGCGCCGACTTCTTCTGGCGTGGCGATGTGGCCGGCCAGGGCGGAGGCGGCGGCCACGTACGGGCCCGCCAGGTAGACCTCGGCACCAGGGTGGCCCATGCGGCCGACGAAGTTGCGGTTGGTGGTGGTCACGGCGCGCTCGCCCTCGGCGAGGACGCCCATGTGGCCGCCGAGGCACGCTCCGCAGGTGGGCGTGCTGAAGGCGCAGCCGGCCTCGATGAGCGCCTGCATGGTGCCGTCAGCGATGGCGTCCAGGCACACCTGCTGCGTGCCCGGCAGGATGATGGCGCGCACGTTCGGGTGCACCTTCTTGCCGCGCAGGATGGCGGCCGCCTGACGCAGGTCCTCGAGGCGACCGTTGGTGCAGCTGCCGATCACGACCTGGTCGATGGTCACGTCCGCCAGGTCGGAGGCGGCCACCGCGTTACTCGGCAGATGCGGCTTGCTTACGGTGAGCGGCACGGCGGAAGCGTCGATCTCGAGGACGCGCGCGTACGCGGCGTCGGCGTCGCTCGCGAACACGGCGCCCGCGAGTCGTGCGCGACTACCTTCGGGCCGGGCCTGCAGGTACTGCTTCGTCTTCTGGTCCAAGCCGACGATGCCGTTCTTGGCGCCGGCCTCGATCGCCATGTTGCACATCGTGAAGCGCTCGTCCATCGAGAGCGCTTCGACGGCCTCGCCGGCGAACTCCATCGCCTGGTAGAGGGCGCCGTCCACGCCGATCAGGCCGATGGTGTGCAGGATCAGGTCCTTGCCGGTGACCCACGGCTGCGGGCGACCCGAGTAGACGAACCGGATGGTCTCGGGCACGCGCAGCCACACGCGGCCCCAGGCCATGGCGGCGGCAAAGTCGGTGCTGCCCATGCCGGTGCTGAAGGCGGCCACGGCGCCGTAGGTGCAGGTGTGGCTGTCGGCGCCGACGACGACGTCGCCCGGCGCCACCATCCCCGTGTCGGGCAGAAGCACGTGCTCGATGCCGGCGCGCCCGACCTCGAAGTAGTTGACGATCTCGTGCTGGCGGGCGAACTCGCGCATCTTCTTGCTCTGGCCCGCAGCCTTGATGTCCTTGTTGGGCGTGAAGTGGTCGGGTACGAGGGCGATGCGGGCCGGGTCGAAGACCTTCGTGAACCCGGCCTTCTCGAACTCGGCGATGGCCAGCGGCGCGGTGATGTCGTTGGCCAGCGCGAGGTCGACCCGCGCCTCGATGATGTCGCCGGCGTGCACCTCGTCGCGGCCCGCGGCGCGGGCGAGGATCTTCTCGGTGATCGTGGAACGCATCAGACCTCCCCAGCTGCCGCGGCGTTGTTGACGGCCCTCACGTAGGCCTTCGCCGAGGCTTCCATCACATCGAAACTGACCGCCTGCCCTTTGAACGAGCGGCCGTTGACCTCGACGGCCACGCGCACTTCGGCGAGCGAGTCCTTGCCGGCCGAGATGGCGCGCACCTGGTAGTCGGCCAGGCTGCCGCTGATGCCCACGGCGTCGTCGATGGCGGCGAACACGCTCTCGACGGTGCCGTTGCTGAAGCTGCGCCCCTTCTTGAGCTCACCGCGAACTTCTACCTCCACCTGACTCGTGGGGATGATGGAGGAGCCCGACTGGCTCACGAAGCTCCTGAGGCTGAAGTGGTCCTGGCGCTCGCGGATCTCTTCCGAGACGAGCGCCTCCAGGTCGAGCACCGTGACCTGCTTCTTCTTGTCGGCGATGTGCTTGAAGCTGGCGAACGCGTCGTTGAGCTCGGCGTCCGAGAGCTGGTAGCCGAGCTCGGCCAGCTTGGCGCGGAGCGCGTGCCGGCCGGAGTGCTTGCCGAGTACGATGTCGTTGTCGGTGAGACCCACGTCGGCCGGCTTCATGATCTCGAAGGTCGAGGCCTCGCTGAGCACGCCGGCCTGGTGGATGCCGCTCTCGTGGGCGAAGGCGTTGCGCCCGACGATCGCCTTGTTGCGCTGGATCTGGTACCCGGTCAGCGAGCTCACCAGGCGGCTGGTGCGAGCGATCTCGGTGGTCTCCACGCCGGTCTCGCAGTCGAAGGAGTCGCCGCGCGTGCGGATGGCCATGACGACCTCTTCGAGCGAGGCGTTGCCGGCGCGCTCTCCGATGCCGTTGACGGCGCACTCCACCTGGGTCGCGCCGGCGCGGACCGCCGCCAACGAATTGGCGGTGGCCAGACCGAGGTCGTTGTGGCAGTGCACGCTCACGGTCACGTCGTGCAGCGACGGGCACAGCCGGTAGAGCTCGCGGATGAGGTCGCCGAACTCGAGCGGCAGGGCGTAGCCGACCGTGTCGGGCACGTTGATGGTGGTCGCGCCGCACTCAACGGCGACGCCCAGCACCTGCGCCAGGAACTCCGGCTCGGAGCGGCTGGCGTCCATCGCGCTGAACTCGACGTCGGCGCCGCCGTGGGTGCTCGTGAGGTCGCGCGCCAGGCTCACCATGGCGCGCGTGCCCTCGAGCACCTCCTCCGGCGTCTTCTTGATCTGGTACTTCATGTGCACCGGGCTGGTGCTGATGAACGTGTGGATGCGCGGCTTCTCCGCCACCTTCACCGCCTCCCACGCGGTCAGGATGTCTTTCTCCATGGCCCGCGCGAGGCCGGCGATGCGCGGTCCCTCGACCTCGCCGGCGATGGCCTTGACCGCCTCAAAATCGTCCGGTGAAGCGATGGGGAAGCCGGCCTCGATGATGTCGACCCCCAGCTTGGCGAGCTGGCGGGCGATCTCGAGCTTCTCGGCCCGGTTCAAGGTAGCGCCCGGCGCCTGTTCGCCGTCGCGCAGCGTAGTATCGAAGATATTGATGTAGCGGTGCTCGGTCACGAGGTACCCACACCTCCCAAGGCAGAAGTCGTCGCCACTAGCGGTGCTACGGATCCGGTTGTGATCCAGGAAGGGGCCGTTACGGCCGGCAGGTGTCTACGCATCCCCCCGCGGGGGGAGGAGCAGGAGGCCCTGGAGGTCGAGTACGCTGGCGCGTACCTCAATGTGGTCCTCCCGGGGCAACTCGCTTGTGCTGCGGCGATGCATCGTCCGGACAGTGTACGTCAGGCGTGCGCGAGGGCGCAAGCTTCTCAAATCAGGACAACATCTCTCCTGTTTCAAGTCCACTGTGCCGGGAACGCTTGAACGGTAACGTCACGGAGAAAGGTGACTCTCATGACCAAGGTAACGACACGACTTAGCACGGCGCCCGCCGCAACGACCCTCCCCGCGGAGGATCTGAAGCGGGCGCGTTCGTTCTACGAAGAGAAGCTCGGCCTCGAGACCGAGACACGCGACGACATGCCCGAGGGCCTCTTCGTCCGCGCCGGCAAGGGCAGCCTGATCTTCCTGTATCAGCGTGGCCGCGCCACCGCGGAGAACACCGCGGTGACGTTCGAGGTCGACGACCTGGAGGGGACCGTCTCCGAGCTCCGCTCGCGCGGGGTCCAGTTCGAGGAGTACGACTTCCCCGGCCTGAAGACCGTGAACAGCATCGCCGCACGCGACGCCGACAAGGCCGCCTGGTTCAAAGACAGCGAGGGCAACATCCTCTGCGCCCACGAGACGATCGCCGCCTAGACGCACGCGATCCTGGGAGCGTGAACGCGCTGGGGCGACGGGCTTTGCAGCCCGCCGCCCCAGTTCTTTTGCGCCATCCGACGCCCCTCGACGCTCCTCCTCCCGACGCTACGGGTGCCGCCCTGCTCCGGGAACCCCTCTGGTAGGATGACCGCAGTCCGTCTGCGTCCACCCGGGGGTGTCACATGTTCACGCGCCGGCTCCTTCTGCCCGTCCTCGTGCTCGCGCTGTTCGCGGCGAGCTCTCCCGCGGCGCTCGCCGCCTACGGCCCTCTGTGGTCGCAGCCGGTGGCTGGGGCGGCGCAGCTCGTGGCCGGCGACGCCGGCGTCACCGTGGCCTGGGCGGTCGCCGACGGCACGGGCGCCGCGCTCGTCGCGCGGCGCTACGACCGCGCCGGCGAACCGCTCGGCGCCGAGCCCAGCGTCCTCGTGGGCGGTATCACCGGCCTCAACGACTGGCTGGTGACGAGCGCCGGAGGGACCGGCGTGGCCGTGGCTTGCAAGGCTGGAGGCGTGACGTCGGTGCGGCGCTTCGCCGCGAACGGCACCGGCGTCTACGGCCCCGTGATGATCAGCAGCGACGCGGCCGTCGCGGCGCTGCGAGGGCCCGGCGCCACGGCGGCGCTGGTGCAGCTCGAGCCGGACGGCTTCGGCGGCGTCTACGTCCGGCTTCTGGCGACGCCGTCGCTCGCCTCCGGCGACACGCTGCTCGCCTACGTCTCCCCGCTCGGCGAAGCCGCGCGGCCCGACCCCGGCCTCGCCGTCGAGAACGGTACCGTCGCGGGAATGAGCAGCGATGATCTCGGCCATCTGTTCGTCCTTCTGAGCGAGCCGGGCCGCAACGGCGTGGCAGTCCAGCGGTTCACCCCCGAGCTGAACAACGACGCCGACTGGCCCGAGCCTATCTCGCCCTACAACCCGCTGCTGGGCCCGCCTCCCGCCACACCGCAGACGCCCTTGGGCATCGTCGCCGGGTCCGGCGCGACGATGGCCTGGCGCGAGGGCGGCAAGGTCAAGCTGCAACGCTTCTCCGCCGGCGGCGACCGCCTGTGGCTGCGGCCTGCCGCCGCGAGCGCGAGCGGAGCGCCGACGCTCGCTGGCGATGCGTGGGGCGGCTGCTACCTCGCGGGCGCGTCCGGCGACGGCCTGCGCGTACAGCACATCGCCGGGGATGGTGTCCCCGTCGGCGACCCCGACGGCAGCGTGCTGCGCCTGGGCCTCGCCGACCCCCGCGTGGACGACGTCTCGTGGAATCGCGCCGGCGACCTCGCCATCGCCTACAGCGACGGCGTAGCCTCCGCCGGCGTGGCGCTCATCACCTATCTCGGCACGTGGTCGAGTCCCGCGCTGAGCCCCGCGCCGTCAAGACTCGGCGCCCTTGGGGCGGACGGCGCCGGCGGTGACTACGCCCTCGGCGAGGGCGCGGGCGCCCGGCTGTGGCGCCTGGGCGAAGCCGGGGCCGCGCTGACCCTGCGTCCCCGGGCATCCGCGATCGTCTACGGAGAGACAGTCGGCGTCGCCGGGTACCTCACGGCCGCCGGCGTCCCGCTCGCCGACCGCCGCGTCGAAGTCCGCTGGACCGCCGCCGGCGGCGTCACGAAGACGGCGGCGACGGCGACCACCGACGACGAGGGTTTCTACCAGACGACGATCGCGCCCAAGGTTACCGCCGCCTGGACCGCCGCGGCCAGCGGCCCGGCGGGCGCGACCATCGTCAGTGAGACGTTTCGCGACCTGACGGTGGCGCCCGAGATATCGATCGCGCTCGCCGACCGCAAGGTGGGCAGCGGGTACGTCGAGATCTTCTCAGGCGCCGTCAAGCCGGCCCACGCGGGCAGCCGGGTGCTCGTGCAGCGGTTGAGCGGCGGCTCCTGGCGCACGCTGGCGGGCGCCTCACTGGACGGCCGCTCCCGGTACCGCGTCTCGTGGCCACTGCCGCTGCGCTCGGCCACCTACCTGTTCCGCACGCTGCTCCCGGCCCACGCCGACCACGAGGCGGGGGTCTCTCCGACCGCCCGCCTGCACGTCGTGCTCAACGCCGGCGGATAGACTTCTGTGACAGAGACGGGCGCCGCTCGCGCGCCCCATCTCTCGCTCTCACTTCAAGCGCGCCCTGTAGGCGGCGGCGTCGAGCTTGGGGTTCAGCTCGTGCGCGCGTTCGCGCGCGGCCTTAGCGAGAGCCGTCTGGCCGCGCGCGTCATATGCCTGCGCCAGCCAGTACCAGCCATCGGGCGTGTCGACGGGCAGCTGCGTCAGCCCCTCGATGAGGCGCGTGGCAAGCCGCTCGTCCCCAAGGTCGCGCTGTGCCTGCAACGCGGCGTATGCCCATAGGCCCTGAAGGGCCGGGTGCTGTGGATTCCACGCGAGGGCCTTGCGCAGCTCGCCCACGGCGGCCTCCGATGCCCCCGCGCTCATGTCGAGGCGCGCCAGGTCGGCGTAGCCATCAGGCGCAGTGCGGTCGCGGCTGACGCCACGCTGCAGGAGCGCGCGACCGCCGGCGACAGCGGCCTCGTCCTGGCGCCGCTGAGCCTCGCCGACGACCGCCCGGCCGGCCTGGAGCAGGTACACCGGCTCCCACGGCCAGAGGTCTGCCGCGCGCTGCATGTCGGTGACCGAGCCAGTCTGAGCCGAGCGGACGAGCGCGTGCTCCGCGCGCCACCACTGCACGCCCAGCACGAGCACGACGGCCAGGGCGATAGACGCGCCAATGAGGCCGCAGACCCGGGCGACGGCGGCAGCGCGACCGCCGCGGGCGCCGCCGAGCTCCCAGACGCGGCCACCTGCGGTCCGTGGCGGACCGCAGGCCGCGCCGGCAAAGACGGCCGCGGCGACGGCAAAGCAGGCGTAGAGGGGGCTGAGCGCAGCGAACGCGGCCACCGCGAGCAGGTAGACGAGCGCGGCCTCGCTCGACGCGCGGGCCGCCGTGCTCCGGACCGGAGGCGGCTCGGCGCGGTCGATCTCCGTGGTCGTGGCGCCAGGCCCGCCGCGGGCGCCCCGCCACAGCCGCACGCACACCAGCACGAGCAGCGCCCCGCCGAGGACCAGGCCCGGCGCGCCAGACCCCGCGGCGATGAGCAGCGGGAGCGAGTGAGCGTCGGAGCCGACCCCCCAGGGCAACGCGATGCGTCGCGCCGCCGGTCTGTAGAGCCGGTCGGCCACGATGAAGGCGCCCGAGCCGACGCCGGTCAGAGGGCGCGCGGCGAACGCCTTGGCCGCCTCACCCCACAGCATCAATCGCTTCTCGTCGGACGAGTTGAGACCGCCACCGGGTTTGCCCTGGAGGCGCGAGAACAATGAGTCACCGGGCCCGGCGCCGTAGGCCAGGGACGCGAGCACCGCGATCAGGAGCACGCATCCAAGCGCAATGAGGTCGCTGCGCCGTCGTGCCAGCCACCAGACGACGGCGAGCACGATGACGCCCGCGCCGAACCCCAGGGCCGCGGCGCGCGAGACGCTCATGGCGACGCAGATGGCTCCGGCCGCCGAGCCCACCATCGCGGCGAGCCAGGTCGGCCCGTATCGCCGCCAAAGGTCGAGGCCGCCGAGCATCCAGATCGAGACCAGCCCGAAGGCGCCGAGGCCCAGCGGGCTGCCGGTGGTGCCCGGCACCCGGTCTTGCCTCACGACCGCCCCCCAAACGGCCCAGAGCGACGTAGCTCCGAACGCCTGGGCGATGGCGATGGCGGCGGCGCACACCAGCGCCGCCGCCAGGATCCACACGAGAGCCTTCTGCGAGCGCTCGCTGGAAAGCAGCCTGCGAAGCGCGATGAAGGTGAGCATCACGGCGCACCAGAAGAGAGCGCCATGGCCGGTGTTATATGCGCCGAAGATCGCGACCAGAGGCGCCGGCGAGACGACGACCGAGGCCAGCTGCCAAACGGCGAAGCCGGCGGCGAGCGCATCGAGCGTGTCCAGACGCAGGGCCTGCGCCGACCGCCGGCCCTGCAAGAAGGCCAGCGCGGCCAAGACGAGGGCGCTTGCCAGCAGAGGCATGCCCTCTCGCACGTAGAACGGTGCGTAGGTGCCTGGGTCGTAGACGACCGCCGACACGGCGATGAGCGCCGCCGCGGTGACCACAGCGGCCCACCAGATGAAGTCGGTGCGAGCCCGGGGGACCGACGGACCAGGGGCGACGCGGGCCGCGGCCGCGGCCGGTGGACGCTTCGGCATCATGCGTGGTCTTCTCTTGCGCTTGGCCATCAGTCACTCCGGTCCGCGGTCCAC
>Ga0315288_10001816_pt1 | contig 27616 bp, 39 predicted proteins | sample YL17G11_20_MG_FD_203454 | JGI IMG/M metagenome (GOLD analysis project Ga0315288, IMG submission 203454) | Sediment microbial communities from Yellowstone Lake, YNP, Wyoming, USA - YL17G11_20 | ecosystem: Environmental > Aquatic > Freshwater > Lake > Sediment | place: USA: Wyoming | collected... | reverse complement strand
GTTCCTCATTCCAGTTACTTATAGTGCTCAACCCTGGATACACCCGAGCTAAATTTTGTTTATCAGTTTCATCTAACTGACCATACATTTCATTAAATGCTTTAGCCCGTTGGTTAATTTTTTTCACTAAAGGGTTATCTTTAACTTCCACGTAGCGGCCGCCACCAATAACAGGGCGACTTTCACGATACGCAGGAGTTTCTATCCGGTTTAACTCCTCAGGATCACCTAATAAAGTTTCTAGAAGCTGACGGGCTTCAAACTGTTTCTGGGTGTCACCACTTATGTAGTCACTCTCGATAGCTTTTAAGGTCTCACCTAATTCAGAAGTTTCAAAACTGCTACCTAAAATGTTATCTTTACTAGCAAGAATTTTGTTATACAACTCTGCACGAGCTTCTGGTGCAGAAAAAACTTGCTTTTTATCTACATAATCTAAGTAAGGAGTAAAACCTGATTCTCGAACACGAGATGCTCGATTTCTTTCATCAGGTTCAGTGTAAAAAACAGAATTAAGTTCTGGGTACTTAGTAAGAAGATTACCAAAACTTTCAGTAATTTTTGGTGTACGTAACTGGTTTATCTCCTCATTAGTATTAACAAGTTGATTAAATAATCCAGTAATACCCGGTTGTTCCTCAAGTCTACCTAACCCCCTTAATGAAATAGTTTCTGGAAACCGAACAGGTGAAGGTACAGGAGTTCCGCGAAGACGCTCAAAGTTTTCTCTTTCAGACTGGTTGAGACTATTTGAATACGACTCTTCACGGACTCTATCTCTATTCTGGTTATAAGCACTATAAACTCCTGTATCTCCCAAAACCGCTCTGACTTCTGGAAGAATCTGAGATTCAAAAAATGCTCTAGGGCTCATAGACTGCTCTTGAGCAGGGGCTCTTGGCGCAGGAGTGGCTACCAAAGGCACCGGATTGGGCGCTAGCGGTACTGAATCATCAACACTTGCACTACTAATAGGTGCTGCACCCGTGGGAACGACAACACCCACGGGGGCATCAGGTTCAACTCCGCGAGGTTGTGTTTGCCGTTGACGAGCAATTTGATCTTGTAAACCAGGAACCTTATATCCGTACGAGTACATGAGACTAAAAACCCTAGCTTTATCTTAAAACAAAAAGCGCGGCCCGCTTGCTTGACAAGCCTTTCCGACACTGTATACTGGACAAGTACTCACATGAACACTGTATCACATGTCAAACGCCATGATGTCCATCAAAATTTATCGACACTGCGACACCTGGGCCTTTACCGACCTGTCTAGAGGACTTAAAGACGAGCCTTTTGTCTGCGGAGTCCCAGAAATTATCGATTACTTCATCAAAAAGTTCAGTGACCCAACAAAAGAAACACACAGAATTATATTCTCAGCACGTAATTTTCCTTATTCGCACGGAAAACTTATAAAATGTGAAATGGAAGCAGGTGGTGCTTGGTATTCGTACGAAAACTTTTTGAAAGGCTGGCTTTGTCCCGCAACATTGGAGTTTTTTGATAAACATCCCGATGAACTATATGTAAAGTTTGAGTGACACAGTATCAAAACCGAAATTTTTTTACTAATCGTCCCACGCGGGGCGATTTTTTTATGGGTATGGGGGTCGTGAGGATTGAACTCACCTGAAATCGATTATGAGTCGACCGCTTTCACCAGATAGCTAGACCCCCGCGCTGCTAATATACTGGTACTGGACCTTTAGGGGTCAGTTTACCCCGCCGAAGCACAGACCCTTCTCGCCCCCGTCGTCACACCAGCTCCATATATAAAAAAAAGGCCGAATTGCGGGCAGATTGCGCCTAGTTTGTTATACAAACCTCGTGCGTGCGCGTATGCGCGTGTGCGTGTGCGTGTGTGCGCGCGTGTATGTATGCGCGTGTGTGTACGCGTGCGGGCGGGGGTGCGCGTTTTTCTTCGCGCGTGTGCGCATGTCGTGCGCGGTTCGTTCTCTGCTGCACTGGGTTCACCTAGTGATAAGCAACGCTTATGGCTTAGGGGGTTGACCTAGGGCGCCTGCTGTGCCCATACTGTATCCAAGCCAATCGGGACACCGAGCGGCGCACCTGGACAATCCGATCAGCCCACGCGTCGCTAGTCGATTTGGTTAGGGATACAGTCTGGCGAGAGTGTTCCTCTGCATTGCATGAGCCGTAAGTAACCAACTGTTTCAATCCCGTAACAATCGTTCCGACTAGCTGCGCTCCATGCTGTAGGATTCCAGGAAGCGAGCCGAGAGGTTCGCCAATCACATAACAGCTCAGCCATCGTTCGGCTGGCTTACAGACGGGACGTCGCCACAAGTAGGCCCCTAGGGGCCGAGACGGCGAGACGACGGATTGTAGGCTGGCAGTTCCGACGGGCTGCGGACTGATACCCCTGAGGCTAGTAACCATAGGTAGGGTGTGCCCATAAGCCAGCGATGGCCTAAGCCCCCCACCAGTACTAGAATCTCCCGCTCACCCGACCATGGCCTGCGTGCCAAGTTAAGGGAGGCTTGGAGCTAGTGCCTTGCCCGGAAGGCCCTTGGTCCGCTGCTGTAGGTTTTTAACTTCCTACAGTTGTGCTGAGTTACAATCGCCATACCATGACGACAGGCAAGTCGGGTCGAACCCGTATGAAGTCCAGGGAGCATGCGTGGTGAGAAGTAACGCAATAACTAACACTCTTTATCCGCAGGGATGTTGTGTCCAGAGTACCTGTCTCTAATGCAGGTACGCTGGACAGAGCCGTAGGGATTCTCTTCTACGGTCATCATCCCTTTGCGGACACAATTTAATACTCTTTGTGTGCTAAATGCACGCTATAACTAACTTTAATTCGGGGTCAGTTTCCCCGAGTCACTCTTTAGTGGGGCCTGGTATTACGTACCGGGCTCTACTTATGGGGTGGTTTGTATGTATTCGTGATCACATTTGATCATGGTGCAAAGTTTCGTTTCTGCGTTTGTGTATGACGCTCTCCCTGTGCGCTATACTGCACACTGAGGGCCTCTGCCCTCACCATCTACAACAGTTTCACAGGTACATCGTATGACTGAGCTGACAATTAGGACCAACAACCAACCACGCAGGCTATTCTCCGCTTGCGAACTTTCACAACCTGAGCGTACCAAACTCCGCCACCAATTTGATTGGATGAAGGATGAAGATTTCAATCATGATTTTTCATTCTTTAAGTATCGCGGAGATTATTACAATCTCGCTGACTTCTTGACCAACACTAATCCTGACGGCATGTTTAAGGGTTGGCACGGTATAGCCAGCGACTCTTACTTCAGTGGCACGTTAGTCAAACTGTGCGGTGATGATGTAATCATTGGCCGTTACTATTCATGACCTTTGTTGTTTATTACAGGTACATCGTATGACTGAAACACAACGTATCTCGTTTGAGTCTTCCGTAATGAAGCTAACTCCCACGCAGGTTACGATTCTTCACGACAAGAATCTGTATTTTGCAGAGACTTGTCGCCTAACGGTTCGTGACACTAAGTGTGAGTATGTACGCGATCACATTGTGGAACCCACTGTTTAACTAACCAACACCATCGCAATCTGATCATGTTCTATTTACATCGCCGCACAAGCTACGGTAGGTATCAGTTAATGGGTGAATATGAGACTGATTATGTAGAGTTTGCCTTCCGTGATTGCGTTAATAGTTACGTTGGCGACAATGTATGGGTTTCTACAGATGCCGATATTGCATACAACCATATGCTTATTAACTATGATCCTGATCACCACAACTTTCTAGATGTAGATGATTGGGACTACTCCATCCTCCAAACTATCAAAGGTTAATCATGCAACCAATTCCGTACTTTAACTTCGTTAATCGTCGCGAGGTTGAGTTTATTCTTGCCGCACTTAATCAACTCTCATTGTCTGGTGATGTCGATCCTATAGAAGAGGAAGATTTCAGCAACTTGCTTGATGCTTTCCAACTGTTTGCCATGCAAATTTGACAATGACTAACTATTTCACCGATGCAATCGCAATCGACTACGACTCACTGAACTGGATTGATTGTCGCAACAACAATCAACACGAGTTCTATAGGTCTTGGAGTATGCAGAATGTGTACGCATACCTAGAATTTATAGAGTCTGAGTCTGACTTTCCTTCCTACAACTACTGAGCAAATCTTATCATCATGGCCCCCACAATCGACACCATTGCTGCGCGTGAGCTTGAAGTTTACGCGCTCAACTTCTCCTCTGTTCATTACAACAGTGTAGGCAAAACTTTATCTAAGTTTTACAAGCAAGGCACATTCAATCTTGATCGTGCAATCGCTTACATCGAGCGTTACTTACTTGTGCCAGCTGCTAAGGATTACAAACTGTGCTATGGCTCTATGGCAACAACTTGGAACACTTACTTTCCTAAGCCTGAACGTCTTGCAGCTGCTGAGTCTATTGCCCACAGCTTTGTTTCTGAGTTTCGTCTAGGTAACTTTTGGTAATTACTATGTACAACCACATTCGAGTCTTTCACAAAGATCAGATCTTGCACACACTTAAGAACTACATGTCGCAAGAGATGCGCCGTCATTTAATGCATGAGTGTCCTGCTGCGTACAACGCACTGTGTGGTCGAATTGTTATCACTTCCCAGGTAGAAGATACAGGCGACAAGGTTATCCAGCGCCCTGTAGATATAGACCCTAAAGACTTTGACTAACCGCTTCGCGGGCCAACTCACACAATTACAACAACAGCACAATGTACGACACTGAGACTAAAGTCGATCGTAACTTTATGCGCCGCATGATTAGCGCATACCAACAAGATCTTCTAAAACTAATCAACGAAACTCCAGACCATCCCGGTGGTGACTGGGCCCAGGAAGATCTACAGTTGATCGAATACCTACGGACAAAGACTTTCTCTAGTTTCAATCAAACCATCACATTCTGAAGACTAATCATGTATTACATCCAACGCCGCTCTATCAATCACAACTACTTAGAAACTATCGACGAGTTTGATTCATACCAAGAGGCATCTTGTACAGTGCGAGAGTATCGCTACGCTGACTACTCTGCTGACTATTACATCAGCTCACGTTGCTGCAAAGCATGGAGGGAATCATGATTGGGGCCTGATTATTAGCCACGCGTGTTTTCTACGGTCATCATTTCTCATTCTTTCTCATCATGTCAAATCACATCCCCTACGATCTTTACGCTTTGAGTTGGCACTCTCTCGCCTATCACTCGCTCGCTCAGTTTAAAAAGATCATTCGGAACGACAGCACGATTCCCTCTGATGTACTCGATCAAATCGAAGACAACATTATCCCGGCCCTTGAGTATCTTGAAGGGTGGGAACCTTCTGATGCTGCCATTCAAGCTCACATCGAATCACGAGGTATTTTCTGATGATTTAACTTACAGCAGATGATAAATACAACATTCACACACTAAACCAATGAGTAATGTAACTATTGCACCACTGCCAGATCCACGCTGGCCTGAACTTAAGCCAATCACATTAAACAATCCAACCCAAGAACAACTATCAGACATTATCAAAACATTTAGCACAAACGGCATCAAATACAAAGTTATCTATGACATGAACAAACCATTTAAGTATTCAGTCTCACCAACATCTAGCAGCCGCTAACGCGAAACACCGCACACAATTACACCAACACAATCATGCGAACAATTGAACGTAAGATGCTCGCCGCTATCATGGGGCGTAAGGATCTCAACCTTGATAACACTCGCGTTGAGTGTATTCACTTCCCTCACCCAGTAGACAACGACGATCGCATCATCGACCGCTGCAACGTCTACTTGCACGACAATCTAATCGCCACAATCACCCCCAACGCAGTAACAGTAAATAACTGCGGCTGGCGGACTTCTACAACTAAGTCACGTCTAAACGCTATCTTGCGTGAGTTCTGTGGCGCTTGCGTATCACAAACTAATTTTGAGTGGTTTCTGACTACACAAGACGATGTGATCCCTATGCAAGATCGCCAAGATTACACCGTCAGCCGTGTTCCAATGTACTAATGTTCTTATTAAGTGTCAGAACTAATTAACTCAACTTCTCACAATGTATAACTACAAACAACTCCAACTCCTTGCATTTATATTCTCCGCCGCAGTTCTTCTTGGCGTAGTCTTGCGTAATGGTCCTTCATCAAAAACTGAACTAATCCAGTGTCCCACGGCTCCTAACGGTAAACTCTACCTAGCTCCTGGCTGCTAATGATATCAAATACAATCGCATCTGTCCCGACACGCTGTTCTGTGCTTTCCCGTGTCATAGAACCCTTTGCACGGTACAATCCGCGTGAAGTTTCCTGTACTACACTTCTTATCTTTCTTACTATCGGAGAGTCTCTTGAAGGACTTCTTCAGACAGACATCTCCAGGAGATTAAACATCCCCAAGTCAAGCGTTAGTCGGAACTGTAGCCTACTGGATACACAAACTCAGAAAGGAGGGCTGGGCATGGGCCTGATCAACCGTGAGCCCTGGCACGCAGATCAAAGAATCAAGCTCGTAAAACTTACAGTTAAAGGTCGTGAATTATTTGATGAAATTTACAGCCGTTTAGGTTAATCTCATTCAAGCTTTCTACTCTCTGTGGTTCTCCCTGACTGGCAAATCGAAGCTCTCTGCGAGGGCGGTATGGTTAAACCCTATGATCCCACGCTGCTTAACCCTGCGAGTCTTGATGTAACTCTTGGCACAAACTTCTACATCGAAGTAAAAGATGGTGGCCTACTGGCAAAAGATATTTCGGAACACACAAGATCCAACCCATTTTTACTGCAGCCAAATGAATTTATCCTTGCTGAAACAATCGAAGTCTTTAACATTCCAGATGATATTTGCGCAAAGTTTGCATTGAAGTCTTCACTCGCACGTGCTGGTCTGGAGCACCTTATGGCCGGCTATATCGACCCTGGTTTTAACAACTCGGTGCTAACGCTTGAGTTTAAGAACGCTAAACAGTTCTCGGCGTTTCCACTCTGGCCTGGTATGAGATGCGGTCAGATCATCTTTACAGAGATGTCTGCTGAACCTCGGATGAGCTACAGGCACACAGGGCGCTATAACTTTGATGCAAAAGTATCTCGTAGTAAGGGACTTATGTAATACCAATCACAAGTCTTACATGTTTACACTCTGAGACACAAATCAAAAAGATAAATATTATTTAAGCACTCCAGTTTTGTTGCTACCTTATAACTTAAAAAAAGATTTTTAATTAAGAAAAGTTGTACTTACTTAACCTCAGCTTTACCAAAGCTAACTCTGTGCTCAAGGGTTGACAAGGTGAGCAGAAGGATGTACATTGCTGTGCATGGGCGGCACCGGCCCTTAACGTGGTGCGTTCCCTCTTAATCACATCACATGGGTAAGATCACTACACAATCCCTGGTTGAACAGGGACGCATCAGCGCTGAGCGTTACGACGCCTGCGATGTTGCTTTGGCTGAGCTTAACGGAAGCTTCGGCATAGAGTACGAAGCAGCACGCAGCAACCTGACTACGTTGCTATGCCACGCGGAACACGGTGGACACAATCTCTCAGTATTCAAAGGAGAGGAGTCCCTGTTCAAGTTCCCCGAATTCCGCACAAACATCGTTGTTCGGGTTGATCGTGTCCCTTCACCTCACCCAAAAATCGACAAGCTCAACGAGAAAATTGCTGACCTTGAGCGCAAGCTCAAGATTGCCAAAATTGAGCGGGACAGTTTGATCAAACAACTTGATCTTACTGGCGCTATCGATCTCATTACTGACAAAATTACCACCGTCTTCCGTCGCCTTAAGTGATCATGAACAACGACAAAATCTTTCTTCTTCACTGCTCTGTCAGCGCTTCGGTAAGGCAGAGCACTCAGATCAAAATGGTCGATCTCCAGCTGCCTAACAGTGTTATTGATGTGCTGGAGAAGCAACAATCTGTTTCTGTGCGTCCTAATTTATCAGGTAAACTCAAAGACTTTCTCAACCTGCTGCGCATAGAGCAACGCAAACTGTACGATGAGTGCACCATCCACAATGGAGATGTTCACTTCCTTCACGAAGATTATTTTGAAGAGGCAATGGAAAGAATCGCCAAGATTCGTTCTGATGCAGCTGGCTACAACGAACAGTTAAATAAACTGTGGCTAGGTGAATACACCAGGTGGTCCAACACTGTTGAAGGATTCCTAGAGCCTTTATTTAAGGATGATACTGAAGGTTTCAAGCTAGCTAAAGAAGCTTACTTAAAAATATTTCCTACTAAACAAGAGTTTGATAATCCGATTCGTGTGTTTGTAGTCGGACCAAATCCTGTGAGTATAGGAGTATCTAAAAGTAAAGAAGAGCACACCATTTCCACGGCGATTCAAGAAGCCGCGATGTTTAATACAACTGAGGTATTAGAAGCTGCACGCGAAGGTGCAGCTGATCGTGTTCTGGCTAAAGCTGCAGATCTATTGGATGATTTAGATGTACGTGTCTCTTCCAAAGTTGGTGAACGACAAACAGGTGGTACAAAGCGTAGAGGTTCTTGGCAGATAACTGCTGAAACACTGCAGTTGATCACACGACACTGCCCTGGCTTTGAAAATCTTTCAAAGCTATCGAATGATTTACTTGATGTGGGCGTTCAACTTCAGTCAGATTCAGCTAAGGCTAAAGACAAGGCTTACAAGAAGTATGCAGAATTAAAAGTTGATATCCGTAGCGAGCTCCAGGCAATCGTTGACTCTCGCAACACAAGCGAGGGGCTTGAAGCCTTAAAGCGTTCCTTAGCTCTGTCTGGCACCTACCGTGATCTTCTAAGTAAGATTAGCTCAGCAGATAATCAAGATCAACTTGATGAATTGCACCGTGAACTACAGGTTGAAAAGGACGTTTATCAACAGAGAGCACGCCACTTGCAGACTCTGTTTGACCAGCGATGTGAACTAATCAAAGCTCATTCAACAAATTTAGAGGATCTTATAGAGGAGGTACAAACTATCAAAGCTGACTCAGTAGACGATCTTGATTTTTGATTTAACAACTCAAACACTTTTAAACAAATGAACGACCAACTTTTTACTAATCTACAAAATCTCCGTTCCTCATTAAATGCAAGCTTCCTTGAGCGGGAAGACATCATCGATGGTCTGCTTGCTTCGCTTATCACAAAGCAAAATGCTTTCTTATTTGGATTGCCTGGCACTGGTAAGTCTGAGCTTGTTCGCGCCGTATCAAGTGGCTTCAAAGGATCTCAATTCTTTGGTTATCTACTCTCACCCACGACGGATCCAAGTGAATTGTTTGGTCCAGTTGCTGTGTCGAAGTTGCTGAAAGATGAATACGTTAGAGACGTTAGAGGTTACCTGCCAACAACAAACATAGCCTTCCTCGATGAGCTGTTCCGAGGTAGTTCTGCTGTCCTTAATTCGTTGCTGACAATTCTCAACGAGCGCACGTTCAACAACGGACGTGATGTGATTGAGACTCCCATTCAATCAATCGTTGCAGCAACAAATAGTTTCCCTCAAGAAGAATCACTGCAAGCTTTCTGTGATCGCTTCTTGTTCCGACCAACAGTAGACCTATTGAAAAAACCAACATCTAAACGAAGTCTTGATGCCTGGGCTCTGGGTATTAAAGAACGCCCTGTAGTTAAGTCAAGCTTAACTTTTGAAGATCTACAAACTCTCCAAGCTGAGGTTTGTTCACTAAGGGTTAGCGATGATTTTCTTGATTCGTTCAACCAAGTAATCGATCTCCTAACCGCCCGAGGCATTACTATCAGCGATCGCCGCCGTGTACAGATTCTTAAATTTTTGCGTGGTTGGGCTATGGTACAAGGTGACGAAGAATTGTTCCCTGAACATCTTCACAGATCTCTGGTTCACATTGTTTATCAGAACAAAGACGACATCCAGGCAATCAAAGAGGTTTTAGAGCAGGCAGTACCTACTGCTGAAAGATTGCTAGAAAGTATTAAGCGAGCACACAGTGGGATTCTTACGGAATACCATGCTCTCCACTCTCAAGAGTCACGTAGTGTTGAAGACTTGAATCGCCTTGTCGGCAAACTCCGCAAGATGCACAGAGACCTTGACACGCTTTCGGGCAAGCTAGACAGCATTCTTGAATCGGGTCAGTACAGAATCTCTGCTCACGCCAGACAAACTGCAACAAAGTTAACTCAGTTAATCGAATCGTCTAGTCGATCCGTGGCTAAATCTATTTCTGAAATTTCATCATGAAAACCAACAACGAGTTTTTGCGCTTAGTCAACAACGAACCTTTTTTGCTTGCTGTATCGGCACTTTCAGATTTTTTATGGGATGACTTTATCCGTGATGCTCGCCCCATTGTTAAGTACATAGAAGATCACTACAACATCAAACAGTTGTCTCGATTTGGCAAAGAGCTCTTTGATTTTCTCTACAACGGAGGGCACGTAACTACGGTCATCAACTTTGATGAAATAGAAGCTTACTTACATGCCAAACAAAATGGCCTTAACCCGGCATTTCCTAAAGGGTACAAACCCGAGTCTGCGTTCTGGGTAAGTCTTTTTATTCAGATTTGTGATTCTCCCGCATGGCCACACCTGGTCGGGATCTCAGTCGGAGACCAATTCACAGCAGGAAACAACGCTGTAAATTTACTTAACGAGTTGAGCGAAGTAATTGAAACTCAAATTCAAAAAGGGCTCCTAGATGCGTCCATGCTCGCTGATGCAGGTAAACAACTCCAAGAACTTAGAGAACAGTTTATGCAAGCCAAGAAAGAAGGCGATGATGCTAAAGCAGTTGAGCTTCGCCATAAAGGTAAAGAATTAGGCCAGCAAATTGAACAAGCCATGTTGCAAGCTAGCGAGGTAGTTCAACCTCAAATAGACAAAGCAGTCGATCGTGCACACCAAGCTGCGAAAGACATTCAAGATGCTATGGGTCAGCTGGCTGGTGCTGAAAGCGGGAAAGGTATTATTTTTAATGATCTTGAACAAAAACGAAATCTTGCTAAAAAGCTAAGCAATAATCCAAGATTAAAAGAGTTAGTGCGTAGGCTTGGTGCCTTACGTCAAGCCTGGACAGATCGAAAGCGTGCACGTAAATCACAAACTAGCTATAGCGACATTGTAGGTGCCAAGTTTTCTGATGAAGTTATAAAGGCTTTTCCAGTAGAAATTGCATTAGCTGCTACAGAGAAAGGACGTGCTCTTTTCGCACTGAAATACAGCCAGAAAACTTTACTTACGAAAGATTATGAAGCCAAAATTAAAGAGTTAGACAAAGGCCCGGTAGTTTTGTACATCGATATTAGTGGTTCAATGACTGGTGAATCTGAGCTCTGGTCAAAAGCTATTGCTTATGTAATTGCGGAAGAATGCTTACAACAAAATCGTGCAACACACATTCACCTCTTCGACACCATGATTCAAAAAAGTATTCACTTGGATAAAGACAGAACCGATAATGAAAGATTGTTGAATTTTGTGTTGAGCTGGACGACAAGAGGAGGGACTTCTTTCTGCTCGGTGATTGACCACGCTCTCAACAAGACTAATTTTGTGGAGAGATCTGATATTTTGATGATCACAGATGGTAATGCGGAGGTTTCGGATCCATTTGTCCGTCGTTTAAATGCTTTTAAACAAGAGCATGGACTGCAGTGGACTAGCTTTTGTATCGGTAGACAAGCACATGTACTTAAAGAGTTTAGTGATTTTGTACACACTATAGACACTACAAATGATCCTGAAAGTGCAAAATTGTTTCAGAATGCTATTCGGTAAAGCGTTTGTTTTAACTGTGCAGCATAGATTAGGAAACAGCTACTGTTAGTCAAATGACCAGACATTTAGAAGCGGCGGCAATTAGAAGGTTAGAAGCTGAATACTCACCAGCAACTGAAAAATTTGAACTAGATAATTGGGTAACACAACAGCTATACCGCACTTATCACAATCTTCATAATGATAAAACTTCACTGTTTAAATTTAAAGAAGCAGTACTTATTTATGTGCCGACAACTGAGCTTATAAACGTTACAAGATTTATCGATAAAGATGTTACGGAACACTGCACATTATTGAGTGAGTTTTTATATAAAATTTATGGAGTCAAAAAACTTGGCAACAAAGCCGACATAGAGATGGCATTAATGCTTAGTGAACTCGATTTCAAGCTAATAGCTGTGCAAATATCAAGAGACCTGATAACATGGTATGACAACATGACGTTGGTGAAAGATGTGGCGGCTAGCAGCTCTACGTGAGGGAAATATTAAGAAAATCTGTAATTTTCAACAGTCTTTGTATTGGATAGGTAGGCTTCCTTCGTTCCACCCATTCATTACATGAAAGTCAAGTTCAGACTCGGTGACACCACACTGGGCAACAGCGAAGCCACGGCTCTCCTTAACGCTGCTGGAAAAGAAGCTGCAATCACCATCGATATTGCAGAACACGTCGATCCTTCAATGATTGACGCCAAGAAACTCTTTTCCATCAGCGTGGCAACCAAAAACACCACGCTGGCCTCTTTGGCTGCTCGGTTTGCGATTGAAGGAGTGGAGACACCTCGCAAGCGTCAGTATCGCCGTACTGATGCTAAGCGCATCTCTCACATCAAACCCAGCGTTGTTATCGAACAACCTACCCAGGCCATTGACTCCCTTTTAACAATGGGAGGTCTTAAAGCAATCGGCGCTGCGATGATCCTCGAAGGTATTAGCGATGGTCACACAAGAACTTTGCGTCAGATAACGACGCTCTGTGTGAACGGCATGGCTTACCGGAGCTCTGTTAGTCCTGACTCTCAGTGCTTTGTGGGGTTTGTCAAGGATGGCGATGGCCACTACCATACCCTGAACCAAGGTCCTAACGTCCCTCGTAACGCTTGTTACCACGCATCGCCGATGTATACGTCGATCCGTGACGGAGCAGCTCTCCTGAAGGAGTGGGGTCTCGTAGAGATGAAAGAGACCATCGAGTTCGGAAGCAACGATAAAGAACTCGACGAAGGTAGTAAGCGACTACAGCGGACCGTTTACGCCGTATCCCCTACCGCTATGGGTCAGAAAGTGGCTAAGCATTGGGGCGACATTTCGGACTTTATCAGCCACCGCTGGAGTAGCCGCATTCGCGAGAAAAAGCTCTACGCTTTTTGACGCGCGAACCACTAACCTTGGGGGGCGCCGCTAAAGCGCCCCTTTTTTATTATGAAAATCATCTACGCCACAACAAACCAACAGTTCGAGGAAGCCTTAAAAGAACTGCAAAAGATCCCGAAGCTTTGCTTGGATGCTGAAACCACGGGTTTGGATTCACATGTCTCTAAACTTCGCTTATTGCAGTTGTGTACAACTGATGAGAAAGTAGAAGACCGCGTAATATACGTACTAGATCTATTTAAAATTTCCGACACTTCTGGGTTAAAAGAACTAATCGAAAGTCGGGAGATGCTTCTCGGCCACAATTTAAACTTTGACCTACAGTTTCTTTTCTCAATCAACATAGATTATAAAGGCAAGATATTCGACACATATATTGCGGAACGTTGTTTACGTGCTGGGTTTAAAGAAAAAAAAGTAAGTCCAAAACTACAGAAGCCTTACTTTGATGACGTCAGTTGTTCGTTGAAAGCTGTAGTAAGCAGGCGACTTGAGCTGGACATAAGCAAAGAGCAACAGATCTCTGACTGGAGCAAAGAAGAGCTGGACATCGAACAGATTGAATATGCAGCTAAAGATGTAGATCTCCTTCCAAAAATTGCAGCAGATCAACTCAAAGAACTGGCAGAGGAAGCGCTGTTAGATCTTTATTCGCTTGAGTCTAAGTGTATCCATTCTGTAGCCTCGATGTGTTACAGAGGATTCAACGTAGATATTGGTAAGTTAGTCGCATTAAAAAACGCTATTCAGATTAAATTAGATGATATAACATTAGACTTCTGCACTAAGCTCGACTCAGCTTTGCCTTCCGAACTCAAACTCCCACGAAAAACCGATGGTTCTTTAGCAATCGGAAAAAATCTTCGAAAAGAGTTTAACCCAGGGTCAGGGGTCCAGTGCACTAAGTGTTTTGAAGCACTTGGCGTTGCACTCCCAGTCAGTCCGGGAACAGGAAAGTCGACTCTTAATCAGATCCAGCTCGCAGAATTTGATAGTGACAACCCTCTGCTCAACTTATATAGAAAGCGCACCAAAGTTGAGACTCAGCTAGAGCACGCTGAGAAACTTATTGCGAATATAAATCCAATTACTAACAGAATCCATTCGGGCTACAACCAGTACGGAGCCAACTCAGGTCGCTTCACTTCCAGTGGCGCCAAAAAAACAAGTACCAAAAAAGTTAAAAACCAGTTTGCTATTAACGCTCAGCAAATCCCTCGCGATAAAGAGTTTCGTGAGTGTTTTGTCGCCACGCCTGGCTACAAGCTGATTATCTGTGACTTTAGTCAGATCGAGCTACGACTCGGTGCTGAGCTTATTGGAATTACTCAAATGATTGAGGCATTCAAACAGGGACATGACCTGCACACGGTTACTGCAAGTCTGATCTATAAAATTCCGCTCGAAGAGGTTCAGAAGAATCAACGGCAAGAAGGTAAGACACTTAACTTTGCTCTGTTGTATGGGATGGGGTTTAGAAAGTACAAAACCTACGCTGCTCAAAGCGGCAAGATAATTTCTTTATCAGAGGCCAAGGTCGCACACGCGTCTTTTCATAGTGCTTACCCACGGTTAAGACAGTGGCACAGAGAGAGGTCAGCAATGGTGGAGGATGGCTGGACCTATGTCAGGACACCACTCGGACGACGCAGATTGCTTTCTTACAACGACGCCACGATGACAGCTTGCGCCAACACGCTGATTCAAGGGGCTGGGGCCGATGTCCTTAAGCTATCATTAGCTAAGCTGAGTTCTCACCTAGGTAATGAAGCGCATCTAGTTGCTTGTGTTCACGACGAAATTGTCCTTGAAGCAATCGAAGATAAAGTCGACTACTACAAGGACATTCTTGAAAGCTGTATGAAAGAAGCTGCCGAAACAATCTTAAAAGAGGTACCATCTAAAGCTGACGCTAGTTTCGGAGACACCTGGTTCGAAAAATGAATAAAGCCGCTAGAAGCAATCGTCCTCTTTGTCCTAGTAAGTTTAAAGTAGGAGAAAGAGTCACAGAGAACATGAAAAGCATCACGTATGTCAGTCCTTTTGCTGACAAAAAAATAAAGGACACTGTAGCAAAATACTTACGTGCAGCTCGTGTAGGTACTGTTAAAGAAGTTTTTGTTAAAACAAACAAAAGAGGTGACCGTCGTCATTACGCGACTGTCCTGTGGGATCATTTAAAATCTCCAACAGAGCATGAACAAGGTCGTTTAAAAATTCAAACGGATACAGAAGCTGTTACCTCCATAGAGTTGGAGAAAACAGAAGTACCAAAAACAACCAAAAAGAAGATATCACAGTCAGTAGAAATATCGAATTTAAATACAGTCAGAGACAAAGATATATTTACAGCTAAAACTGAAGAAGGTTATGTAGGTTGTGTTCGTATGAGCGCAGGTGTATGTTTAACGATAGAAGTGTTCAGTAGTGCACTCGAAGCAGCTAACAAAGCACGAAGCCTTAAAAGACAACTTGAGCTACCTAAACCTCAAGAATGTAGAGAAACTCAAAAAAAAACAGAAGAAATTAAAAAATGTGTAGTCAAAAAAACGAATAAAAAGGTAGCCTTTAAGTCGGTCCTGTACACATTCGACGAGACAAAGGTAATGCCGCTCCTGCGTTTCCAAGAAGTGTGGGTAATTATAAAAGATTCTATGTACGTTAGTGACTGTCTAGATAAAGAAAGACGCAACCTAGTAAGTTATACGTCAGATAAAGAGAAAGCTTTACACTTCACATGTCACGAAAAAGCTAAGATGACTATGCGTGTTCTTAAGGGAGCCATTGGTCCAGGCTTTGACTTAAAACGATTTTTTGTTGAAAATAAGTAGACTGTTTAAAAAAGGCGTAGGTCAATGAGATTCGCTGGTGATTTTTTTGGCGTTCCTCTTACCACGCCTGAAGAAAACAAAAGATCTTTGCTAGTGGACTACTTCCCAGAGCTGAAGTCAGTTAAGAAAAGTGCCGCTACCGAAGAGGAGGGCGCTCGAAGTTTCGGTGGGTCGAAAGCGGTGACCCCTTTTGAAGGTTTTAAAACAATGGAAGCTTCTGGTCGAACTCAAAACGCGCCTCAGTTTTTTGGGTTCAAAACTTTTGAACAACAAAAAAACTAAATTGACAAGTACCGCAGCTTCGAGTTATCGCTTAAAGTAAACAAAGTAAATGATGGCAGCTGTAGAGTTGTCTGGGTTTGGAAATGACTGCTACTCCCACAGAAAACGATTTTAGTAAGTTCGGTCGGCAGTTTCGTAAAGCAGGACTGACTTTTGGTTTGGATCTCGCTGGTCTATTCGACGATGAAGAAGATCAACCTACAGAAGGTTTCGAGGGCTTCGCTCCAACATTTCGCGTAGAAAGTCAGCTCAAAGGTCGTAGCCCAAGTACCTTAACTTATAAAGCACCACAAACACCATCACGAACGGCTGTATTTGAACTAGCTCCGAAACCTTCTGCCTTACCTGGTGAGAGTGCGCCTCAAGCGCCTCAAGCGCCTCAAGCGCAGAAAGAACAAGTAAAAGAACCTGTAAAAGAAAAAGCTAATCGACTCTTAAGCAGCTTTATCTCTGAAGGTTATGGACCAGGTGCGATCGGTGCGATGGGTGTGGGTAAAGCTCAAGAATACGGATACTCAAATCAAGATATATTAGGTAAAGCGCGGGTTGAAGGTCTCAAATTTGGAGAGCAAGCAGCTCGTGGCTTAGGTATAAACACAGACCTTGGGAGCTACAGAAGCGGCGACGCCACGCCTGGTGCGCTTGGGCTAACAGCTGTAGAAAGCATGAGGAGTCAGGGGTTAGCAGACGAAGCAATTAAAGGGTTGGCTCAGCAGCAAGGACTTAAGTTTGGACCTAGTGCTGCTAGTTCACTAGGTGTGAGCTCAAATCAAGTCTATCAACCACCGGCTGCTCCCTCTCCTTCAATTTCAAGTTACGCAAGTAGCTCTTCAGGCGGGGGTACCGAAGGGTACATTGGTTTAGCTGGTCTCGAACGAGCTGCAGCAGCTCAAGGTATTAGTATGCAAGAAGCGGCACGTCGAGCTGTTTCAGAAGGGACACGTTTAGGCTCATCCGCAATGTCTCTTTACGGTTAATATAAAAGTGTCAACAAACTGATAGCCATGGCTTCTGTGAACACTTTTCGTGCTTTTAAAGGTACTGATGGAGAACCAAACGGTTTTGGTCTAGAGGCACTCGAAAGAGCTCGCCTTGCTGGGTTTAGTGATGCCGAAATTATTGCTGGAACTGAGGCTGAGGGTTTGACCCTAGGTGAGAAAGCAAAAGAAGCTTTAAGCCTAGTCGCTTAATTCATGCTGGACAGCTACGCTGGTCAAAGCCATAATCGACTCATGAGGCTTATAAAACAATTACTTCAAGGAAAGTTTGGGGTATGGCTTGGACTGTACCCCATTTTTGCTGTCAACGAAGAAGATTGTAAACGTATTATTAAAGCGGCAGAGTTCCAGCCGAATGACGTCTACTAACTACTGCTTAGAACTAAAAAGAAAAGATAAAAACCTGGAACTAGCTGTAACTGCAAACGACTCGAACCACGCTCAGGCCCAGGCTTCGGACATTGCTAGGGCTTTACAAGCAGATACATTTTCTCTCTCGTATAAAGGTATAAAAGATACAGGCTTATCCATTTTATTTAGACGACTTGCATCGAGCGACTTCGAACATGGCGTCTGTGATGAGTGGGAAAGTTCATTTTGCAATGGCTCTCCCGTGCTGTACGCACTAGGTCACAAGTACTACGTGCGTCCATTGATACTCGATTATCTGGAAATAAATAAAGATGGGTGTGTCAAGCCATCGTGTGGCAACAAGCTTTGTATTAACCCGTACCACAACTCTTACAAAAAAATGAAGGCATCAAAGCTGGGGGACGCAGACGCCAATTTGGTACTAGCATTCTCCAGCCAAGGCGTTCCCGTCAGGGAAATTGCTAAGGCACTCAACGTACACCGCTCAACGATTTACCGGACTTTAAACCGTGAACATCTTTATGCTGGGTCTGCGCGTCACTGATGCAGCAGAAGTCGACGAAAACAAAGTTGCACACGTCTTAGCTGAGTCTCTACCCTCAAGCGACCGACGTATTGCAACCAAAGTTCAGCTCTCCATGAAGGAGGATCATTACGTAGGTAAGATTCTTAAAAAACTTGAAGAAAAGCAAACCATCTTCGCCATAGGACCAACTAAGACCACTCCTGATGGTGTGCTTCAAATGCAGCCTATGCTCGTGGTGGTAAACGAGAACTGGGATGATCTTCTTGCCTTGAACATGTTTGTCTCCACGGGAGGGCTAGGTCCTGTCTCAGAGGAAACTCAACTAGGAGATAACACAGTCACCAACCGCTCGCTTGCTTGGCAAGACGAAAAGGGCGAAACCTCATGGTTCAAACTTACAGCGTGGGATGCACTGTCTTCACAGCTTGCTGACCTGCCACCTGGTACACCCACTATCGCTCTAGGGCGCGTAAGCACTAGCGAAAAAGAAAATCGGAAGTATCTTAACTATGGGGTTGAGAAAATTCTCTATCTCCCACGCAGCAAAAAAGCTGCTCCTGCCAAAGCCGCCGATCCCGACAAAGGAAAGGTGTCAACGGCCGCACTTGGTTCACTGGACTTCTCTCTTTAAACTACGGTCATGGTTTTTATTGCTGGCAAATTTTCGGCTGATGAGATTCTCTGTCAAATCCCACCGCACACACTTCGAATCGATCTTCAAGCACGCCGTTGGAAATCCGATAGCGACCCAGAAGCGGCCATCACAGACTCGAACGATAACGGGATACCGATCGAGTTTGTCTTACTTGGGTTTACACCGTATTTCGGTAACCTCGGTATGCGCTCGCACGAAGAGTTTATTCGTGTTAGTTACATTGGTGTTTCACCTTCTCATCGTTTACTTCCTCCACGCTGCGTTTGTACTAGCATCATTAGCGGTAAGTCGAGTCAAAAAAACTTTATCTCGTACTTCCAGACGCTGTACAACAACCGCATTAATGTTGGTGAAATAATTACATCAACAAAATTTGTGCAGAAGTCTTTCAACGAGAGGGACCCGATGACGGGTGCTGACGGTGCAAAGATTAACTACAATGCTCTTGAATTTAAAGACCGCCCTGCGCAAACAGATGAAGAGCGCAAGCTCATCGAGGATATTGGAGCGTGGCTTGGCGGTGGTGCAGGAGATTTGGTGGCATCTGCTTTACGCAGTACTATCCCCGGTTCAAATCTGGTTGAACTTCCTTTGGGAGAAGACCACGCTGCCCTTAAGGATGCGTTTATGGAAGCGAACCCCAAGAGACTAGACGGCATGGCACCTGTCGGATTAGCTGCTCTGCCTGCGGGAGCAGGGACTCCTGGTCCCAAGGCTCAAGAGGCCGAACCTCCAACAGCTAAAAAGGCATCCAGCAAAAAAGAACTAACCGAAGAACAAAAAGCGGCTCTTCAAGCCGCAGGTCTAGATTTCTGATCTAAGATCACTTCGGATTGTTCTACCGAGGGGCGCTTTAATCGGCGTCCCTTTTTTGTGTCTACATATCCAAGAGATCATCAAACAATGATAGAGGAATTCCGTACGCTTCACAGTATTTTATGATGTTTTGAATTATCCTTCCTCTTATCAAATAATTTGCATATATAATCCCCAGGAGCTCACGAGACTCCTTCGGACTCAGTTTGTCCATGCTGTCTAAAAAAGCACGGTGTGTGAAATCTTGCTCTAACGTCAAGTACGAACGAAGTTTATCCAGCATCTTTTCAGACATGTCAGGTTTTTACCACGTCCCCCGATATATCTTTGATCCTATCGGGAACTCTGGTCTAATCGATGGTGCGGTTCTGCTTCCTTGTGACTTTGACGGGCAGCTCGAAAAACAAGTCCGCAAAACAGGAATCATTGAATTTACAACAAATGATTGCGAAGAAAATCTGATAGATCTCGTTTGGTGGGCGTCACATAAAGGAAAAGTTGATTGGGTAATCGCAATAACCCAAGGAATGAAAGACTACACAAAGTGGATCACAGAGTGTGGGCTCCAAGTCGCTACAAAAGGTGTGTGCATTCTGGATAGGTTAACGTTCTTGGAGCCTACACGAGCACGCGAAGATTTTTTACAGAAATCTTTTTTGACAAACATTAAGATCCTCTCGCCTAGGCCATCTTTTCGTGCAGATGGTACTACTGCAAAAGATCCTGTAACTTCTGCGTGGTTCGTTTTCCAAAAAGCAAGCGCTGCTGCAGTTAGTACACAGATTGATTTCGAAGTAGGCTGGCACCGTCCGCAAGACCTCAAACTATGAGTAAGCGTTTATTCCAAAAACTTGATCAGCTTATCGAGCTTCAAAAAGAACAGAATATTAGATTAGATAAGATCGCAGCACTGATTGTAGGTCAGCAGCTTTTAACTGAGTGTGTGGACTATCAAGGCAGTGCACGCGCTCCTGAAGAGTGTGCGGATATAACTATTGAAGGATTCTCTGCAGCTCTCTGCCTGATGTCGAGGCTTGATCAACGCAACCGCGAGTATCAGTATCAAAAACAAGAATTTTTCATTGAAGATAACGACGATAGTGACGAAAGTGAAGACGGGGATGACGATGAAGATGGCGACGAAGGTAAATTTGCATTAAGTTCGTTCTAAGCTGAAGACAAATTGACACGATTATTGTGTCCAACACCCGAGTAACAGTTAATGGATTAAGGCACTACATCTGCAATGGTGTACCAAAGCCCTTACCCTCCGTCACATCTATCCTGAGTGCAACTCAAACTGAAGCTACCCGCGCAAAATTAGCTCACTGGAATATGTTAAATCCAGGAGTAGCTGATGCGGCTGCGACTAGAGGAACTTGGATACACAACAGTGTAGAAGATTATCTTAGAGGCTTACGTGTAATACCGTCAGAGCAGTATAAACCGTATTGGGATGGAGTACCTGAAGTGCTGGATGATCTCCTAAGCGGAGGTCGTGTTCTGTGGTCTGAGAAGCCTTTCAACCAACCACGCTGGGCTAAGTACGTTGGAGATGACGGAGTGGGTCGCATTCATTATTACGATGAAAAAACAGGACATGGTTACGCGGGTTGCTGTGACTTGATCTACATGAACTCAAACGCAGAAATTATTCTTGCTGACTTTAAAACCAGCAACGGACCCTACGCTGCTCGATTCCCCAACAAAAATCTTAACGTTGACGAAAAAACTAAAAAAGCTTTAATTTCTGGTGTTTTTAAAACTAAAAAAACAAAGCTACAGCTTGCAGCTTACAAAGCAGCAGCCGAAGCTTGTTTAGGAATTAAAATTGTAAAGACTCAGATTATTGTCACGACAGCTGTTAAAGAATTCAACACCCAAATATTTACTTTTGGCCCCGAAGAAGTAGAGAAAGACGAAGAAAGTTGGTTCCAAGTTGTCAAACAATACTACGAGCTAAACCCGACAGCGTAGAATCGAGTCCATCAAACGGCTGCCCGAGAAAAGTTTCTTCACCTTTTCTTAGGTTGCTTTCGGCCGGTTTTAGGTCATACTAGAGGCGCTCAGCATCATCCTATGAAGTTCATTTGCTCTGTAAACCTTAGGGTGGTCCCTCACCTTCACCCTGAACTTGGCAAAATTGCGGAAGGTGGTAACTTCACAGCTTTTAACTCTGGCTGGGATGCTTCGGAACTTACTACTGAAGAACTTGCTAAGGTTTTAGGCCAGCAAGCTGGCTTGTGTGCATGGCATTTGCTCGAAGGTAGGAGGCAAAGGAATGCCACGGGGGTTATTAAAGCTGGTTTAATTATTATTGATATCGACAATCAAGCAGATTACAAAGATGAGAAAGGCAATAAGGTTCAAAAACAAGAACTAACAATAGACCAAGCGTTAGAACTTGATATATGTAAGAAATATCTTACTCTTGCTTACTACTCCCCATCTACATCTGTTACTTGGCCTCGTTTTAGGTTAGTTTTTGGTCTAGAAAAACCAACAATCAACGCATCTTTTTATCAGTGGTTTTGTAAGCAAGTATATGCACAAATCCCCGGCTCGGATATTAGGGCCACGACTGTTCCTAATCTCTTCTATGGCCCTAAAAATGAACAAGCTATCTTTGCCAAGCCAGGAAAATACATACCATCGGACAAGATTGACGAGATCCTGAGGGCGTTCGCTGCACTCCCCTCAAACGAAACTGACGAAGGTGGAGACCCTGAAGAGTTTTTAAAAACTGTAACTCTTCGAGAAAATGGAATGGATCCAGAGCGGTTGGTGTCCACAACTGTCCGTTCTGTTTTAGATGGTGAGGAGGTAGGCGACCGAAGTTCGACGATGGCTGCGGTCTTTAAAGAGCTTCTTGGTTGGTCGAATTGGTGTAGTGCAAACAATATTGCTCTGTGCACTGAGCCGTTGACAGTGGCACACCGTGCGTTCTATAATATCTATGGTTACCCGCATGACATTGATGGCAAGTTCAACCGTATCCTCAACTCGATCAGAAACCCTGAGGAGTTACTGCCTGCTGTGGCCCTAGCTTCTGAGCTCGGCGAGTTGGGAACTTGGAAAAAAATCAAACGTGTCAGCCGCTCGGTTTTTGACACCCACGCGTCACATGAAGTAAAGGAAGCTCTTGCTCAAGCAAAAAGAGACGCGGCTGTAAACGCCGTACTCGACATGTCTGAATTTGATCTGAGCTCACCAAAAGTCGATCAAACAACATCAACATTAAAAACAAAGACAAAAACTAAAGAAAACATGAACACACCATCAACACCAACTCAGCTTGTAAGCCTGCAGGGCGGTACAAGAAACCGTGAATTTTCTGAAAACGACGTAGCCGATATTATTGTCACGAATCAAGGTGACTCATTTATTTACGACAGTTACTTAGATCAATTTTATCACTACGATGAAGATCAAGATATTTGGTATCATCAAGATGAACAGCACATCAAACGCAGAATTGTAAAAGCTTTAGACTCATTTGTCACCGCTGGCGTCATGGCGAAATATAACGCCGCAATGATCAACAGCGTCTACTCGATCCTGAAGGCGAAGCTGTTGAAGTCTGCGGATGGTGGGCGCCGGAGTATCTGGACAAAATCCCGTGGGATTATTCCTTTTAAAAATGGTGTACTTGATACGACCACGCTGGAGTTTGAAGAGGGTCAGCACAAAGAACTTTATCTGAGACACAAGCTTCCCTACGAATACAACACCAGCGCTCGTTGCCCCGAGTTCATGCGTTGGATTACTTCTGCTTTAGATAAAGGACAAGAAGTTTTAATTCAGGCTTTTGCCCGTGCTCTTTTGACGGGTTACACAGCTGGAGAGCGGTTCTTGCATCTGGTTGGTCCCGGTGGTACTGGCAAGTCAACGATGCAACAGTTGATGGTGGCTCTTGCCGGGTTCCACGGCACTCACACGTCGAGCTTGGAGGTCATCGAGACAAACAAGTTTGAGAGCTATAGCTTAATTGGGAAGAAACTGCTACTTCTGACGGACGAGTCAAACTACAACCGGAGGATGGACATACTGAAGAAGCTTACCTCTGCTTCAGATACACTTCGTGCAGAAAGAAAGTATGGAAAGGAGATTATTAGCTTTAAGCCAGAATGTCTTGTGTGTATCGCAAGTAACGAACATATTACTTCAAACGACTCCAGTAGCGGTCTTGAGCGTCGTCGTCTTACTATTTTGATGGACAAAGTTGTTGACCCGAGCCTCCGCAAAGAGTTGATCAGTGTTTATGACGATCGAATCGAGGGGGCTTTTGTGCCTGAGATGAGTGGAATCGTGAGTTGGGCTCTGTCAATGGACTATGCAATCATGAAGGATGTGCTGGCGAATCCCACAAAACACGTTCCTTCACTAAACAAAACAAACATCGAAGCTCTTCTCTTTAATAATCAGTTTGTTGCGTGGTTACATGACTGCTGCTTGTATGCTCCGAACACGGTGACTCCTGTAGGTCAAGGCGCCCGCAAACCAAACACGGATGAAGCCGAAAAAGGCATGTATGTAGCTAACGCATATGGTGCTCTGTATCCAAGCTATGCAAACTTTTGCAAATCTTGCGGGTACAAGCCAGCAGCAAAGCACCGTTTTGTTGAGCGCACACGAGAAGCGATGGTGAACATTCTTAAACTACCGAATGTAAAAGTGGTGTTAAACGATGGTATCCCAGGCATCAAAGGGTTGCGTTTAAAGGCTTATGACTTACAATCTGACCGAGCAGCAAAAGGACCTGAGCGGCTCCCCTCCCCCGTGGAGTTTGCTCAGGACATGAACACCAACTATTGGGATCCCTCTTTCCAGAAACATGATCCGGTTAAATCCTAATTTCAGTCTGGCCATCGTCGCTGGCGCTGCAGTCGGTGTTGTCACGTCTATTACCGCACCTCAGTTTGTAGGCGCCTCCCTTGCTTTTGCGGGCGGCCTTATAGGTGGAGCGGGTATCAGCCGCGAACGTGCGCTTCGACAAAAGCACAACGATGAGGTTGCTACACGAGTTACTAATTGTTTTTCGGCTCTCTACGAAGCAAATAGAGGAGTGGTTGACCCGATTCAACTCAGCTTTCTTGCAAATGTCCCAGTAGATAGAGCTTATGCGTTCTTATTGGAACTTGCAGAGAACACCAACGGGGAAAAAGTTGCAGTCAAACAAGGTGCTGGTGTGGTCTTCGCTTACCCACATAGCCAATCTGCCCTCGATGAGCTGACTACAAATGCAAAAAAATGGGCTGAATCCCAGACTCAACAGATCACAGCTGAGTTAAACCAGCATAAACAGGCTCTTCAGTACATTCAACTTCAGCACGCTGCTGCCACACTACCCAAGACGCCTGCTCCGATCACAGAGCCCAGCCCTTGGGGGAATGTACAGTCATAGAAGAATTCGCAATTTGCAAATAGCAAATGACTAACCGACACCCGATTACCCCACCGCCTGAGCTAATTAAACAGTGGGTAAGTGAATCCAATCACAATGATCCCCTGTTTGCTCAGGTCGCTGTGATGGCCGCCCGCTGGGGCGCCGACCAGGAGCTGGAGGCGTGTGCCACTTACATCGCCAGAAGCGGGATTCGGGTGCAACTTGCTGGCGACCCTGACGGTGGGTACTTTTTGCGTCTACAGCAAGAAGACCAAGTAATTGAAGTGGATCCAGCGGAACTTCCATTGCTGTTAGAAGCAGCGCAAAAGCTATTGGAGGCATTGCTTAATGACTGACATCAAATGCTACAAGCTCGACACTGCGTTCGCATCCCTGCGTACGTTCGATCACACTGCCAAGCTTGATGATTTCATCGAAGTGTCCTTATGGCACAACGGTGAAGGCTTTGACGCTCACCTGAGCAGCCATGGCGAACAAACCATCAGGCTGACATGGGGTGAGTTCAAGGCATTGAAGAAACTTGTTAAAGAGCTGGATCAATGACTGACTTCCGCGCTTTGTGCGCCCGTATGGCTGATGAGCTGAATCATTACCGACAGCTCCTTATGGATGATCGCCGCGAGACCCATGCGTTGGCAATTGAAGCCCGCGCCGCCCTGGCTGAGCAGCCGGTGGGGCCTACGGATGAGGAGCTTGATGAGTTTGCTGTGTTCTGGTGGGGATCAGATACAGATAAGCGCACGGTTACTGATGTGATCGAATGTTGCAGCATGGCTGCCTTCGCCCGCGCCGTTCTAGCCCGCTGGGGGCAGTCATGACTCTCTCCCCCGCCGCTTTAGCAGTGCTGGATGCGTTCCTTGCTGAATGGCCAGACGAAGCACTAGAACAAGATCGTAAATGTCTCGCCGCCGCCCTCCGCGCTGCTGCGGATCAGGTGGTGCCAGCGGATAAAGAACTTAGCGAGACGTATCTTGCTGGATATTACGCTGAGAAAAATAGACAAGGACCCCACTGTCAGGCAGCAGGTCTTCGCGCAGTGCTTGCTAAATGGGGTAAGAACCCCCTTCTTGCCATCGCCGACGAGCTGGAGGCACAATGACAATCCTTTCACCAAATGCTCAGGCGCTTGCCGAGGAGCTTGAAGAAGAGTCATCGGCCACGAAATAAAATATTGCGCAAGAGTAGAAACCATAGAAATTGTGAAAATACTAGTCGTAGCAACGATAGTGGGGCCTTAGTGCCTTTAGACTGTGAGGAGCAAGGTCCGACCCATGGGTGTGTTTGAGGGTCCGACAACGGACATTTACAATGAAGTTGGTAAGTTGATTTCGTTGGTTAGTGGAGAAAACGCGCCCAGTGTGGCTAGCTATAAGTCAAGTAGTAACCATGTGTCGTTTGTAAACTATTTAAGTTGGAATAAGGATGGTGAACTAGCCATTGACTAAGCCAAAATCGACTTGTACAAGTAACCGTACAACTCAGGAAGATCCGCTGACGATGTTGTTTATCGCCAGGTGGAACGTGCCGCAAGCTGCAAAAGCCCTTGGTATAACTGCAGATGAGTGCAAACAATTGTTTCGGGAGTATTGCTTATCCCACCCGCTGCTCTACAGTTGGGGGCCGGGTAGAACGGAAGAAGGAAAGAAGTAAAAACGTGAAACACCGCAAGCAGGAAGAGTAACCAGCTGTGGGAGCTAGACTAAAGGAGATCCCTCTTACAAAGGGTGCAGCTAGGTTAACTGCATTAAATGTACCTCGCCCCGAAAGTTTGAGGTCGCCCTTTAACTATTTACCCTCTGGCTCGATGGCTGACAACTTCGAAGTTATATCAAATGACGACAGCAGCATCACAATCGTTGCCCCTTGGGGGACTAAAAGCACCATAAGTTCTTGGCATCTTGTGGAAGAGCGCAAGCTGCAATTAACTCGTTGGAGAGTTGGCGATCTTGCTAACCTTGCAGATCAATTGCCAGCCTGAATAAATAGCATATTCCATGGATGCGAACGCGTTCAACGCTCCATCTACACCGCGGCGGACATCCGGGTGGCCATAGTCATCGAAAATAACAATTCCGCCTTCTTTAACCATAGGCACATAGAGGGTAGTATCGCGTGCAACAGAAGCGGAATCGTGCGCACCATCGATATACAGCACATCAATCCAGGCTTCTCCGCCAAAACGTCGATTTAGTTCAGGGAAAACGTCCCAGCTACAGCCTTTAACAATCTCTATCTTGGCTGCGTTGTCTGACTTTGCAATATTTCCCCGAGCCGTCAGCTCAATCTGAGCTAATTCAGGGTAGTTCTCAGGTTTAGCGTGGTGTTCATCGCTTCCGGTAAAGGGATCGATAGAAATTAAACGTGATTCCGGGTGAGACATGTAAAAATCTGACCAGAAACAGCTCGAAGCGCCTTCGTAAATTCCAATTTCAACAATTTTTCGCTTTTCGGCAGGCTTCAGAGCCAAGTCTTTGGCTTCGTCACGGGTACAGAGCACTAAATCTGTATTTAACAGAGCGTCGTACCAAGTTTGATTAAAGGTATACCGCTCGTTTAACTTT
>Ga0315288_10001813_pt1 | contig 27628 bp, 43 predicted proteins | sample YL17G11_20_MG_FD_203454 | JGI IMG/M metagenome (GOLD analysis project Ga0315288, IMG submission 203454) | Sediment microbial communities from Yellowstone Lake, YNP, Wyoming, USA - YL17G11_20 | ecosystem: Environmental > Aquatic > Freshwater > Lake > Sediment | place: USA: Wyoming | collected... | reverse complement strand
ACTGTAGCTCGGTGAAAGTCAATTCCTCATCCGTTTTCAGAAAGGCTGCCAAGTCCGCTGTTGGGACCACTACGCGATTAAAGGGAGTCATTTTTTCTCCTTTCCCTTATCTTAAGAGAGTCTACCCCACTATTTTGGCATGGGAATAGGCACGTAGATGTTATTTTTTTCTTAAAAGGAAATAATAAACCAAGGCTGCGCCAGCCAGTAATTTTAATAAATTAGTGGTGTCGGCAGGAGTGAAATCTCCGTATCCGTATTTAGGACGATTCTCTCGAAACATAGGAGATAAAGGCTGGATATCTGTGTATCTATTAGCAATCAAAGGTATGGCGGAAGGCATTTCTTGGTTAAGTTTCAAATCAGTAACTATTTCAACAGGGTTAACTTCTGCCTCTTCTCTATCTCCCAAACCATAGAATTGACTGGTATAAAAAGGATCTATTGATGTAGAGATGGTGCTCATACTCGGATCTACCCCATTAAACTGAGGAGAGTAAAGCTGCCTAGGATTAAAAGACGTTGTAATCACACCAGTTACTGGAAACCAGTAAGGAGGAGGGGCTCCTGCTGGTAGTTGATCGTCAAGATCGCTCGGTAGTTCTGAAAATCTCATAAAAATATTGTATCAAATTAAACTAAAGAAGCATACATATATATGTATACTGCAAAATCCCTAAAGCATATCCTCCGCTAAAAATAAAAACACTCCATAATATGGCATATAAGTAGGGTAGGAGAGATTCTCCGTTTGTTCGGGAGCGAACATCCTGAAACCAATCAGCTGGGTAAATATCTTGTGAGCCTTCGAGGTTATAAAAACCACTGCCTGCGTGTGTGTAAGATTTAATAGTTTTTGATACTTGATAAGGACCCTTTTTTCCGTATTTTTTGGAAACTATTTTTTTATAATCTTTTTTTGGCTCAACAAGGAACGTAACAGCTGTTTCTTCTAACATTGAATGTTTTCCACTATCTACTTCATTTAAAGTGGAAATGCACTTAGTGATAGCATTTGTAATTCTTCCCTGACCTTCGGGGTGGGCTTTTAAATATTGATCTATCAAAGTTAATGTTTCTGTATCAACCTTGAAAGCTTTTATTGTCATGGCGCACCCATCCTCAATAATATGCTATAAAACATAGATTTGTCAATCTATAATGTTAAGATCCGCAAGAGTTTCTTCCGTCTCGCCAAGAGACTTATCGCGGCGAGCCCTGTCCAACGCCTCATCATCAGGGCAAAAATGTCCTGACATAAAAGTATCTAGGTCCTTAGTTGAAATTTTCCATTGTTTGCACAAACGTCTAACAGAAATAGTTTCCTGGGCGTGATTATGCTTTTTCATAGTGTATTGCCCAAATGTATTATCTTTGTAAGTTACTAGTGTAACACTACTAATCGCAACATAATATGTTTTAGTTTCGTTCGTTGTGGTGGAGTAGACATTGCCTATGTTAAATACGGAGGGATCTTCAAAGTCTTCGGTGATCATTCTTAACCTTTTACTCAGCAGCAATTTCCGATTCATTTCGGATGCTTTTCAAAGGTAAGTATAGCCGCCGTTTAATTTTGGGTCAAGGCAAACTACGAACCGTTGTTGAGGGCATCCAATTTCCATCAATAAGTAGAAGTTGGCCGTTTCCAAAGCGAGTCCCTCTGATTTTAGATATTTTAACTTTTTTACCGTCTAGGACTACATCCTGCTCAGGATAGTAAAATTTCTCACCTTTAAAATTGAGAGGCATTAAACAGTGTATTGGAAACCACCCAGAGTCACCATTAGTTGTTTTTATAAAAAAATAATTATTACGTGTGTCATAGCCAACCACTTTACCCGTCTTTCCTACAAGTTCATTGCGACAATTATGATACGTTTCTCTTGCGTAACCCTTGGTGATCCGAACAAACTCATTATGAGCCAGAGGGCTATCGTCTGGTGGGGTCACCTCTAAGCATCTTATTGGTATCACAAGTTCACCATAGGTTTGATTATAGATTAACGCCGTAGCAGGGTGATAAAAAGAAATAACATTTTTAACTGTCCACGCAGTGCCTACATACCTAGATAGTGTTGGCTGATCAACGTCTACAATTACTACAATGCTGCCTTCTTCTATATACATTTAGCCCTCGAATTGTTTAACAGCATTCCAGTTATCGTCCAAAAGGTCTTCATCCGTTTCAAAAGAATCTAGCACTTTCTCTAAAGATGGACGGACGGGCAAAGGGGGAGGCGTTCTGAGTTGTTTCTCTAGTTCGCCTACACTTTCTAGGTCTTCTTTTTCCACTTCTGGCAAACCAAATACTTGATGACGTAATTTGAGCAAACGCTCTTCCGTGACACTTGATGTCACTGATTCCTTTGTTTCAGTCACAGCCTCTGTTGCAATTTTTTCTTTATATGTCTCCAGAGAATTTTGGAATTCCAGCCAGATATTTTGAATCCTATCTGTCTCTAATCCATTAAGTCGCATAACACGAATATCTTCTACTTTAGACATTAAATTGAGGTAAACCTTAATATTTTGCGAGAAAAGTTCTAATCTTTGGCGTAGATTGTTTCCATGAACCATTAGACGATCTAATTTGAGCAATAAATTGCGCTCATGCCAGGAGTTAGGCTTATTCAATTCTTTTAGTTTTAGGCTGATGGTGTCCTGTTCGGCAAGAATACCATCTAGCTGAATGCTGTAATTTTCTGATTCAATTTCTGACGTGGTGATATACTCATCAAGCTGTTGAAGAATGATTTTCGATTTTTTGTATATCTCCTCTTCATCCACGGGCATCTCAAAAAGAATAGGCACTTCCGGCTTCTTAAACCAGTTGGTTATCCTTTTCAAAAACATGCTAACTCCCGCCGCACTTACATCCGCAAATCATCAATTTGCGGATGTCACAAGTGCACTTGCGTAAAGCTGTTTCCCTTAACTTCTTAAGTTTTTTGACAGCCTTTTGAAATCTAGTTTTAGTTTGGCTCGCAGTAACCATTTAACTGTGGACATTGACCCGGTGGGCCTCTCTACTGTAGCTCGTTTCTCGTCGTAAGCAAACTTCGCAGCGGCGATTACCCGGCCCGTCCGATAAAAACGTTTGACTACACTTTAAACACTTTCGAGGGTTCTTAAGATTATTCTTAGGGCCCCCTTCTAACTGGTCAAAACATTTTTGGCAAAATCCATCCATTACATGACGATGATTCGTCCCACTACATTTACGACAATGGTAATAATCATCTGACCAATCTTGACTCATGAACCCTCATTCCTTAATTAGTATTTCGTTTCCGGTTAAGTCTAGCATCAAGGTTATATTTTTGGATGCAAATTCATCAAAATATGGCTTGCATGTTTTGTGCAGCTGAAGAACGCTTTTAGTGTATGTTTCAGAATATATATTCCAGTCCTCATTTTTAAAAACTATTTTCAGTGGTGTTTTCTTTTTCATAAGAGCAACAAGTGATTTTTTTGTTCGTCGTAGTAACCAAGCAATCCACTCATCCTTGCTGTAAGTTTTTTCTAAATCAGAAGACAGCATCTCAAATAGTTTTATTTGTTCAATAGCCGTGTCTGGCAAGCCAAGTTTTTCTAAATTTTTAATAGTACGGGTATTCAAGACGCGATCAGGGCCATAGAGGATATCAACCTCTTTTATGTCAATTGATAGATTTTCCACAATTGTTCTGGTGCGTGTATGCATCCCTACAAGTGTAACATCGTAATTACGGGATTCAATGAGATAATCTTACGTAAAATATGTAAAATGTAATAATGACCCCAGCAGAAATAATTACTATACTCGGAGGCCTTGGAAGTGCCGCTGGAACCGTCTATGGATTTTATCGATTGGTCATTAAACCAACTTACGCAGTTATTAAAAAACTGAGGGCTTCCTTTGAAATATTAGAAAAAATGCAAGAAGAATTTAAACCCAATGGTGGTTCATCACTTCGTGATGCAATTAATAGGATTGAGACAAAATTATTAATCGAACAACAGGCCAGAAGAGCTATGACCATGGCAATGGACGTAGGAATATTCGAGACAGATGGACAAGGAATGTGCACCTGGATCAATCAATACTACTCTGATTTAACCGGGCTGACCAATGAGGAAGCCAAGAATCTCGGATGGGTTACCGGAATATTCGAAGATGATCGAGAGCGCGTAGTAGAGGAGTGGGAATCAGCTGTTAAACATAAAAGATCATTTAAATTAGATTTCGGGATGGTTAATGGTAGAAACGGAGAATATGCTAAAGTTCATTGTGATGCCTCCCCTATTACTAACATCAAAGCCGAAGTAGTAGGCTTCGTAGGAATAGTAATTAAATATAACAAAGAATTAATTCGTCCTAAATACATAACAGGCGCGTAAACATTTCAAGACAAATTGATTGTATTGATTTATCGATGTTTCTGTCAGAAGCGATCCGCTTAAGCGCATCATTGCTTCTCCTAGTTTTATAGCTTCCTCAATGTTATTACTTCCTAAAATAACCCCTCGTATGTAACTTTCAAGCCCTTTTCGTAGTAGATCAGGTTCAGATCTAATGTTAGGCCTTCGCAAGAGATCGGCCAATTCTGGCCAAGAACCCTTAGTGATAGTCTTATACAGAGATATTACGTCAGCAGACGCTTCCTCTGTCCAACGTTCGGGATTAAAACCACCCGCAGCATAGGCTTGAATATTGTTCAATAATGCTCTAACTGAACCCTGTGATTGATTGTAGAGACTCTCAAAATCTTCATCTAATAGCGAAATGTTTTCATAAGATGCTACCTGTTTGATCACATCTCTAGCATGTTTGGGCTTTAAATCCTCAAACGTAATGCGAGTAGCACGATCTGCAAGCGGCTTGGACAGCTGTTTACTATCTGTTGTACACATAAATACGAGTAAATAAGAGGCAGGATTTTCTAGTTCTGTAAGCAAAACTTGCTGAGCTGGATCAGTTAGTCGCTGAATCTCATCAATGATGTATATTTTATAGCGAAAAACAGAAGGACTGTAACGAAAGTCCTCAACCCAGGACCTAGCATCTTCAATCTTATTTTTATCTGCTCCATTTATTTCAGTAACATCATAGCTTTTTTCAAATGCATCGCAGGCCTTACAAACCAAACATGGTTTATTTTCCTGAGTGTCCGAGCAGACATAAGCCTTTGCTAAAATCCTAGCACATGTGGTCTTTCCTGTTCCTGTCTTACCTTCCAGCAAATAAATCTGGGAGGCATCTGGTCTGCGTACGATGTTGTTTATTTGGTCCAGAGAACACGTAGGCACTATTTCATTTATTTTTTGCGGTCTATATTTTTCCCGAAAGGCACCATTTCCCCTGGGAACTAGACGGAAATCGCTTTTTTCGATTGGTTTTTTGATGGAAACCACCGCTGGAAGGTCGTCGCCCGTCAAATAAGCATAATCCGGGCCGGATGTATTTTCCTGCATACTATTTTTATAACAAAAAGAAAACCATTTTCAAGATACATGTTATAATAATGGTAATGAGAACTTTTGGCGGACTATTTTCATCTGGAAAAAAAGCAATGAAGTCTGCAAACAAAGCAGCACAACATGCAGACGTTGCTATTGAAGAGGCGCAGGGTGCTATTCGACAAAGCCGCGAAATTCTCACCAAAGCGTCCGGAACCGTCGATGATATGGATTCTTATTTAACTAGAATAAGAACCATTCCTATTGAAGAACTTGCACGCCGATTTGATTACAAAACAAAAATAGCTGTGGAGGAATTAGTCTCGTTGAGCTCCTTTATGAAAAAAAGCTTGCTTTACTTAGCTGCTATGGCTACACTTTCGTTGTATTTAAACGTCTTAACAAAGAAGAGGTAACCATGGCACAACTATTCTCTGTTAAATATGGAGATCGACACGCAGCTGCGATGATCTATCATCAGCTAACTAAAACTTCTAGTGAAGTGGGTGTGATTGCTCATGGATTAGAAATCATAAAAACAGATTCCAAAAAGTTGCGTAAAAATCTCAAAATATTGATGGTATTAGAAAAGGACAAAGCTGGTAATTTACCAGCAGTGCTCAGAGTATTGCAACATTCATTGGAGGAACATCCTCTTTACGAACATCTTAATTTTGATTATACTGCATTTCCCCTTTCCCAAACACAGTGGAATTTTGCATCATATGATGATGAGAATTATCAAAAGAATTTCATTAGGAAAAGAGCGAAAGGATAGTTATGTCATACGTTAAAAATAATAATGCATCATTCGGAGGACTTGGAAGAGTATGGGGATTGGGAGCAGACGCTGCGCCCGCCGCACCTGTCGCCGCACCTAGAACAGCGGGAGCCACAGCCATTGTGGCCGGATCTGGTGTTATAGCCGCCCCCGCAGAGGCGGTTCCAACCGGATATCCTGGATACCCAGGTTACCCAGGTTACCCAGGTTACCCCGGCTACCCCGGCTACCCAGGATATCCCGGGCAGCAAATGACCTCAGGTGTTCCGATGGTGATGACAGCCCCAGCCCCAAGCACCACAGGTGGGCCTGCAATACCTATGAAGCTACCTAAATATGCCATAGAAGACAAAAAGGCCCAATTCAGAAGACCAGTCATTAAATCTCAATTGGCAAGGCTTGGGCTCATCGCTACTCTAGCTGGGATAGGCTTATTGCTGACCTAGTCCAGCTTAGACTCAACTTCATCCCACAATACTAATAAATCTCCCATAGATTCTTCAATAACCGCAAAATCTTCTGTATCCAGGGCAGTTGCTAGTTTTTCCTTCAAGCTACGGAGATGTGCTACCACCTCAGGCTCCAGCGAAGTCGAGAATTCTCGCAATCCGGAAGTCGTGTCCTGAAGAAGGCTTTCGGCCGCCGCCTTTATTTCCTCGGCAGTGACCTCTTCGTCCTCATCTTCGTCCTCCTCATCATCAAAATCAGCCTCTCCGTGGGTTGTAGAATACTTCTCCAGGTCCGAGGCATCAAGGGATGAAGTGTCTTTAATAGTAATACTTTGCTCAGAACCAGTCGCTAGATTTTTGGCAGAAACTTGTAGAATGCCGTCTGTATCTATGTGAAAACGTACCTCAATCTGAGGATCTCCAGCCATTGAAGGTTCTATGTCATTTAGGACAAACTGCCCTAGCAGTCTATTTTTTCTTACATTCAGGCTTTCTCCCTGAAACACATATACATCTACTTCTGCTTGTTCGTCTTCCGTAGTTGTGTAAATCTCTTTAGCAGTGCAGGGAATGGTACTATTTCTTGGAATTAGAACATCCATCTCATCATCTTCTGTCTCAATTCCAAGAGAAAGAGGGGTTACGTCTACAAGAACCATCCCCTTTTTCTCTCCGGAGAGAATAGCTCCTTGAATGGCCGCCCCTAAAGCTACTACTTCATCGGGATCCACACTAGTATTCGGTTCTCTAGCAAAAATTTTCTTTGCTAGATTTTTAATGATAGGAGTACGTGTTGAACCACCGACCAGCACCACTTCATTAATATCCGATGAAGTCATCTTGGCATCCAAGAGAGCTTGTTTGCAGCAAGTTTCAATCTTTTTGAGATACGGCTCTAGTAAACTCTCGAATTTTTGACGAGTCAGGGTGTATTGGAAATTTTTTGTTTCTTCGTTATGGACAAAGGTTAGAGCTATTTTTGTTTCTAGCGCAGTGGATAACTCACACTTGGCTCGTTCCGCCGCTTCACGCATACGTTGCATCGAAGACGGATCATCGCGCAAGTCATGATCAAATTCATTTAAATAGGTTCTAACCAGAAGATTAGTAATCTCACGATCAAAGTCATCTCCTCCAAGGAAAGTATCACCATTTGTAGATTTAACTTCCCAAACTCCAAAGCCAATCTCTAAAACAGAGATGTCGAAAGTTCCACCACCAAGGTCAAAAACAGCAACTTTTTGGTATTGATTGATGTCAGAATTTAAGCCGTAAGCCAATGCTGCCGCGGTTGGTTCATTGATAATTCTTCTAACCGTAAATCCAGCCTGTTCTCCGGCCTGTTTGGTGGCGCTGCGCTGAGCGTCATTAAAATAGGCTGGCACAGTGATGACAGCGTCCTTGACGGGATAGCCAAGATGATTTTCCGCATCCTTCTTAAGCTCTCTCAGGACTTCAGCCGAAATTTGCTGGGGCATCCAAGCTTTATTATCTACAAGTATTTGGACCGGATCATCAGGACGACCCACTAAAGAATAGGAGACCTTCTTTGCGGCATCAGGCAGTTCCTTCACTCGGCGTCCTATAATTCTTTTGACCGATGCAAAAGTTTTTGATGTATTAGAAGCCGCTTGATTTTTGGCCTCCTTTCCAACCAAAATCTTTCCATCCGCAAATGCTACTACGGAAGGAGTGGTATTGGTTCCATTTTTATTGAAAATCACTTTGGGCTGGCCGTCTAAAATATAGGCCAGAGCCGAGTTCGTAGTTCCGAGGTCGATGCCAACTATAGTTTCCATAATGAATATAATAACTCGTTGACTTCTAATGAGAAATACTGGACAATAAAGTATGTGCAAAATACCCTTCGTTACCTATGTTATATATTAACTATCTGTTCAGTTAGTTTCTATGTTTCCTTTTCATCATTAATCAAACCTCGGATCCAATTAGAATCTCCAGTCGAACAAACCACATTTAAATTGCCGCCTGCGATTAAACGCAATATACCAAACATACGAGCTGATATTGCGCCAGTAGTTTCACTATTTCCTTTAACAGATAAGGGTTTATATCCACTAATTCTTGGTAATGTTGTAAGAATTTCTAACTTAGCTGGATCAACTGCTGGGTCTGGGGTCGTTATTTGGACAGGGCTAGACTTTAAAAAGATGGCCCATACGTTCATATTGACAAATAGACATGTACTTCCAGTAGGAATGCCGGGAGCTGTCGAAGTATTTTCTTATTTGAATTTTAGAGATGTAGAGTCAGTGACCACTTATCCATGCTTTACTGTGGTGCAGAGTAGTGAGGCAGATCTAGCTCTGATCGAGGTAGTATCTAATAATGAATTTTTAACTACAGCGACTTTAATTAGTCCAGAAGAATATACTCAGATGCCTATGTATACTGATTTATTTATTGTTGGCTGCGGACTAGCCAACCCACCATTTGTTTCTCCCGGTAAAGTTTTTCAATTTGGAGAAGATACTATTTTACTTAATGGATTTAGCGTGTGGGGGTTTAGTGGCGGTGGAGTATTTGATCGATGCGGCCATCTAGTGTCCATCTCCTGCCAAATAGCAATGGCTACTGTAGGCAAAGATACTTATGCTATAACTAACATATCATTATCAATTCCAGTTAATGTTATTAATTCATGGTTATTAACTACCAACTACAAATTTATTGTTAGTCCCGAACTCGGTTCGTTGGATGACGTAACTAAGCCAAAGAAATTCCATTAAATAAACAACTCTTGCAATTACAAATCTATCTAATATCCTCATAATCGAGGTAAAAATGAGCGTCACAAAAAAGCCCAAGACTAAACGTGCAGTTGATGGTGAGACCAAGCAGGATCGTTTTGTTCGGCTAGGGAAAAGCCGAACTGTCAAGTTCGTCAAATACTTTGAACTTCTCCATAATTTAGTGGAGGGCTACACCTACCAAGTTGAGCCCAACTTAGCCAAAGAGCTTCTCGCTAAATTTCAAAAAGAGTTTAAAGACCTTGAAGTCGCTTGGACGACAGCCATTCAAAAAGCGGAGAAGAAAACGGTTCCAGATAGTGAACCTCAGCCTGCAGGCTCAACCGAGAATTTAGTAGTAGAAACTCTCGTTGGCAATCCCTAGTTGCTACAAATAGCTTCTTCCCTGAGAGCCAAGACTAGCGTCTTGGCTCTTTTCCATTTAGATAAATGGAAAGATGGACATCTTTTCCCTAAGTCTAACTTTTGATCCAGCAGGATTTCCATCATAGAAATACCACATATGTCCTGGGTGGGTGAAAGCCAAAATGCTCCACCATCTAGGAACTATAATATAGACTTTATCTGCTACTCGATTCCACTCTTTAAGAGCCGTTTCCGGATCATCTAAGTGTTCCAGAATGTGCAGTGCCACCAAAGAGCCAAAATGCTTATCAGGATATTGTTTGAGATCCATTGCATCACAGTAACAAACAGTATGGCGCTCACATTTGTCAGCAGTTGGCGCAGAAATGTCGCAGTTAACATCTCCACCAAGTAGAGGTCCTGTTAGCCAAGAACTCCATGTTCCGGCTCCAACATTAATCATAGGTTTACCAACAGAATCCGCATATTCTCTGGCATTGCGAAGCGCTGGTAATCTTCTGAATATTAAATCTAGCGCCCAAGCAGCAACCCCCCAAGCACAGATCCATTTAAAACAAGAAACTGGATTCATAGGATCAATGATATCATAATTTTGACAAAACTTGCCGCTCGCGTATCATTTATGCTAGCATATGAGTATGGGATTTTTCGCCGCCTATCGTCAACACCAAAATCAATTAGCTTACTACCAAATGCCAGATGCTGGCAACCCTTTAAGTTGGGGTGCTGTTCGTGAAAACATAGAACAAGCTAGTAATAGAGATTTTTTAAAGCATGCAGGTGCTAGCACCTTTTCCAAAATACAAGGTATGTTCCTGAAGAAACCTTCAATCAGCGCCGGAAGAGATTATCGTCCTGGTTCAACACGTTCTAGTCAAATTGAACGCCCAGGATTCCTTCAGGGCCTGGACTAGATAATTTCTAATTCTCCGCTTTCCGATGCCTTTGATAACATTAAATGTTTAATACTAGCAGAACAATCGGACGGAATGTAGACGGCAGATGTACGCCCTTGCTGGTGTAGCCAATGTGTTGCATGCTGATGAGCAAATGCTCTTATGTGGGAATCATCGTCTGCATAAGAGTCAATTAAATTATATTGGCATCTATCACAGTAGGCTCCAGTACCATCATCATCTCCATTTTTATACACAGAATATACAGAATCACACCCAGGACAACGAATAGCAACAGGCCACACATCGCGGACGCTAAATAGCCATGACTCAGGATCACTATTAGGATGCCGGTCATAATAAATGTCATGAAGTTGGGCACACGTTGGCATTATTAATGTTCCACGGATATGTAGTGGAATGTTTTCATTAATGTGAGATAAATAAATCTCTTGCATCGGAGGTTTTAACGGCAAAGACCTGTGTTGGAAGAAACGTGGATTTAACGAACAAAGAGCCTCCCGCATTTCTGTGGTCGGATTGAAATAAATGATTCGACATCTTGGCAGTTCTCCGGCGGGCCAATCAAAAAATATCTCTAAAACAGAGCTACCGTCAATATCTCTATCGTTGTTACCTTCCCACCGAACTCCTCTTCTTATATTTCGAATACGACCCTGCCGCCACCAAAGGTGGTGCCAAGCCCCAGTACTTTCCGCATCTACCCAGCCATCCCTTGTCACACCGCCATACATGTTCAAACGAGGAAAGATAAACTGTTCCCCACCTAGATAAAACGAGCCAGAATTAAAAAATTTGGTTCTGTCCAAAGAAATAATAGGCTCGCTGAGGCGGAAAAACCAGGAGCGACTTTCCTCTTCTTCCTCAAAGCGGCTTCTTCCTAAAACCTCCGAAAAAAGTTGAAGAGCCGCCAAGCAACCAAAAATATCACCTTCTAATAATCCGCGCGCATAAAGCTGGCATTCTCCGGAGATCAGTAACTGCTGACTTCGCAAGTAGGCATTGGCAAGTTGTGGAATGAAACCAGAATCCCTCATCGCTGCTTGTTCTAATTTACGAAGATACTCATCCATAGCTATTATTTTAACATTTTTAGGTGTATAACTAGACTATGCAAACTAAAGCCATTATTACAATTGTCCAAAATGGAAATCGATTTTTCCCTATCTAGTATAAGCACTATTCAAAATATTTCCAACCCCAGGACATTTATATTCTGAATTTTGGAACCACAGACGGATCTCTAGATGGTATCCAGGCTAATATCATACCAATTGCTGATCACAGCGTTGAGATAGTTCACCAGGGCAATAAGTTGCTTAATGAGTTCAAAACGGATCTACTTAAAAAATATACATATGTAGTTTACGCAGATTATGATGAGATTATATATTACCCAGGAGGTTTTGATGCATTACTCGGGAGTAATCAAGAATATTACACAACCCGAGGATATGAAGTTGTGCAGAACAGAAAAATGGAAGGAGCTATTGATTGGAATCGACCAATTCTGGAACAAAGAAAATATTGGTATCGATGTGAGTCTTTTGATAAATCGTTAATTACTAAAACAGATTTTACCTGGGCGATGGGTAACCACAGTATTTGTAGACAAAAAGTGGTAGAAAAAATGAGAAGAACTGGAAATGGGATGGAAGCTGGGGTAGCGTCTAGGAGAGTAGAAAATATAGTATTAAAGCCTAAATTTGTTCCCGACTTGGTCTTATTGCACTTGCACAAAGTCGATTATAATCACGCACTAGCACTACATGCTAGCCATGCAAACAAGAAAAGTTCCGCAACCAATGGTGGGTTTCACAACTTCTTTGATGGTAAAGAATTTGAGGGATGGTATAAAGAGGCGGAGAATAAGTTGGTGAAGATGCCGGATAAGCTTAGATTAGCAGGTATTTGAACTGATCGGAGCGAGAAGATTCGAACTTCCACGATGCCCACTTCCCAAAAGTGGTGGCCTAGCCGTTGGCCCACGCTCCGTTAACATTTAAAAGTATAACCGAAGAGAAAAATTTGTCAAGGGTCTTTTCTTGTTGGACTTTAAGAGGATGATATAAGAGGTAAATGCCAAATTGCTCGAATTGCGGTAATGATTTTCCGAATTACGCAACAATAGACGGAAAGAAGCATAATATTTCCAGTAGACAATACTGTTTAGATTGCTCTCCGTTTAAAAGCCATAATACGAAACAAATTCATTTAAAAGAACCAAAATCATTGAGAAATCGAACATGGTCCGACGATGAGCTACGAGAAGCCGTAAAAAGCTCAAAATGTTTCGCTGATGTTATTAGGAGACTAGGCTTAACAACTCGGGGAAGAAGTTGGGTTACTATTAAAAAATATATTCTATACTTGCAAATAGACATAGATCATTTTGATGGAAGAAAAATTTCTAATGATGCCTTGAAAAAAAATGTCCCACCTAAAACGGATGACGAAATTTTTTGTGAAGATAGTCGAGTGGCGCAAGCTACTCTCCGGAAAAAAGTCAAAAATAGTTGTATCATTCCGTATCATTGCTCTGGGTGTGATTTAATTACAGTCGATAATGATGTCGCAATGTATAATGGCAAGGAAATAGTGTTGCAACTAGACCACATAAACGGAGTAATGAACGATAATAGAAAAGAAAATTTGCGTTGGTTATGCCCTAACTGTCACACCCAAACTTCTACGTGGGGCACTAAAAAGGAAAAATTACCTAAAATTGACAAGAGAAAAATTAAACCACTTGAGTATAAGCCAAAAGCGCAGCAACGAAAGGTAGATTATGAAACCGTTAAGCAAAAATATGCAGAGTTAGGAAATTACGAAGAAGTAGGTAGAATATTCGGTATATCGGGTAAACAAGTATTCAATATTGTCTCCGATAAAATCAAAATAAAATACGACTGATAGACATTTTGCTAGACTGAGCTACAACCAGGTATTTCTGCTTGTCGCAGACGCTCTAGCCAGACTGAGCTACACCCCGTTATTTTTGCTTGTCACTGTAACTTTCTGGATGTCACTGTGACTTTGTGTATGGACCCGACAGGATTTGAACCTGCAAAACCTCTCGGATGCTTTGATCCCTGTTTGGGGAAAAAACCGAGCGCTCTCCCAGTTGAGCTACGAGCCCTTATCTCCTGAAGTTTACCACCTTTTTTGGAATTGTCAAGACAAACTCTTGATTCGAATAAATTAAATGTTTTATACATTTTATGGAATGCCGGCAATGCAAGTATTGTGAGCAAAGCTTTGATATTAAAACCGTTAACGCAAAAGTATTCGCTAACCACGTTAAATGGTGTAAAAAGAACCCCGATTCTCCCAAAAAAATTAAATGTAAATATTGCCCTAAAGAAATTACTAGTTTATTGCTTAAAAAACATGAAGATAGCTGCCCACTTAATCCGGAAAATGTTCGGTTATGTCCTATCTGTAGCGCTCCAATTATGGATCCCGAAAACAACTACTGCAGTAGCAGCTGTTTTGCCAAAAATCACAATGCTATTAATACAAAAAATATTAGAGAAAATGGCTATAAATTTGAGAAAACAGAATGTTCTTGTAAAAAATGTGGGCAAGCAATGAGTGTAGCTATAAATGTTGTAAAGGACCTGTGTGACGCTTGTATGCTGCCGTCACAAATAAGAGTTTTTACATGTGAGATGTGTCAAATTTCTTTTGAAGTGCCATATTGGTTAGAAAAACAAACATGTTCAGTCAGCTGTTACAAACAGCTTCTCTCTAAGAAAAATCGAGAAAATCCAAATTGTGGGGGAGAGACTAATTTCTATCATTTCAAATATAAGGGTGTTACGATGGATTCTTCGTGGGAAGTAAGACTCGCTGAATATTTGGACAAAAAAAATATTAGGTGGGTAAGAAAGCACTCAATGTGGTTTCCTTGGGAAGATAAGGATGGAAAAACAAGAAGATATCATCCCGATTTTTATTTACCCGATCTCGATTTATATTTAGATCCAAAAAATAAAAAAAAGTTAGAAGATGATATTTACAAACTAACAACAGTTGTAAAAACACATCAGATTGATTTAATCGTAGGTGAAATCAAAAAATTCTTACAATATCTTGAACAAGTAATAGAGAATAGACTAATGTGCAAAGGTCTAGTAATCGTTGATAGATTAAGTGAACCGAATAGGACTTGAACCCACAACAATTCGGTTAAGAGCCGAATGTTCTGCCAATTGAGCTATCAATACATTGTATGACGTAGAAGGGAATCGAACCCCTGTCCTTCAGGTTATCTGGTGTGCTATTAAGCACCTGAGCCTGACGAGCTACCGCTGCTCCACTACGTGTCGATTTGATAAGTATATACGAAAAATCCAGACTGTCAAGTCTTTTTCTTCCCAAATATATTAAAATACATTATGCGACCAGGCTATCTCCGAATCTACCCCACTCAAAAACGCCGTCCCGGTAATATAGGCGACACCGAAGATAAGCCACCCATCATTTTAGATGAAGTTGAAGTAGGCTATATCCCAGAATTAATGAAATATAAAGCAGGATTTCCTTTCCCTTATCCTTCTAGAGTAATGCCACAGCTTCGAGATCCAATGACATTCAATACTTTAATGATCTAGCTCTTCATTAAAGAATTTTGTGAGTTATTAAATAATCATGCCTAATTCAGTAGCAATCGGCCGTTCTTCCACCGCCCCTAATAACTCAATAGCAATCGGATCAACTCCTTTAATCGGTGGAAACATTACCTTTTCTCCAGGAAAAGGTTCCACAGGCGGAGGAGATGGAGCAGTTATCTGGGCGTCAGCCAATGGTTCAGAGCTTATGAGATTAAGCGAAGATGGGATCAGCTTGTTCGGGCAACTAATTCCTCTTCAAAAAATCCTAGATCTACTAACACAAATTCAAGAAAAACACCTTTGTAATTGTTCTACTCAACAAATTTTGAACATTGGTTGTGTTTGTGGTGGAAAATGAGACCAATCATTGTAAAAAGTTTTAATTACTATAGAAAGTAGAAGTGGGAATACCCTTAATTAAACCTACTCCGCCTGCCCCGCATCTATGGCAAAAATATCTCATCGATTCTTATGCCAAAAACCAATTTTGTAATTTTGGACCCGCAGTGCAGGAGCTTCAAAGTAGAATTAAAAACACCCTTGGTCTTAAACAAAAACCAGTCATTTGTTGCAATGCTACTATAGGGATGGAAGTAGTATTACTTGCCGCCAATCTAACAGATTGTGATATTCTAGTTCCATCTTTTACCTTCGCTGCCACATCTCTTGCAGTAGAAAGAGTCGGATCACGGCCCGTCTTCGTGGATAGCACCGAAGAAACTTGGCATATGAGTCTCGTAGACGCCGGTAAGCGACTAACTAAACGCACCAAAGCAATGATTGTTGTACATCCACTAGGGATGACGGCAGATCCATTACCATTTATGGATTTTGCTGAGAGGCACAAATTGCTATTGATTTTTGACTCCGCTTCCACTTTCGGAGCCAAATATCCCCAGTATTCAGGGCAATCGCCCATATATCCAGATAATTCTGGCTTATGCGAAGTTTTTTCTCTCCACATCACCAAGAGCCTGGGCAGCGGAGAGGGTGGGGCTATTGTTTCCGGAGACCCAAACTTCCTTGAAAAGTGCCGTCGAATTTCCAATTTCGGATTTAATGATAATGCGGAAGTAGAGCTACTGGGCACTAACGCCAAGATGTCAGATTTTCAAGCCGCAGTTGGACTAGCAGTGCTGGACACTTACCACGAAACTTTACGCGTTCGCAGGGATTTGGCTGCTTGTTATTTGCGAGAACTTAATAAGCGCTGGGAAATTACTTTTCAATGTAATGCGGAAAATCTAGAACAACACACTTTCCCCTTTTTCCCTATCAAATACCACGGAGATACACAGAATTTGAAGAGCTGTCTAAATGCCTTTGACATAGGGTATCGACAATATTATCGACCACTACACTTGCATCCCAGATATAATTCCAAAAAAAGAAATAAAAAGGAAAACTTTCCAATCTGCAATGAACTAGCTGAAAAAGTCTTCTGCCTACCATGCCACAACAGCATGACTCTCGCTGATGTAATAAAAATATGTAACCTCATTAAAGAGGCATCAGATGGAAAATAACGAAAATCAGTACTCTAAAATTGTTAAGCATTATGAAAAATGCTTTGAAAAATATGGAGCTGATCATCGCGGAGTAGATTGGCCCAATCAATACGACCTAGATAAACGTTTTCAAGTTATGACAGGATTAATTCTTCGAAAAGACACTCCATGCACTTTGCTAGATTTTGGTTGTGGGACAGGTTTATTGCTAGATTGGCTCAAAAAGAATGAACTACTTCACAGGTTTGATTACTACGGATGTGACATATCCGAAAAATTTATCGAATGTTGTAAGAAAAAATTCCCGACTGATCAATTTTTTCAAACCGACGTTTTACAGAGCCCAGAGAAATTAAATAATTATGACTATATCATAGTGAATGGTGTTTTTACTATGAAAGTTGATCTTTCCTACCAAGCTATGTGGGATTTCTTTTGCCAATCAGTTACTCAGCTCTTCTCCAAAGCAAATAAAGGAATCGCCTTCAATTTAATGAGCAAACAAGTTGATTGGGAGCGGCCAGATTTGTTTCACGTTGGCCTGGATCAGCTAACTGCATTTTTGACTAAAAATTTAAGCAGACACTTTGTTATCAGAAACGATTATGGACTTTACGAATACACAGCGTATCTTTATAAGGAGGCGGTAGTAAAATGAAAGTTCAACTTAAACCTACGTACTACAATCACGTTACCCTAGAACAAGAAGAAATACAAAGCTATCACGAAAATGGATATTTAATTACGAGGAATTTATTCCCCCCGGGGGATATTCATGAAGTTCGCAAAGATGCCATAAATATCTTCAAACGACAGCTAGCTCTTCGCGGTTTCTACCCAGAAACCTACGAAGAATTCGAAAAAGATCTTTATACCTTCTTTCAGGAAGATCAAGAAGCTTTCATAAATTGCGGCAAGCATATGCAGCACACTGTTTCTCTGCATCAACTCTCTCTTTGTCCGCAAATATTGGAAGTGCTTAAGAAGATAGGGCTTTCCTATGTCACAGTTTGTACAAGGCCTGTGCTCTTTGCTCATAGCAAGCATCTGGCCATCAGCGACATCTATCATACCATCCCAGCACATCAGGACATGTTCTCAATGAAAGGATCTCTCAATTCCGTTGTTGTTTGGCTACCACTAGTAAACGTCACTAAAAGTTTGGGCGCACTTCAAATTGTCCCTAAAACCCACAAATCCGGACTTATGACATCTAGCGTAGTTGAAGGGTTTGGCATGGTTAATAATTTTAAAGATGAAGATTTCGTTTCTATGGAACTTGACGTTGGAGACGCTCTTTTCTTTTCTAGCTTTCTGGTGCACCGGTCGGGCAATAACTCTACTGAGTCCATTAGATGGAGCGCCAATTTCCGGTATAATGACATAAATGACCCTAATTTTATCGCCCGTAAGTACCCGCATCCTTACATCTATAAACCAGCTGATAAGTAAATTTCTAATTAGCAATTGAACTTGACAAAGCCCAGTTTTTTAAGATAATCCGTAAATGGCGAAAATAACAGAAATAGAGCCAGAAATAATTCTTGATCTAGAGGATGATCTCAGCTATCATCAACATATGCCTAATGAAATTGATGATCAAGAATTGCTCCAGCAATTACTAAAGCTTAGATACCACGAGCCAGTAGCTAGTGGTGTAAATCCCTATTTCGATCAGGAATGGATTGGTTTTACTGCTGGTTGGGAGCCCGGTGAACCACCAAACCAAGCATCCGTTGAAAATACCCACCGTATTAACGAAATGCAACAAGAGCTTCATAGTAGGCTCGATGAGCTATTTCCATTGTATGAGGGAAAGTATGTAGGATTGTGTGATGGAAGTAGTCAATTATTTTCAGCTGAAACCGCAAAAGAACTAACCCAGCAAATGGCACAAAGCGGCGGAAAAGATCCGTCAATAATTATTTATGTTCCAAGTCGGTATAAACAATTCCTACCAGACTGCTATCGTCAATATTATTAAAATCGGAATAGTTATCTTTCTAGATTGCAATTTTTGTTAGACAAGGTATTCAGTAAGAATGAGTATTTCCTCTGAGCTGCGGTTTGGGGATTATTACATCGCTGACAAAGGTCCTCCATACTTTGTCGGAGCAGTTAAGAGTGTCTTCTCTCCAAAAATAGAGTTAGTAACTTTCTGTTTAGATACAGCTGGAGACTATTGCTCTATAAATTCGAAGATTATTCATAACCCAGAATATGGGTGTTTGTACAAAAGAAGAGTTCCAACTAGCGCCGGAAGCGGAGCTCTCTTAATACAAAGAGAAGCCTACACAAATCTGGACATTATCATCCCAGTTTCTTCGGAACCAACTTGGCAGCCCAATATTTTCCCAAACCCCAAATTATTAACTAAGTCCTATCGAAATAAACTCTTCAATGTAGAGATATTTTTAGAATCCAAATACGCCAACCTAAGTATAATAGGGATTGAGCTTCTTAAGTATTGGGGTCTGCAGATCCACTTGGATTATAAAAATAAGTTGTTTATCATAAATAACACTCCGGAATGACTAAAATCGCAATCATGCAGCCCTATATTTTCCCCTATATAGGCTATTTCCATCTAATTCACTCGTCTGATAAGTTTGTTTTTCTGGACGATGTGAATTATATTAATCGAGGTTGGATTAACCGTAATAGAATTATATCCCCTGATAAGATGTCCGATTATCTCTTTACAATACCACTTGCTGGTGCCAGTCAAAATAAAAAGATTAACGAAATTAGCCTTCACGAGAATTATACTAAGTGGCGAGAAACTTTTCGGAAGACTTTCGATGCTGGGTATCATACAGCCCCTTACTATCAGCAAGCTAAAAGTTTAGTTTTCAACTTGCTCGATTCAGTCAAACCAGGCGACCTTATTTCTGGTCTGGCTAGGAATAGTATTAAAGATTGCGCTAAGTATTTGGGGATAAATCCAAATTGGATTGATTCCTCAACTACCTACAACAACTCAGAATTGAAAAAGGGCGCTAGACTCATTGATATTTGCAAGCGCGAAGGGGCAGAGCATTATATCAATGCGATTGGCGGGCAAGAGCTATACACCAAAGAAGTTTTTGCCGCAGAGAACGTTATGCTCTCTTTTGTTAAAAGTAGTATAAATACTTATAGAGAGCCTTTTCTTCCAGGACTATCGATAATAGATCTTATTGCTCATTGCAGCCCCGAGACTTTACAACAGCAAATAATCTCTTACCATTTAGTTTAATGGCTCAGACAAAAGTAGTAATTTTTGGAGTTAGGGATCTAGCCCAACTAGCCAAGTTTTATCTAGAACTTGATTCTCCTTACGAAGTTGCCGGATTTACAGTTCATCAACAATATATTCCAGAAACTAAATCCTACTTAGGATTACCAGTTGTTCCCTTTGAGACTGTAGAACAAAGCTTTCCTCCCGCAGGATATAAATTTTTCTCGCCTATCACTGGTCAAAAGATGAATAAGTTTCGAGAGAGTATTTATCTTGAGGCTAAAGCTAAGGGCTATAGTTTTATTAGCTATGTTTCTTCCCGTGCGAGTATCTTCAATACCGATGTTGGTGAGAACTCTTTCATCCTGGAAGACAATACTATACAGCCCTTCGTTAAGATAGGCAATAATGTAGTATTATGGAGCGGAAATCACATCGGACACCACAGCACTATCGGCAACAATGTTTTCTTCACCTCACACGTAGTGTTATCAGGACATTGCATTGTAGAACCATACAGTTGGTTTGGCGTTAACTGCACCATTCGAGATGGTCTTACTATCGCAGAAGGCTCCTTAATAGCTATGGGATCGTGTCTCACTAAGAATAGTGAACCCTGGGGCTTATATATGGGCACGCCTGCTAAGAGGATAGAAGGTAAAACCTCTTTGGAAGCAAATCCATGAACATTAATAGCCATACTAGATGTATAAGATTCCAGGGGGCATTCTATGCCATAGGCAATAATTGGATTTATTACACTACCGATATCCTTGGCACGCAGTGGACTAAAGTATATCAGATTTATCTAGATGAAAAAGATCCCCGTGGAAGCTCCTTGGGCCTGATGAATACACTAGGTAATCAACATGGCACTTATCATTTAACAGTCACCGGAGCTGATCGAGACATTTGGAGCCCAGATGGAAAGATCTGGCACGATCAGCATGCAATTAAAGTATGCACCTGCGACATGAAAACAATCCTCTGTAAGGGTTGTCAATGTGGTGGGGCATAGGAGAAAGCAATGATACTGACAATTGTCGTAGTTGGGTTAGTGTTAATATTTTTAGCGTTCGTTTTGGCATTAATCAACATGTCAAAACTAGTAGATGATAAGACAGAAATGCCACATCGTTTCAAGGTTCATCTTGCTTCTATGGGCATCATGGGGCTAGGAACATTGCTCTGCCTTGGCGGAATAATTTCTTATGTGCTGTCGAGACTCTAAATGTCTAAAACTAGGCGTAAATCCGCTAAAGAAATTAAATTGCAGCAATATTTGAACGGCTTCTACGATTGCCTATCAATGTTTGAGGAAGCTTTTCGAGATGCTGCCTGGAAGGAAGATTCTAGGCGCAGGGCCCTCGGACTCTCTACTTTAGCATCCGAAACTGCCAAAGAACCCCGGGTCGATGCCCTTTGGTCAGTGATCGAGAAAGCACAGAAAAAAATACACCCTATCGATTCGGAATACAAAGATTTGCAGCAGGAACGTTGGAATGACCGGGCAGCAACAACCAAATGATCCAAAACTGGGAAAAACAAGGACAAATTTACCCTACTCGCGCCCAATGCCCCACTGTTCTCAAAATCACCGAGGATGATCGGGAAGTTTGGCGTATCTTTTTTGCAGATAGAAACAACAAAGGGCAGTCATATATACGCTATATTGATGTAAATCCTGAGAATCCCAAGGAAATACTATTCGAAGAGGCTAACCCCATCCTTCAATATGGGCCGCCTGGATCCTTCGACCACTTCGGGCAAATGCCCACCTCCATCATAGTAGACATGGTAAGTGGTGGGCGAGGTGAAGCCGAAGAGTATCCTATTTATTATCTTTTTTATATCGGCTGGGGACAGCGCCTCGATGTTCCCTATCATAATTCTATTGGCCTAGCTTACTCGTATGATGGAAAAACCTTTCATAAATCCTATCCCGGACCTGTCATAGGAACCTCTAAATTTGATCCTTTTTTCACAGGAACCGCCTGCGTTGTCCAAGGACAGAACGATCCCACTCTATTCTGGTGCTATTACCTATCATCCAATGGTTGGGAATCTGATGGCACTAAGCTAGAACCTACTTATCGAATTAAAGAGGCAATTAGTGGAGGACTTACTCGCCCAGAAGGAATGGGTAACTGGTCTTGCAAGCCCGACTCAGAAGGAGTAGTGATAGACTTCAACTCTCCTGATGAGGGCGGTATTTGCAATGCCACAGTTTTCTATGACCAGAATCAAATCAAGCATATGTGGTATTGCTATCGGAAAAAATTTGATTATCGGACTAATCGCGCTAATACTTATCGAATAGGATATGCGATGGGCTGCCCACCTGCGTCTAAAGGATTTCTAGGCAAAGAAAAGACGAAATGGATTAGACAAGATAACTTGGTTAATTTGCCATTAAGTGAATCAGGATTTGACTCAGAAATGGTTTGTTATCCGAATGTTATTGAACATGATGGCAAACTATACATGTTTTATAATGGCAATGGGTTTGGTAGCACGGGGTTTGGGTGTGCTACATTGAAGCAAGCCAACGAACTACTCGCATAGATTAGAGTATTTTACTAGCCAAAATGACGTATGGTTGCAATATTACTAGGGAGGCTCCACATATCAATCCTTATTATTTACGTTTTAAAAGGAAAATCCCAACAGCAGCTACCACACCCAGCCCACCAACAATTAATAAAGGACTAACTCCCTTTTTGGTCGAAGTAAAAACTGGCACAGCATTCACTTCTCTTTCTGCTGCGGCAATCAAGGGTTCGACCTGGCCTCTGAGACTGCCTACTGTGGAAAGCAAACCCTTTGCATTAGTAAGTGCTACCTGGGCTTCCATGATCTGCCCTTTTTTAGCTCCTGTGACTGCACTATTTAATAGCGCAACTAGTGGGGAGGCTGTCCCTACTTCATTCGCAGGACCCGTTAGGGTGATTTTATTGCTACCTATAGTCATAGTCACAGTGCTTGAGGGGGCTTGGCCGAAACTGCCATAGCCACCATATCCGATTCTAGCTTGGGTTTTATCTTGACGTGTATACATGTGGTCCTCAGCTTTATTATAACAAATACTTGTTACCGTCAATGTAATTTATTTGGTTAATTCCTATTTTTTTAATACAATAGATCTATGGGAAAAATAGAAGCAACTGATAAGGAAAAGGCAGCTCTTACCAAAGCTTCCGAAAACGCTGTAAAATTATCACAGACATTGCCGGTAGAAGCGTTAGCCGCTCCCGATGCTTTGGCCACTGCCCTTAATCAAAAACTAGACACATTTATACCATTTGACGGATCTGGCAGTCAAACCGCTAATGTAGCAACCAATATCTTATTAGGACCAATAGTTGGGGTGTGGCGGGCTGCTACCCAGGAAACTTGGGCCTCTAGCCAAACAATTAGATCAAATTGTGGGCAAGCGCGTAGTAATGTTAAAGCAAGAACTGGTCAGGTAGACAGGCGTGTTCAAGGACCTTTGAAAGAGGTGTATCTTACAGATGAAATGACTGGAAATGTCGCCAGTAAAGAATTTGCTAGAGACGTGAAAAAAACCGCAGACGAATGTCTTGCTAATCCCATGAAATGTGTTGGAGATCCCACGGCTAATCTTTGGGAAAAATTTTGGTCAAGTGTTCCACTTTCCGCTAAAATAGTAGGAGGAGCCGCTCTTTTGGGCATGACATTGTTTTATGTTGGTCCTGTAATTAGGGCCGGAGGAATGTTAGTAACACGCATTGTAGGTCCAAAGAAAAACAGGAGAAAATAAATGAGTAAACCGCCTCCTGAAGATGCCAAAGCGGCTATTTCACAGCAATTAAATAATATTGAATTTGGCCAAAAAGGTCGGCGCTACGCTGGTGACACCCGTGGTCTAGAAAAATTTGGGGAGCCTGGAGAGATGGGCCTGGCTGCTGTGTATGTGGCCGCCAATGTAATAAAAAATGATGTATCGCAGTATGAACCATGGACCAGCAGCTGGGGGCCTATTGGTGCAGGTGGTTGGTATTCAAGCGAATATATATTAGAGCATATAGCAATAATATTACGCAAGCTAGAATTTCAAGGATACAAGCCAGAAGTTAGTGATAAAAGGGTTTCGAGAACTACTCCTAATGCAATTCCCTGCAACGTAGAGTGTCAAGAAGCCGCAAAAAAAGATAAGTGCTTACTAAGAGCCAAAGAAATGTTTGGGCCGGCAGGTGAGTACGTGCCAGGAGCAGCCCAGTTGGCTTGCCAAATCGATGAAAATAAAACAAAACTATACGTTTTGGCTGGTTTAGTCGGCCTTACGTTGGTAGCCGGGGTCGCATTAATTTTCAGGCCTTATGTTTCGATTGCCTCATCCGCCTTCTCTAAAAAACCAAAAAACGCTTCTTATGGACGGAGAAAATAAAATGTCTAATCGTATATGGAAAAGCAATCACCAGCCCAGAGCTAAAAGAAGTCAACTTAGAGCCAGCTCAAGTTTCGGCTTCTTCGCAGGCACTGATGCCAGCGATGAGGTGAAAAAAGTTTTTACAAGCGAAGTAGATGGATTGCTAGACCAGAACAAGGGACCTGCCACTAAAAGCACAACTTTATATCAACGCGCTATGACATTAATGGCAGATCTATCTAGATATAATGATTGGGATGATCGATGCTGGTTGCGGTGCAGAACACGCGCTACATTAATGTCAGAAATATCAATACTCGCAGCAGACAACAAACCAACACCAAGCACTCCCACCGCGCCAGGACCATCTTTTGTAGCACCGTCAGCAGTCATACAGCCACCACCCAAACCACCAGTCGCTCCGTCTAGACCTTCTAGAGCACCATCTGGTAAGCCAATCGCTTACGATGATGTCAAAGGATCCATTGGATCGCAGCTTAGAGATTTGGAGTCAGCCAATAAAGGACCAGCAACCAGAAGCACTACTCTAATGCAAAGAGCTTCAACAATGCTAGCGGATCTTAACCAGTATGAGCCCTGGACTGACTCTAGTCGTGGGTTAATGGGAGGTTCTGCCTACAAAAGCTGGGAAGACACACGAACTATTTTATATGTCCTCATAAATGATAATAGACCGCTAGCCGCAACTCCTGGCGCTGCTCTTCCACCACTACCATCAGCACCACCACCACCTAAGGCCATTGTAACTACAACGCCACCACCCACAGCACCGGCGACGTCGCCATCTCGACCTGCTGCTACGCCAGCAGCAGCACCTGTATCTACATATACACCACCAGTTTATACCCCACCAGCCTACCAATCCTATAACAGAACCGCCCCAGCCGCCTCCGGTGGTGTTAACATACCAACTGTTGCACTTACACAGCTTCAAATGCCAGCCATACCAACACCACCAGTCAACCGCCCTGCCGCTAGCCCACAATTTTATCCGCAGCAAGCTCCGGCCACCCCCAACAATACTATGTTGATTGCGGGAATCGCTGGTGGAGCAGCTCTATTGCTTCTAGTAGTGGTGCTTGCAATGCGCAAATAAACTAAAAAAAGAAGTCCAAATTTTGTTAAACTTAAAAAGGTGAAACATGTACGTTCGTCAAAATAAGAATCAACTAGCCATCGCCTACAACGGATACGCTGGTTTTGGTGCTGGTATAACTTCTGACACTGGAAAAGTAACCCCCATGGCAGTCCCCAATACTACTCCAATAGTGCCATCCTCCACTTTTAGACAGATGAGTCCAGAAGAGATGGCTGCGACTCAGGCCCAGAAAGATGCAGCAAGTGCAGCCCGCGGTGGAAAACCGGTGTCGCTCGAAGAGAAGCTAGCGCGAACTCCTGGCATTGTTCGTGGCACCACAGCACCCCCACCCCCGCCCCCAGAAAATAACACTACCAAATATTTAATTGCCGGCGGTATCGCTACCGTTCTGATTCTGGGCGTGCTTCTATTGAAGAAATAGATATCAGGACTTAGAATATTAGTGGTGGCCCTCGGCCTTAAGCCGTTCCACCATCTTAGTCGCTTCCAACCACGGTAGATTTTTAATCTCCGCTACTAATTCCATAACCTCATTAAGCGGCATGGACATAACTTGCTCCATACCCATTTGCGTCAATAATACATAAAGTATCCAGGATTTATCGCAGTCCAAACCGTAAGCAATGATAGTATCTTGATTGTATAGGTTATCCAAAGAATCAATTCTATGGAACTCACTGCCCATTGAAGGAATGATTATCGCCCAATCATTAGCCGGATCGCGCATTAATCACTTCCAGGGAGAATATCCAGCCAGGTATCCCGGACGACGCATCGGCTTATTGTAACCATTAAGACCACGACGCCAGCCTTCAAGGGCACGCGTCTCGCATGTTCTTCCCTGTTTCTCCCCTGCCTGGCACCCAGGTCCCATACCATACATCACATAGTGCCAAGCACCGGACGGCATAGCTTTCTTCCTAACAGCATCCGCCACGTCAGGGTTTTTGGCCAAATATTTTGCTTCATTAAAGTTGGGAGGAAGCATTGTCTTGAGGCGATTCCAGTCATCCCAACGAAGATTGGCGTCAGGCGCATCAGAGCTTCTGGTAAAAAATGTTTGACCACTCTGAGTCATTAACTCTCTGTGCGTTTGATCCCCAGATCCTTGTACGACTTCTCCACCACGAGTAGCAACACCAGGCAAAGTTAATGCCCCTGCTGCAACTAGTTGTGCTTGTGAAGCATTTGGTGGTAAGTTGACAGGGCCAGACGGGGTAGCAACTGGCACTCCAGCCGCAAGCTGGGCACGCAAAGTCGCCATATCAGCTCTTAGCTGAGCCATTTCTGCGCTGCTATTGCCAGCTGGCATTTGCACAGGGGGCGCTGCTTGAACCGTTACATTAATCGGCTGAGGACCAGGAGCAGGAGCCGCTACAGTTCCATTCTTACCAAAATAACCCAACCCGTATGTTCTTCTCATAAATTAAATTATAGTAAATTTTTAAGAAGAATGCATCAAATTTTTATTATAATCATTTTATGCTAGGACGACACGGTGGAGGGCACAGAGGGGGTCGCGGACACGGTGGTAGACACGGTGGTCGCGCCCGCCGGGGTGGCGGATATCCCTATTACGGATATCCCTACTACGATGATTTATACTACCGCACCCCTGATTTATTGCAATCGCAATCGCAATCACAACCACAGATTATTGTGCTCGATAAAGGCAACTCTGGGATTAACTGGCCGACCATCGCGATCTCTGTCATGCTGTCTGCCTTTATGTTAATGAGGCACTAATGTATTTTTTTGGCCAAACACCCGTGGCTCCAATCGGAGTTCCCATCGCAGCGACAATTCCTACCGCAACAGTAGTTGAGTCAATCACTTCCGCAGTTTCTGTTGCTCCATCGCCAACCATTACATCCATCCCATCACCCACACCACCACCGCCACCACCGCCACCGCCATCCACATTACCTGCTCTCCTATTACCACCAGCCCCACCAGGAGCTTCCTTGCCATCTTCAATCTCTACAGGAGCCCCTGCTCCGACCGATTATTCGAGACGAAGTGGGCAACATGGGAGAGGCCCACACCCAGGT
>Ga0315288_10001812_pt1 | contig 27640 bp, 13 predicted proteins | sample YL17G11_20_MG_FD_203454 | JGI IMG/M metagenome (GOLD analysis project Ga0315288, IMG submission 203454) | Sediment microbial communities from Yellowstone Lake, YNP, Wyoming, USA - YL17G11_20 | ecosystem: Environmental > Aquatic > Freshwater > Lake > Sediment | place: USA: Wyoming | collected... | reverse complement strand
GCTTCATTCCTTCCGGCCGGACCCGGATGAATATCATCCCACCCAAAATGGAAGAGAACCATGCAGGCAAATTATTCATTTGATAAACCCGGATGATTTTTCTACAATCAATCTACATCTTTATTAGAGAGGAGGTATCATGCTAAACAAAAAACCGGCGGTCAGGCTCGGCGTCTGCCTCGGCCTGACCATCCTGTTCCTGGCCATCCTTCTGGTTCCCCTCCAGGCCCAGAAAGCCAAGGAACCGCAGCGGATCCAAAACACGGATCCGATGCTCCGCATCAAGGGTTTCGAGAAGCACCAGGAAATGAAGAAGGCATCACCGTTCAATACGCTGAACTGGCAGTTCGTCGGTCCAAAGAACGTGAGCGGCCGTTGCACCGACATCGCCGTGGTCGCGCCCAAGGGAAAGAGCTATACCATCTACGTAGCCACGGCATCGGCCGGCCTCTGGAAGACGGATAACGAGGGCGTGACCTGGGAAGCCATCTTCGATCAGGGTCCTTCGACCACCATCGGCGACGTGGCCGTTGCGCCGTCCAGCCAGAACATCGTCTGGATGGGCACGGGCGAGGCCAACATCTTCCGCAGTTCCCAGGCCGGGATCGGCATCTATAAGTCCACCGACGCCGGGAAGACCTGGCAGCACATGGGACTTGAAGACACTTACACCATCCCCCGGATCGTCATCCACCCCAAGAATCCCGACATCGTCTACGTAGCGGCCGACGGCCACGAGTGGACCTTCAACCCCAACCGCGGCGTTTTTAAGACAATGGACGGCGGCAAGACCTGGGAGAAGATCCTCTTCGTCAACGAGAAGACCGGCGCTAATGATATCGTCATGGATCCCAGCGACCCCGATACGCTCTACGCCACGACCTGGCAACGCATCCGCCTGAAATGGAACGACCCCCGCAACTTCGCCGATTACAACGGTAGCGGAGTCTGGAAGACCACGGACGGCGGCAAGACCTGGAAGCAGATAAACTCCGGCCTGCCCCTTCCCCAACACCGGGGACGGATCGGCATTGACCTCTGCCGGACTAAGCCTAGCGTGATCTATGTCTACGTAGACAACTATGAGAAGGCGCGCGATTTCACGCCCGAAGAGCTGGCCGATTCCTACGGCCAACCGTCGAGCGGCATCATCAAGGGCGCCACGGTCTACCGCTCGGACGATAAGGGTGAGACCTGGAAGCAGATGAGCGGCCTGACACCCGAACAGAAGGCCTACATGGAGCGTCATAGCAACACCTACGGCTGGGTGTTCGCCCAGATCCGCGTTGACCCCAACGACGAGAATACCGTCTATACTATGGGCCTTAGCCTGAACGTTTCCCGCGACGGCGGAAAGACTTTCCAGCGCGTGCCCTCGGGCGGCGGCGACCACCACGGCCTGTGGATCGACCCCGACAATTCCAACTATCTTGTCAACGTCTACGACCAGGGCTTCTCCATTTCCTACGATAAGGGCAAGAGCTGGAGGAGTTTCCGCAGTCAGATGCCCTTCGTCCAGTTCTTCAACATCGCCTATGACATGGACACGCCCTTTCACGTCATCGGCTCCATCCAGGACCACGGGAGCCGCAGGGGCATCGTCGACCTGCGCCTGGGCCGCGACAAGATCCCGGCCGTAGATTTTGAAGGCGCGCCGGGGGGTGAAGGCTCGAGCCATGCGATCGACCCCACCAATCCTAACATCATCTATTCCTCCGGATTCTACGGCACATTGAGCCGCACCGACCTGAGCAAGGTCGGAGAAGGCCGCGCGAAAGGTATCCTGCCCCAGCCGTATGAGAACGAACCCCGCCTCCGCGGCGAATGGGTCGCACCGACCATCCTCTCCCCGCACAACCCGAACATCGTCTTCCACGGCATGCAGTTCCTGTTCATGTCACGCGACCGGGGTGACACCTTCGAGCGAATCAGCCCCGACCTGACCTACAACGACAAGAACGAGATGGGCGACATCCCCTACCATACCATCTTCGCCATCTCCGAGTCGCCGCTCAAGGCAGGATTGATCTACGTCGGCACGGACGACGGCAAAGTTCACGTGACCAAAGACTACGGGAAGACCTGGACCGAGATCATGGCCGGGCTGCCTTACAAAAAATGGGTGTCCCGCATGGTCGCGTCCGTCTATGACATGGCGACCGTCTACATGACCCAGAACGGCAAACGCGAAGACGATTTCACGCCATATGTCTGGAAGTCCACAGATTATGGCAAGACCTGGGTGACGATCGCCGCCAACATCCCCATGGGTCCGGTCAACGTCATCCGTGAGGACCCGGTGAACAAGGATATCCTCTACGTCGGCACGGACACGGGCGTCTATGTGACGATGGACGGAGCAAAGAGCTGGACTGTGCTGGGCACCAACCTGCCTGCGACCTATGTGCACGACCTGATCATCCATCCGCGCGACAACATCGTCGTCGTCGCCACCCAGGGCCGCGGCATGTGGGCTCTGGACGCCAACCCCATCAACAAGAAGGATCAGAGACGAGGCCGCTTCTTCGATAATTGATCGTAGAACCTGACTTCTGAAAGATCAGGAACCGGGTGCCGTCGGCTTCACGGCCCGGCGGCACCCGGTCTTTTTTGGAGTTCCGCAGCCGCCGAGAAGAGCGGCGCGTGAAAAGCGTCAAAACCAGGACCGGGATCGAGCTCGCCCGCCAATTCTTCCGACAATTCGTTTAGCCTGTATTATTCGTAAATCTCATGTTTAAGGGCATGAATCGCCATGTTCTCCGGGGAACGGCCGGGATGGACCAGGCGACTATGGCGGGACTTCGGGAGCGTGTCTATTCCGGCCGCCCCTCATATGCCATCCGCCTTATGAATCATGCCAGGAGTTACCCCATTTTTTTTTATAATTTATGGAACTCGCTGAAGGACAACAAAATGCAGCAAAAATAGAGTGTCAGTCTGAGACTGGCGCCCGGGTAGCGCGGCCGGGCCCATAACACCCGAAGCTCATGGTGGCGGGTGGGTAGATCTTGAGCGAGGGTGTTAAGGGCTCGGCCGTGACAGGACCCGATTTTCTACTACATATAGAAAATGGGGAAATTCCTGGAATCATGCGGCTTGAAAAACCCGGTTAATCTATCTACAATGAATTCACATCTTTTTTAGGAGAGGAGGTATCATGTCATCCACAAGATCAGCGGTCAGGCTGGGCGTCTGCCTCGGCCTGGCCATCATGTTCCTGGCCTTCCTCCTGGTTCCCCTCCAGGCCCAGAAAGCTAAGGAGCCGCAACGGATCACGAGCACTGATCCGATGCTCCGCTTCAAGGGCTTCGAGAAGTACCAGGAAATGAAGAAAACATCGCCGTTCAATAACCTTAACTGGCAGTTTATCGGCCCCAAAAACGTGACCGGCCGATGCATTGACATCGCCGTAGCTACGCCCAAGGGGAAAAATTACACCATCTACGTCGCCACCCCGTCGGCCGGCCTGTGGAAGACAGAAAACGAGGGTGTGACCTGGAATCCCATCTTTGAACAGGGCCCTGCGACGACCATCGGCGACGTGACCGTGGCGCCGTCCAACCAGAACATCGTCTGGATGGGCACAGGCGAGGCCAATATCTTCCGCAGCTCCCAGGCCGGCATCGGTGTCTACAAGTCCTCCGACGCCGGGAAGACCTGGCAGCATATGGGGCTCGAGGACACCTACACGATTCCCCGAATCGTCATCCACCCCAAGAATCCCGACATTGTCTACGTCGCGGCCGGCGGCCACGAGTGGACTTTCAACCCCAACCGCGGCGTTTACAAGACCACGGACGGCGGCAGAACCTGGGCCAAGATCCTCTACGTCAACGAGAAGACAGGCGCCAATGACCTCGTTATGGATCCGGGTGATCCCGAAACCCTCTATGCCACGACCTGGCAGCGGATCCGCCTGAAATGGAACGACCCCCGCAGCTTCCCCGATCATACCGGTTCCGGAGTCTGGAAGACCACGGACGGCGGCAAGACCTGGAAGCCGACGAACAACGGACTTCCCGCTCCCCAGTACAGGGGACGGATCGGCATCGACCTCTGTCGGACCAAGCCCAACGTGATCTATGCCTACGTCGACAACTACGAAAAGGCGCGCGAATTAACGCCCCAAGAACAGGCCGAATCCCGCCCGCAGCCCATCAAGAGTGCCACGGTTTATCGTTCGGACGACAAGGGCGAGACCTGGACGCAGATGAGCGGCCTGACGCCCGAGCAGAAAACCTTCATGGAACGTCACTCCGCTACCTACGGCTGGGTATTCGCCCAGATCTGTGCCGACCCCAACGATGAGAACACCGTCTATACCATGGGGCTCGGCCTGAACGTTTCCCGCGACGGCGGAAAAACCTTCCAGCGCGTAGCTGTGCCCGGCGGCGACCACCATGGCCTGTGGATCGATCCTGACAATTCCAATTACCTGATCAACGTCTGCGACGGCGGCTTCGCCATTTCCTATGACAAAGGCATCACTTGGAGAACCTTCCGCAACCTCATGCCCTTCACCCAGTTCTATAACGTCGCCTATGACATGGACACCCCTTTCCATATCTATGGCTCCACCCAGGACCACGGAAGCTACAGGGGCATTGTCGACTTGAGCCTGGGCCGTGACAAGATCCCGGCCGTGGACTTTGAACGCGCACCGGGCGGTGAAGCGTCAAGCCACGCCATCGACCCCACCAACCCGAATATCGTTTACTCCTCTGGCTCTTACGGTTCGCTCTCCCGCACCGACCTGAGCATCTCCGGAGAAGCCCGCGCCAAGAACATCCTGCCCCGTCCATGGGAAAATGAGCCCAGGCTTCGCGGCCAGTGGCTCGCTCCGACCATCCTATCTCCGCATAGTCCCGAAATCGTTTTCCACGGTATGCAGTATCTGTTTATGTCGCGCGACCGCGGCGATACCTTCGAGCGGATCAGCCCCGATCTGACCTATAACAACAAAGCGGAAATGGGCGACATTCCCTACCACACCATCTTCGCCATTTCCGAATCGCCGTTAAAGGCCGGGCTCATTTATATCGGGACCGACGACGGCAAGGTCCAGGTGACCAAGGACTACGGTAAGACTTGGACCGAGATTATGGCCGGACTGCCCTATCAAAAGTGGGTTTCGCGGATCGTCGCCTCGGCCTACGACTTGGCCACCGTCTATATGACCCAGAACGGCAAGCGCGATGATGACTTTACGCCCTATGTGTGGAAGTCCACCGACTACGGCAAGACCTGGACAAGCATCGTCTCGAACATTCCCCTGGGTCCGGTCAACGTCATCCGCGAAGACCCGGTGAACAGGGACATCCTTTATCTCGGCACAGATCTGGCAGTCTATGTGACGACGGACGGCGGGAAGAACTGGAACGTGCTGGGCGCCAACCTGCCCACGACCTATGTCCATGATCTGATCATCCACCCGCGCGACAACATCGTCGTCGTCGCTACGCACGGCCGTGCCACCTGGGCCCTGGACGCCAATCCCATCAACAAGAAGGACCAGAGACGTAGCCGCTTCATGATGAATTGAATCCCGGACTGAAGGAAGCGCTTTCTAAAGACCGGGTGCTGCCAGTCCCACAACCTGGCGGTCCCGGTCCTTTCTATATCCGGATCTTCTCCGTTTAATCTAAATAATATTTCTGGATCAGCGGATTGAGCCGCGTCAGCAACTCATAATAGGACCCTTCGGCTTTCCGGGCCACTTCATAAGCCGTGATCTCATCCCCGCCGTCGCGGCCGATGAGCGTCACCGTGTCGCCCACGCCGACATCCGGAATGTCGGTGAGGTCGACCACGATCATGTCCATGGTCACAGCCCCCAGCACCCTGGCCCTCCGGCCGCGGACCAGGACCTCGCCCACCCGCGACAGGCTCCTGGGAAACCCGTGCCAGTAGCCGATGGGACAGATACCTATCTTCGAGTCCCTCGACAATTTTTCGGTCAAATCATAGCTGATGCCCGTCCCCGGGGGCAGGCTTTTGCTCTCGGAAATGATGGTCCGCCAGGAAAGGACCGGTTCGAGCTCACAGGTTGTTCCGAAGGCCTCTTCCATCTCCGGCGACGGCCAGAGCCCAACCAGGCCGATGCCGATCCTGACCATATCGAGGCGCGCCTCGGGATGATTGATCGCGCCCGCCGTGGCTCCGGCGTGCCGTAAGGGCCGGAAGCCGGCTGCCACAAAGGCTTCGGCGGCCTGCGTGAACTTGTCGATCTGTTCCAATGTATAAGCGGAATTCTGCGGGTCTTTGGCCATGGCGAAATGAGTGTAAAGGCCCTCGACTTCGAGGCGGGGAAGGTCCCTCTTCAGGATTTCAATCACCCGGGCGACCTGTTCCGGTAAGAACCCCTGGCGGTGGAGGCCGGTGTCGACCTTGACGTGAACCTTGATCCGGCCGGAAATTCCCGAACTCTTAAGAGCGGCCAGTGTTTCGAAGCTCGACACCGTCAAGCTGACCCGGTGCCGGGCGGCCTCCTCGAAGCGCGCCGGGAGCGTATGCCCCAAGACGAGGATGGGTTTTTGAATGCCGATTTCCCGGAGTGTCACGGCTTCGACGATGGAATCCACGCCCAGCCAGTCAGCGCCCAGGCGGTCCATGACAGGAGCGTAGTCGTACAGGCCGTGGCCGTAGGCGTTGGACTTAGCCACGGCCATCAGTCGGCATCCCGGGCCGATCAATCCGCGGAAAAGCTGGTAGTTGTGCGCCAGAGCTTTTTTATCGACTTCGATCCAGGTGCGGAGCAGGTCTTTCTCAATGACGGCATCGGTCATGATGTCTTCCATCGATACCAATAATCATGAAAATCGATCATGTCCGGTCGCCGGAATTCCAACCTCGAACCGAAGCCTTCGGCCGGAAAAGCAGCCGGATCCCCTTTCTTATTTCCCGGTGATATCCAAGAGTTCCAAAGTGTAAACCAGCGTGGTGTCGGGCGAAATGACGAACCGTCTCTCCCCCTTGACTTCCCTGGCATAGAACCCGCTGGTTTTGTAAGCCAGCCCGGAGGGAAGGATGAGCAGCCGCTTCTCCCCCTTCCTCATCTCGGGAAGGGCGGCATCGATCCCGGGGACCAGCTGGCTTTTGCCCACCTCATACTCGAAGGATTCCGCATCGCTGCCGGGTTTCGGCTTCCCCTGATCCGAGGAGCTGACAAACGTCCGGCCGTCCATGAACTGTCCGGTGTAAATAACCTTGAGCACGTCGCCGGCCGCGGGTTTTTTCCCCATGCCTTCCTGCAGGATTTTGAACTTCAGCCCCTCCGCGCCGTCGGTCACATCCGGCCAGTTCTGCTTGATGAGCGCCGCCTCCCGCTGCCGCTTCTCCTCTTCTTCCCGGGCCGCCCTTTTTTGGGCAGCCTCAACTCGGACATTGAAAGTTTTATTGTCCGCCTTGAACTGCTCGGCCTTCTTCCCCACGCGGACGATAGTCACGCTCCTCATGAGGTCGCCCTGCGCGACGGCGTTTACCACATCCATCCCTTCATGGACATGACCGAAGATCGTATAGTCGCCGTCAAGGTAGGACCGGTCTCCCAGGGTGATATAAAACTGGCTGCCGTTGGTGTGCGGGCCGCGGTTGGCCATGCCCAAGACGCCGGCCCGGTCGTGGCTCAGCCCGGGGACGATCTCGTTCGGGAAGGAGTAGCCGGGCCCGGTCTTATCCGTGCTGCCGGCCATCCCTGTCTGGATGACATGTCCGAGGACAACGCGGTGGAATTTGCAGCCGTTGAAATATTTCTGGCCCAAAGGCAGGGATTGGTTTTGGATCGTCCCCTCGGCCAGCCCAATAAAATTGGTCACGGTCAAGGGCGTTTTCTCATATTCGAGGAAGAGCACGATCCGGCCTTTGGCGGTATTCAATTCGGCATAGATGCCTTCAGGATATTTCGGGCCCTTGCAGGCCGAGCCGGCGATGATCCCCGCCGCGACAAGACCGAGAAGCCCGATCGTTCTCGTTCTGTCTTTCATGCCTCACCTCCTGTCGATAAGGTCTCGCCCGGGGACCCTCGGCCGGAATATCACTCAGTTTATATACCGATAAAACAGCGATGTCAATTTCAATAAACGCGCCCGATTTGAAAAGCGGAAATCGACTGTGGTATAACCTGCATTATTCATAAATTTTAAGTTGGAGAGACGGAATCAATGAATGCTTCAAGGGGGAAAGCCGGGATGGACGAAGCGACCATGTCGGGACTTCGGGAGCGAGTCCATCCTGGCCTTCCCCCCATATGGAACCAGGTTCATGAATAATGCAGGATAAGCAATAAGAAATGAAATATCGCTTGATATCAAAAACATCTCAACCTCAAGGAGTCATTCATGGCGAAATTTGAAGGAATTCATTGGGCTCCCCGGCAGATGCGTTACATGCTGTCCGAGAAACAGTTCGACATCCTGGAATACGATTCCAAAGTTTTCGCCATCTCCCGTTCGATCCATTATGCCATGTTCCTGGTCTTCGAGGGCATCCGTTTTTTCTGCCGGAAAGACGGCGGAAGGGAATTGAAGCTCACGTTTTTGAACTGGGATCATAACCTGGAGCGTTTCCGCAAGGGCATTGCCTTCAACCTCGCCCGGGAGCAGCAGGCGCTGACGCCGTCGGTCGAGGAGATGGAGCACATCTTCATCCACCAGTATTTCCAGGATCCGGCCCTGCGGCCGTTCCTGGAGGAAATGGCCGCGTCCAACGCCCAGGGATACCTGAGGCCTTTCACCGTGGACGAAGAGCTCAGTATCGGCGTCACCTTTCCCGGGAAGCCGGCCGTTCGGGCCGGGTTCAACCGCTACGACCGCTATCTCGGCGAACCGTTCTGCGGTGTTGTCGTGCCGAACATGGTCCGGGCCGTGGGCATCAACAAGACCGGCTGCCTCAAGCTCGGCATCAATTACCTGATGAGCGCCAAGGCCGTCGACCACGCCAAGGAAATCGAGCCCGAAGCGGCGGCCGCCCTGTTCCTGGACGATCAGACCTCCGAGCCGCTCGAGAACCGGCAAATCACCGAATGGGATTCCTCCTGTTGCCTGTTCGCCTTTACGGACGGGACGATCGTCAAAATCCCGGAGAGCCCCCTGATTCTCCCCTCGGTCACCATCAGGGGTATCGTATCCATCCTGAAGGAAATGGGGACGCCCGTGGAAGAGAGGTTTATCACCTATGGCGAACTACTGAAGGCCGTGCGTGAGGATAAACTAGTCGCCATCTGCAGCGTGGGCACGGCCGGTATCCTCAACCGCTGCCAGAAGCTCGTGCTGATCAACGCGCGGGACGAGGTCATCGCCGTTCATCACGAGAAGAAAGGCCATCCGCTCGACAAGCGGCTGGCCGTGGTGCGGGAGACCTACTGGAAAATCTACAAGGGCCAGGCCAAATTGCCGGCCGGCATGAACCTTTTCATGTACAATCTATAATTCGCGACATAAGACCAATCATGCCTCTGGAATTTTCGAATCGGAGAGAAAGAAATATTTAGCCTGCACTATTCATAAACCGGGTTCCTCAAGGGGGAAAGCCGGGATGGACGAAGCGACCATGTCGGGACTTCGGGAGCGAGTCCATCCCGGCTTTCCCCCTTGAAGCATTCATTGATTCCGTCTCTCCTGCATAAAATTGATGAATAATGCAGGTTAGGGGAAGGGTTCAGTGGGTTGAGGGTCTGGTGCGGATGAGCTCGTGGATCTGCCGGCTCTGTTCGGGTGTCAGCTCATCGAAGGAAATCCCGAAACCGGGCAGGTGGTCCGGCTGACCCCCCCATGCTTTCTGCCAGCGGATGGTGGCTTTGATGGGCGAGCCGCCCCGCAGTTCTTTAATGGTCAGCCAGAGGCTGTCGCCTTCACTCCGGCTGTCGGGACAGATGACGAAGCAGCCGCCCCTGGAAATGTCCAGGAGGTTCGTCCGGAAGGCGTTTTCATCCATGGCGAATTGAAGGTTCACATTCAGGTAGACCGTCCTCCGAGGATCAATTCGGACACGGCGGGGGGTGAAGTTCTCGGCGCAGGTCCGGACGAAATGCTCGAGGATGTCTTTTCCCGAGAGGTTGCCCAGTTTCCCCCCTGCCGGGATAAGACGGTTCCTTTGGCTGTCGGAGCCCGGGCTCGCCTGGAGAACCGGGAACGCCTGGGGGAAGGAGGCGAAAAACTCCTTCTCGGGAGTGGTGGAACTGATCAGGGTCCTCAGGTCAACGACGAACCCGGAATAAAGCTTTCCAACACAAGCGCGCCTGAAAGCATCGACGCCGACGTGGATCTCAGTCACCAAGTCCGGAAATCCGGCCAACAGGCCCTGATAAGAGTGCGTGTCGCGCTCGTCCGCACAAATCAGAGCAATCCTCGTCGTTTTAGCGTCCATGATTCCATCCTCCTCTGATCCCGCGCGATTCACTTTTCTCCGAGTGCCGGCCCTCAAACTCTCCTATTTCTTTATGGGTTTAGTCGTTCCGCCCCCAAAAAAATATGAAAAAATCACGCTTCCAGGCACACAACCCGGTTCCTTCCTTCCTGCTTGGCCTGAAAAAGGGCTTTGTCCGCTGTCCCGACAAGGAACTCCGGCAAGGAGGATTTGTCAGGGATCATAGTCGTCACCCCCACGCTGATGGTCAAAATGGGACCGGAATGGGACCCGGGATTGGGAATCCCGAGCATTTCCAGTTCGGACCGGATTCTTTCGGCGACGAGACAGGCGCCTTTGGAATCGGTGTTGGGAAGGATGACGACGAACTCCTCCCCCCCGTAACGCGCCGGGAGGTCTGCCGGACGGTAGACCGAGCCCTTCAGGACAACGGCGACCTTCTGAAGGCATTCGTCCCCTTTCTGGTGTCCAAAGGTATCGTTGAAAGCCTTAAAATTATCGATGTCAGCCAGCAAGAAGGAAAGGGGTTGGCCTTGCCGGCGGCAGCGGCTCCATTCATCCTCAAGGGTCTTCTCGAAACGGCGCCGGTTGGGAAGGTCGGTCAGCCTGTCGGTCAAGGACAACCTTTCCAGCTCCAGGTTGGCCCGCTCCAAATCCCCGTTCGTCCGCTCGAGTATTTTCATGACATCATTCAGATCCCGGGTCTTCTCATTCACGACCTGGGTGAGATGCCTTTCCCTTGCCCTGTGCCGGCTCAGGCGGAGCCGAACGCCCCCCCAGACTCCCGCGAATGAGCTTATGCCCAGGAATCCCAGGAACCAGAGCGTTTGGTAGAACCGGGGCCGCAGATAAAATTCGAAAACCGCCCCTTCCTTGTTCCACACCCCATCGCTGTTGCATGCCGTAACCAGGAACCTGTAGCGTCTCGGCGGGATATTGGTATAGTAGGCCGTCCGTCGCGTCCCGGCTTCCACCCAATCCTCGTCAAACCCCTCCAGCTTAAACCGGAACCTGACCTTTTCCGGGACGAGAAAGGTCAGGGCCGTATAGTGGAACTCGAACTTTTTCTTGCCCGACGCAATAAGGGCGGCTGTATCGGCGTCGACCTGACGCCCGTCGACGACGACCTGCCCGATCAACACCGGAGGCTGGCTGTTGTTGAACTTCAGGTCGCTCGGATCGATGACCACGATCCCCCCAAGGGAAGGAAACCACAGCTTCCCGTCCCCGGCCTTCCATCCGGCAGGCTGGCTGCCCCCGTTGCATTCGCTGCTTTTCATCCCGTCCGACTTGTCGTAGACGCTGCAGACTAACGAGGTTCTCGTCCCCCGCGCGCATTCGTCCAGTTCGCTTTTACGGACCGAGTATATGCCCCTGTTGCAGGACATCCAAAGAGTGCCGAAATCGTCCTCAAGGATCCTGTAGACGACGTCGTCGAATAGACCCTCTTTATACGAGAAATTATGGAACTTCCCGTTCTCGAGCCGGCTCAGTCCATTCCCGTAAGTTCCGATCCAAAGAACGCCGTCCCGGTCCTCGTAGAGGGAGAGGACAAGGTTGCCCGGGAGGCCGTCCGCCGTGTTATAGTTCGTGACCTTTCCATCCTTGAACCTGGTGAGCCCGCTGTAGCTCCCGATCCAGACCGATCCGTCCCGTCCCGCGCAAATCCCCCGGATCACCTGGCTCAAGAGTCCCTCTATCCGGAAAAAAGAAGTGGAGCCTCCCCGCGGCCGGCGGACCAAGCCTCCGTTGGTTCCGATCCATAAGTCCCCGTTCAGATCCTCTTCGAGCGCCATGACGAAATTATTGGGCAGGCCGTTCGCCGTGGTGAAAGTCCGGAATTTCCCGTCGCGCCAGAGGCTCAGTCCGCCTCCGAAAGTCCCCACCCAGATGTTCCCTTCGCGGTCTCCACGAACCGACCTGATGTTCATGTTGGGAAGACCGTCCCCGGTGGTGAACACGGTGATCGTTCTGTCCTTGATTCGATTGAGTCCGCCGCCGTACGTGCCGACCCAGACGGTCCCGTCCCGGTCTTCGAAAATGGACCTGATATCGTTGGCGGACAGCCCTTCTCTTGTGGAATAGGTGTTGAATTTCGGGTCCCTCAGCTGGGTCACCCCGCTACCGTAGGTCCCTGCCCAGAGGCTCCCTTCCCGATCCTCGAGGAGGGCTATCACAAAATCGTTCGGGAATCCCTCCTTGGTGGAAACAGCTGTGAACACGCCGTTCATGAAGCGGTCGAGACCGCCGCCGTAAGTTCCAATCCAAAGGGCGCCGTCCCGGTCCTCGAGCAGCGAGGTAACGAAGTCATGGGAGAGTCCCTTCTTAGTCGAATAGGTCGTGAAGACGCCGTCCTGGATCCGGCACAGCCCGCCGCCGTAAGTTCCGATCCAAAGGGCGCCGTTTCGATCCTCAAGGAGGGACATGACGGTATTGTTGGGAAGCCCATTTTTATGGTCAATCACGCTGAAGGTCCCATCCCGGATCCGCAACAGCCCGCCCTCGGTTCCCACCCAAAGGGCTCCGTCCCGGCCCTCGAGAAGGGCCCTGATCGCGTTGCTGGGAAGCTTTTCCCCTTCCGCGAACCGCGTGAACTTGCCGTTTTTAAAGACATTCAATCCGCCGCCGTTCGTCCCGACCCATAATTCCCCGCCCCGGCCCTCGCAGATCGCGGTCACGTAGTTGCTGGACAAACCGTCCTGAGTGGTGAAGCTCTGGAAGATGCCGTCCTGGTATTTAATGAGCCCGCCACCGCCCGTTCCCATCCAAACAACGCCCCGGCTGTCCTCGATCAGTTTCAGGATATATTTGCTACTCATCCCTTCCGCGTTTCTTCTATCGTAGATCTGCATCCTCATGCCATCGAACCTGACCAGTCCCTCCTGAGTTCCGAACCAAATAAACCCGTCCCTGGTCTGAAGGATTGCCTGTACAGAGTTCTGGGGCAGGTTCTGATCCGACGTCCAGGACTGTTGGATATATTGGGTCAGAGATTTTCGGGGATCCAGGGCGGAAGCAGTCCCCGAGAAGGTTAAGAAAACCGCCAAGAGGGCCACGACTGCGGCCGGGCGGGTAAAGGGACGTCCTCCGGCTCGGACGTCTGAGGAAATTCCCTCGAAGGCGAAGAGGAAAAGCTCATCGATCACGTTTTTCCCCTTCTTAACGACGTCCATAGAAGAGGTTGAGTCTGAGCCGCTATTGATCGTGCGCCCTTCCTCCTTGATAGCGGTGGATAAGGTCAATCCTGATCGGCAGCCCTTATCCGCTGATGGTTTGTTTATATCACGCCCTAACAGAAGTGTCAAATCGAAAGTTCGAATGTGTCCGCATTAACATCCGGAGCCTATTGTTCATAGTCTTCGCCATCTCCCGATCGGTCCGTCACGCCCTGATCCTAGTCTTCCAGGCTGTATTGCTTATAAATCTTAGTTGATAGTACCTAAAAACTTTGAAAAGAACTATTTATGACTTTCTGTGGGCCAGCATGGTCGAGGCCTGGGCCGTGGGCATGACGATCATCTCGCTGATGTTGACGTGCGGCGGCCGGGTGGCGCAATAGACGATCGCGTCGGCGATGTCGTCTGGCGTCAGAGGCGTGATGCCCTGGTAGATCTTATCGGCGCGTTCCGAGTCGCCGCGGAAGCGGACGAGGCTGAACTCGGTCTCAACCATGCCGGGATCGACCGAGCTGACGCGGATGGGAGTTCCGTTGAGGTCCAGGCGCAAGCCTCTCGATAAAGCATTCACGGCGAACTTCGTGGCACAGTAAACGTTGCCGCCGGGATAAAGCTCGTGCCCGGCGATCGAACCGATATTGATGACATGGCCGCTCCCCCGCTTGACCATACCCGGGATGACGGCCCGGCTGATGTAGAGCAGGCCCTTGATGTTCGTGTCGATCATTTCTTCCCAGTCCTCGAGCTTGCCCTCGTGGAGCTTGTCCAGGCCGCGGCTCAGCCCGGCGTTGTTGACCAGGACCTCGATGGCCTGCCACTCCGGGGGCAATCCGGCGACCGCTCGTTCCACGGCCGGCTGATCCCGGACGTCGAGCTCGAAGGAATGGGATTCGGCGGCGAATTCTTTCTTAATTTCAGATGCGAGTTTTTCCAGCCTTTCCATTCTGCGGGCCGCCATGAGGATGCGCGCCCCCAAGGGAGCAAACGCCCTGACACATGACCGGCCGATTCCGGAGCTCGCGCCGGTGATGAAAACGATCTTGTTATAAAGCGGTATCATGCTCCGTCTCCTTCCCTCGATCTTCCCGCGGCCCCTCGAAAACGCCGCGGCTTCTGCGGGGCCTGCGCCCGCTCATCGAGAGCCAAGCATATCGAAGAGAGACAAACGAGTCAACCCGGAGGGAAAGCCCTAAAATTTCGGACAGGAAAAGAAATGATTGATTTAATGGCAAAATTTAATCGCCAATTTAGGGAGAAACGCGCATTGCATTTTCCCGATGTCTTTGATATGTATTCCATTCTCCAGGATGAGAGAGGAGGGAAGAGAATGCGACAACTGCGAATGATCAAAGCCATCGCGGTTCTGGCTGCCGGCCATAGCCTGCTTTTTCTGGCCGTCGGCTCAGGCCTCGCCGACAACTACCCTCGCCAGCCAGCCATCGATGTGCAAAACTACATTTTCAAGCTGGAACTCAAAGACGACGCGGATGTTATCATCGGCGAAACCAATATTGACGTCCTCTTCAAGAACGATGGCGTCACGGAGCTGTTCTTCGACCTCGTCGGCAAATCCGCGGACGGCAAGACCGGTATGACGGTGAGCGCGGTCAGGTGCGGCGACCAGGCCCTCGGCTTCAAGCATGAAGACAACCGCCTCCGGATCAACCTGGGGACGGCGCCCGAAAAAGGCGAACGCCGCAGGATCATCGTCGCCTATTCCGGCGTCCCGGCCGACGGCCTGGTCATCGGCAAGAACAAGAACGGCGACCGCTCGTTCTTCGGCGACAACTTCCCCGACCGCTGCCGCTACTGGCTTCCGGTCATCGATCATCCCTATGACAAGTCTTGTTGCGAGTTCGTGGTCACCGCGCCCGAAGCCTACCAGGTCGTGGCCAACGGCGCTTTAATCGAAACGACCAGCCTGCCCGGAGGCCGGCGCCTGACCCGCACCAGGGAATCCGTGCCCATCTCGACCTATGGCATGGTCATCGGCGTCGCCCGCTTCGCCGTCGAAGTGGTCGGCCAGGTCGCCGGGGCACCGGTCCAGTCGTGGATCTATGCCCAGGATCGAGACACCGGCTTCGCGGACTTTCGGGTCGCCATGAAGCCTATGGAGTTTTTCAGCTGGCGGGTCGGACCCTTCCCCTATGAGAAGCTGGCCAACGTTCAGTCCAAAACACGCTACGGCGGTATGGAAAACGCTTCCAACATTTTCTACTTTGAAAAAATCGTCAACCGCACGGGCCGGAACGAAGGGCTCTTCGCCCACGAGATCGCCCACCAGTGGTTCGGCGACTCGGTGACCGAGTCCGACTGGGACCACACCTGGCTGAGCGAGGGCTTCGCCACCTACTTCACCCACGTTTACAATGAGTCCACATACGGCCGCGACGTCATGGCCCGCGACCTCGACAAAGACCGCGAAGACATCATCAAGTACTTCACCAAGGTTCCGAAATCAGCGATCGTCACGCCCGCCGACGCCAAGCTCGACAACATCCTCAGCACCAACAGCTACGAAAAGGGCGGCTGGTTCCTTCACATGCTCCGGCGTCTCGTCGGCGACGAGGCGTTCTGGAAGGGCGTTTCCCTTTATTATAAGAGGTTCCAAAACGCCAACGCCCTGACCGAAGACTTCCGGCACGTCATGGAGGAAGTATCCGGGAAAAACCTCGGCGTCTTTTTCAATCAATGGGTCTTCACGCCCGGTCAGCCCGTGATCAGGGGCGGCTGGTCCTACGCCCGCGGCTTCCTGACCGTGGAGATCCATCAGACACAAACGGCGGACACCGTATACCAAACGGCGCTGGATATCGGTATCGTCACCGACCGGAACGCCGCACCCAAGATTGAAACCGTCCGGCTCGAAAAGCGGGACCACGCTTTCATCTTCAAGCTGGACAAGGAGCCCGCGGATGTCGTCCTCGACCCCGACACCTGGCTCTTGATGCAGTTCGAATTCGGGAAGAAGAAATAAGCAAAAAATGGGGACGAGCAAAGAATGGCAAAGAATGGGGACGTTCCTCAAATTTAAAAATAGAGATTGAACAGGGGTCGCGGTTTTCTATATAATTCACCCTTTGAGTCTCTTTCGAATGCTGAGCACAGACCGTCCCACGATCATCCATAACGCCGAATCCCATCATACGCCGCCCCTATTTTCCGCCGTCCTCCAGCTCGCGCCATTTCCTCTGAAATCAATGGATGTCTTGACGATAAAATTATAGCGTGTCTTCACATCAAGGAGGTTGTCGACATGAAAGTCAGGAAACGATCGCGTGTTCTCCTGGGCGGAGTGTGTGTCCTGGCCCTGGCCGGGATCTTCTTCGGCCAAAGCTCTACGGCCCCAGACACCAGCCTGGTCAAGGACCTGAAGTGGCGCAACATCGGCCCGGCCAACATGGTCGGCCGCATCTCGGATTTCGAAGCGCTGGACAATGATTTCACTTTTGTCCTGGTCGCGGCCGCCTCGGGAGGCGTCTGGAAGTCCGTGAACGCCGGGACGACTTGGATACCGATCTTCGAGAAATACGGCTCGGCCTCCATCGGCGACGTGGCTATATTCCAGAAAGATCCGAACATCATCTGGGTGGGCACGGGAGAGGAATGCTCCCGCAACAGCATCGCCTGGGGCGACGGCATCTACAAATCCTCCGACGGCGGCAAGACCTTCACCCGGATAGGACTGGAAACCACCCAGACCATCGGCCGCATCATCACCCACCCCACCGACCCCGATACAGTCTACGTGGCGGCCACGGGCCATACCTGGGGTTATACCGGCGACCGCGGACTGTTCAAAACCGCGGACGGAGGTAAGACCTGGCAAAAACTGACCAATGGCTTACCCAACGACGGCAAAACCGGCGCCATCGACCTGGTCATGGACCCCTCGAACCCGGACGTTCTGTTCGTCAGTTTCTGGCAGCGCCTACGCCAACCATGGCGCTTTGACTCGGGCGGACCGAACAGCGGCATCTTCAAGACCGTTGATGGAGGCAAGGCCTGGACCAAGCTGACCAAAGGACTGCCCTCGGGCGACCTGGGACGGATCGGCCTGGCTGTTTCCCGCAGCAACCCCAAGGTCCTGATGGCCGTCGTCGAGCACGGCTACCAACCCCAACGGATGATAGGCACTCCCCCTGACCAGAAGGAAAATCCCGAGTACTCCGACATGACCAAGCTCGGCACCGGGATCTACCGTTCCGAGGACAGCGGCGCGACATGGATATACATGAACCGGGCGAACAACCGTCCGTTCTACTATAGCCACATCTACATCAATCCGCTCGATGACAAGCTGGTCTATTTTCTGACGAGCAGCCTCCAGTACTCGGAGGACGCGGGCAAGACCTTCAAGTCGATCGGCGGCCTCCATCCCGATTTTCACGCCATGTGGTTCGACCCGACGAACAAGAACCGCTTCTACGTCGGCCAGGACGGCGGCGCCTCCATGACTCATGATCACGGCAAATCTTGGATCTTTTTCGACAATCTGTGCTTCGCCCAGTTCTATGCCGTGAGCGCCGATATGCGCGACCCCTACTGGATCTACGGCGGCCTCCAGGACAACGGTACCTGGGGAGGCCCCTCCATGCACCGCGAGGGCGCCATCCTGACCGATTTCTGGTTCAATATCGGCGGCGGCGACGGTTTCCACACCCAGAACGACCCTCTCGATTGGCGCACGGTCTACGGCGAGAGCCAGGGCGGCTCGGCCCAGAGGGTGAACGTGGAAACCCGCGAGTCCAGAAGCATCGTGCCCCGGCAGCAGAACATCATCAATTACGCCGAATACTTCCCGCCGGCCGTGACTCCTCCACAGAAACCCGGTCAGAAACCGCCGGCCAAGCCCGAGCAGCCGCCGGCAAAACCACAGCCCCCACAGGAAATGATGGAAAGAATGGGGCCTGGAGGCCAAAGATCACCTTTCCGCTTCAACTGGAGCACGCCCATCTATCTTTCGCCGCACAACCCGCGCATCCTCTTTATCGGCGGGAACCACCTCTTCCGCTCCCTGGACCGCGGCGATCACTGGCAAATCATCAGCCCGGACCTGACCTCGAACGACCCGGAGAAAAACAAGCCTACGGGCGGCATCACGCTGGATCAGACGGGAGCTGAAACCCATTGCACCATCATCACCATCTCCGAATCCCCGCTCACGCCGGGCCTCATCTGGATCGGAACCGACGACGGCAACGTCCAGATCACCCGCAACGGCGGCGTCAATTGGACCAACATCCGGCCCAACATCCCGGACGTCCCCAAGGGGATCTGGTGCAGCCGGGTCGAGGCCTCCCGTTTTGCGGAGGGCACATGCTACGTGACCTTCGAGGGCCACCGAAGCGACAACTTCAAGCCCTACGTCTTCAAAACGACCGACTACGGCAAGACCTGGACGAACATCTCTAATAACCTGCCCGATGGCGGCCCGGTCTATGTCATCCGCGAAGACCTGAAGAACAAGAACCTGCTGTTTGTGGGAACGGAATTCGCCGCCTTCTTCTCCATCGACGGCGGCAAGACTTGGAACGACCTCAGCCTCAACATGCCGACCGTAGCCTTCCACGACCTGCAGATCCACCCGCGCGACAACGACCTGATCGCGGCCACGCATGGACGCGGCATCTGGATCCTGGATGACATCTCCGCGCTCCAGCAGGCCGGCGAGAACGTCCTTAACGCGGACGCTTATCTGTTTGATAACAAACGGCCCGGAACGCAGTGGCTGCGTATCGAGCGGGGCGGCTACGGACGCGGCAACCTCTATTACAGGGGTGAGAACCCGCCCGCAGGCTTGATGATCCACTACTACCTGAAAGCCAAACCGGATGGTCCCGTAACCGTCGAGATCACCGACATCACAGGGAACCTCAAAACCACTTTCACCCTGGACAATGCGGACGCGGGCATAAACCGGCTGATTTGGGACATGCGCTTCGACCCCTCAGCGCAGCAGATTCCGCAGGCCATCGCGGCCGTGCGCCGACAGATGGGGATGATCGTCGGCCGGGGCGAGCTGACCGATGAGCAAAGAACCATCGTCCAGAACGCCATCAAGCAGATCGAGCAGGCGGGCAGTAATTACCGGAAGGTCATGGAGCTCCAACGGAACGCCTTCCAGACCATCGGTTTCGGCGGCGGGATGGGCTTTGGCGGCCGGGGCCCCGCGTACGGAGCGGCGGCCGAGCCCGGAACTTACGCGGTCAAGCTGACGGTCAACGGCAAAACTTACGCCGGCAAGGTGACGATCAGGCAGGACCCGATGCTGAATGCCGCTGGGAATTGATTTTTTCGGATTTCCAAGGGGATGGTCCTCGGACCGTCCCCTTCTTTTTTATCCGTTTTTGACCCGCTTTTATTTCTTTGAGAACCCGACTTCATCCAGAATAACGACACCTTCCGGAGAGAGGTCGAAGACAAAACGGACGGCCCTGATCCGCGAAGGGTCAAAAGACGGATTGGCTTCCAGGAACGCCGCCAGCGGAATCTCATAAGTCTGGAGAGTCGCTTCCCATTCGCTGCCGTATATCGAGCCCTCATTTTTGAACTTGGTGAAGTGTGATTTCAGGACCGGAGGCACGCCCATGAACCGGCTCAGCGGAGCTCGGACCGACGCTCCGTCAGCCGAGATGAGTTCGATGGTCAGGTCCGGAGGCTCGTTCTCTTCCTTTTTTTTCTTGTCCCCTTTCGCTTTTTCTTTTTCCTTGTCGGCGGCTTCCTCTTTCTTCGCTTTTTCTTTCTGCTTAGTTTTGTCCTTTTTCTCTTCGGGCTCTTGGGGTTTCTCATCGGTATTGGCCAGGGAGAAGGTTAACATGGACTCGGGGCCCAGCGCCCACTCAGCCGCGGCCTTATCGGGCAGTTCAACGGTATAGCTCGCCGCGGGCCCTTTGGTTTTCCCTTGGGCCTCCCTCTTCTCTTGGTCTTTCCAGCCGAGATAAACGACCTGGTTCCGTTTGGTCCCGCTCTCACGGTAGGGCAGGTCCTGCTCCCGCCAGGTGTCCAAGTTTTCGCCCTTGATGGTCCCGCCCGGGACGCTGGCGGTCGTCACATCGACATCCTCCTCATAATCGGCCGCGATACGGAAGGTCGAGTCCTGGAACCTGGAGATATAGATATCCTCGGGAAGCCACGTGGCGCCGAGCCGATAATCCCGGAAGAGCGGAATATATGTCCGGTTGCCGTGGAGCGTGGCTTCGAGGAACGCGGAGATGTAAACCGAGCTGATCTTTCGCTGGTCCTCGGTCTTGAGGAGCGGCTTGCGGTTGACGATGAATCTAGCCTCCTTCCCCCAGTCCGAATCCCCCCAGACCGAGTTGAACTGCCCGTGGTTGGAGCGGTAAGTGAAGAGGCTGGCTTTGAACCATTCCTTCCCGTCGGTAAACTTCACCCTTTTGTACTGGCGGTCGCCTGCGAAAACCGAAACGTCGGAGTCGTGGCCGCCCTGGATGACAAAGTAATTCACGTTCTCAAGAGGCGTGGGTTTTCCCGCCGGCATGTATTGCCCGTCGGCCGGAGCGATGGCGACCACGGCTTTGATGCCGAAGCCGAAATCAAACCTAACCGTGGCATCGTCGGGGTAGCGGGGGAGGCGGTTGAACGCCGCCGCGATCGCCGCGGCCTCGCCTCCCCGGGAATGCCCCATGACGGCGATGTTTCTCATATCCACCTTGCCGTAAAAAGGATTCCCCGGCGTTTCGCTCCACGTCTTCCAAGCTTTGAGGTGCTGCAGCAGCATCCAGCCCCGGCCGTCGTTTTCTTTGCTCAGGCCGCTCGGGAACGACCCGTTGAAGAAATTCTCGTCCACCGAGACCAGGATGAAACCCCGGCTGGCGAGAAGCTCTCCGAGGTAGGCGTAGCCGGGGTCGGAATAGTCCTCCATCTTGTGGTTGCCGTGAACGATGAGGGCCAGGGAAAACGGCCCATTGCCTTCTGGAAACCAGACGCGACCGTTGACCGGAAATTTCTTGAAGTCGAATCCCCAGTACCACTTGCGGAGCTTCATCTTCCAACCCTTGTTGTTTTTGATAAACGGCGTGGCGTTCACCGGCTCTGTCTTGAGCGCCGCTTTGGCGCCGAACTCAGGCCTCCGCTTGTCGGTGCCGCTGCCGTAAGTGAGTTGCAGGACCCTGTAGGGGCCGGGGAGCGAACGGTCGGCAGTATCCAGAGCAAGGGTGGGCTGTCCTTTTTTAACGTTTTTCACGAGGTGAGCGTCTTTGCCGGGGCTCAAAAACCAGGAAATCATCAAAAAATTTATGGTCAAGCCGGCGGCCAGAGCGAGAATGATTCCAACCTTTTTAGCCCGGCCGGAGGCCTTGAATTTCCCCGTCAGAATGAGAGCCAGGCTTCCCCCTAAGAAAGCTTCGACGATCGCGATGCCGAAAATGAGCGGCACATCCCCGGGAATGGAGAACCCGGAATAGCCCATGACAAGAATTAGGCCGGCGATGGCCGTCAGGGATAGCCAGGAGAAAAACCGGGGCAAGAGAAAAGCGAGTTTCAGGATCAGGATTATAGCCAGCCCGATCAGGCCGGCGAAAATGATGAGGAGCACGGCTCCGGAAAGAGGATCCAGGATACCTTTGAATCCCGGCATAAGAAAACAGCCCATATAGACAGCGGCGATAACCGCGACAGCCAAAATAGCGATGGAGCTCCCTTGGCGCGCTTCCGGCCCGGGAGGGAGTCTTACCCAGGTCCGTTTCAGCCATCTCCGGATCTTTTTCCAACGGCCTTGTTTGGCTTCCTCGACATACAAATCCTGGGGGAGAGTCATTTTATTATCCTCCTTCAAAAAAATGCCCGGAATAATTTTATATCAATTTGGATGCAACCTGAAGCGCGTCATCCCGCAAAGCCAGACTCCTCGCCATGACACGAGCCATGACACGGGCCTCGAGATCGCCATGCTCCCCTCGGTCGCTCGCGATGACATCGTATCAAGAATTATGGCGTTAACATTAATATGATCAGCGCCCGCGGAGGAATCCATTGGGGCTCGGGCCTGGTTTGGAAATCCGACTTTTCATATAGGAATTCATCGGGAGCTTAGCCTCCTGAATGAACAGAGATTGTCCGGCCCGCGCGAAATTTTATGTAATTTTTATCCCGAAAGAAAAAAGGTAAATACAATTCTAAAAAAGTAGAATCGCCAAAACAGACAAAAACAATTCGCGATTTTGAATCCTATCCAATTTTTTGATTTCCTTTGTTTTTGATAATCTCTATCTTATTTTATTTCAGTAAGATAAGAACACCAGGAGTTGGCACATGTTTCGCACTTAAAGAATCAACGGAATAAAAATTTTTCAGGAGGTGCCAATGATTCGAGACATATAATCATATCGAATACAAACTACAACAAAGGTCGGAGTGAAGCATCACTCCGAAGGAAGGGTTTCATCAACCGATGAAGCAAAGAAAAAAGGAGTATTTGATGAAAAAGTTTTACGCGGTTCTCGTGGTGCTGCTTCTGGCGTGGCCTTTGGCCGCACAGCAAAGAACCGGAAACATCTACGGAACGGTCGTCGATCAGGAAGGGAACCCGCTTCCCGGCGTCACCCTGACCCTGACCCAGAGGACCATCGGAGCCATGACCACGGTCAGCTCAGCGGAAGGGAAATTCCGGTTTGTATCCCTTTTCCCGGGCAGCGACTACATGATCAAGGCCGAACTTTCCGGGTTCAAACCCCGGACTGAAGAGGGCGTCATCGTATCTATCGGTACGAACGCGGAGATCAAGGTCGTCATGGAGATGGGCAAGCTCGAGGAGCAGGTCACGGTCACCGCCGTCACCCCGATGGTCGAGACCAAGAAGACGTCCATCACGACGACGGTCAACTACCAGTCCCTCCAGTCGCTGCCCTCGGCCAGAGACCCGTGGGTCATCCTGGCTATGACACCCTCGGTCCAGGTGGACCGCGAGAACATGGGCGGCAACGAGTCGGGCCAGCAGTCCTACTACGTCTCCAAGGGCGGCGATACCTACCAGGCGGCCTGGACGCTGGACGGCGTCAACATCACCGACCCGGCGGCCCTGGGCGCGTCCCCGACCTACTATGACTTCGATATCTTCGAAGAACTGCAGGTCACCTCGGGCGGCGCGGACGTCGAGACCCAGACGAGCGGCGTGGCCCTGAACATGGTCACCCGCCGCGGCGGCAACCGGATCAGCATGGGCGGCCGGTTCTACCTGACCGACGAGAAGTTCCAGAACAAGCTGTCGCCGGCAAGGATCAAAGAGCTGGGCGTTCTCGGCTACAACCGGATCATCGAGACCAAGGACTTCGGCTTCAATGTCGGCGGTCCTCTGATCAAAGATAAGATCTGGTGGTGGGGCTCTTACGGCCTGCAGGACATCAAGACCGTGATGATCACCGGGACGAACGACAACACCCTGCTGACCAACCTGGCCGGCAAGGTCAACTTCCAGCTCCTCCCCCAGAACCGGGCGGAGATCTTCCTCCACGCCGGCAAGAAGGAGAAGTCCGGGCGGAGCGCGACAACCCAGAACCCGCTGGGGATGTTCCAGAGGGGCAAGTACCATTTCGGCAGCCCGATCATCAAGCTCCAGGACGAACACATGTTCGGCGACAACCTGTTCGTATCCGTGAAGTACGGATTCACGGACGCCGGCTTCGGCAACTGGCCGATGATGGACCAGCAATTGAAGGAAATCCGCTGGTACGACGTGCAGACTGACCTTTACACGCGGTCCACGACCTGGTTTTTCTCGGGAAGGCCGAACAATGATTTAGTGGCCAACGTCACCTATTTCAACGAAAACCTGTTCGGCGTTTCGCACGAGATCAAGTTCGGCGCGGAATTCACCAAGCGGGGCAACGAATACGTATCCGGCACTCCGGCGGGCATGCGGGTCCAGTGGAACTATCACACCCCGACGGTCGATATCAACAACGACGGCGTGCGGGATATCGCCAAGAACTACGGCGTCGATATCAGAAGGCTCGAGCTGCGGCCGGTCTATCAGTCCACCTTGGGCGGCGTCAAGTCCTACGCCGGCTGGATCAGCGACACCATCACCGCGGGCCGGTTGAACATCAAACTCGGCGTCCGCTACGACCTCCAGCAACCCTTTGGCGGCACGAATTCCGCCAAGCACATTTGGCTGCAGCAGGACAACTCATATCCCGACTTGCAGTATTTCTATGCCACCCAGCACAGATACACCGACGAGGCGACGCTGCAGGCTTTTGCCAGGATTTACCCCGACGTCAAAGCGCCTTCGTTCCAGCCGGATTATAACTGGTCCAACTTCGCCCCGAGAGTCGGCATCACCTGGGATGTCACGGGCGACGGGAAGACCATGGCCAAGCTGAGCGGCTCCGTTTACCACGATTACATGGGCGTCAATCCGATCGGATATGCCCTCTGGGGCTACGGCGGACTGAACGGCTTCATGAACTTCTGGTGGTGGGACAAGAACAACGACGGAAAGTTCAATACGAGCGAGCTCTACTGGGCCGACTTTAAAAAAACGGCTCGTCCGCTTTACAATGCTTTTGACAGCGCCGGCAATTTCGTCGGCAACTGGGAACGGGAATCGGGCTACATGTGGGGCTCGTTCGACTACAAGAATCCCACTGCGTACACTGCTTCATATACCTACGTCGACCCCAATTACGTGCCCGGCAGAACCTGGGAAGCCCTCTTCACCCTGGAAAGAGAGCTCACCGCCGACTTCGGCGCGGCTATTGACATCACCTACAGGAAATACGACCGGTTCGGCCTCAATACGGATTGGTTCCCCGACACCAAACACCAGCGCAGCCAGTCCGATTACATGGTGGCCGGCACCATCCCCGCCTCGCTGACCGATTCGACCGGAAAGGTCATCAGCACCAAGGACGCGGCCGGCAGACCCTGGTACGTTCTTAAAGAAGGCTATGAATACACGGACTACGCGATCCAGACCAACTGGCCGAACGACCGGAACAACACCTACTTCGGCGCCGACTTCGTGCTGACCAAGCGGCTCTCCAACAGGTGGATGATGAACGGCTCGGTTTCTCTCGGCTGGCAGACGCAGCATTACGGCAAGACGGGCTATAACGACCCGACCAACATCTGGGCGATGGAGGGCCAACCCTACGCCTATAACGTGGGCAGCGGCTCCGGCAAGATTAGCGTCCCGACCTATTCCGTCTGGGCGATCAGGGTGCAGGGTCTCTACCAATTGCCCCTGGACTTCGACATTTCCTTCACTTTCAGCGCCCGGCAAGGATGGGTCATCGGTGAATCACTGACGCTCTCCGACTACCGTCTGCCCAATGCGAATGAGCAGAGCAAGGAAATCCGGTTGAGGAAGTTCGGAGACCTGAACCGGCTGCCCGTCATGTGGTATGTGAACGCCCGAATCCAGAAGGTCCTCAGGGCCTCGGAGAGAGGCCGGATCTACCTCATGGCCGACTGTTTCAACATCTTCAACCTCGACACCCTGAACAGGCAGTATGCCCTCAACTACGGCACGTTCTATCTCGACACCAACACCCATTCGGTTTCGCCTCGGTCCGGCGAGCCCAACGAAATCCTCAACCCCAGAGTTTTCCGGTTCGGAGTTCGTTTCGAGTTCTAATCGGAGAAGATACTAAGAGACGGAAAGCAGCAGCGGAAACAGGAGTAGCAGCAGCAAACACAGAAATAGCGAGTGGAAGCTGAGCTCAAAGCCCCTTCCGCCCCCGCGGGCGGGAGGGGCTTTCCAAATATCACACTCGAGGTGGTAAAATGACCGGAAATCAAAGTGAATGCCCTTTAAAAGTCATGGGTCGAGGCTCATTTGGGAAAATTGCGATTACTGATACAAACGCATTAAATAAATTGATATATCAGCAATCTTCATGATTTGCTTAGGTCACGCGAAATCCAGGTTTCACTCTAACGCATCCGGAAGCAACTCGGGAAGTGCTTTTGGCCTTCGCCCGGAAAACGCTTGGTGCCTCCATAGGGCTACTTGGGGGTATCCTTGGAAGCATAGCAGTCATGCCTATCTTCAAGCCCGTTCTGAGGAGGCCAAGAGATTTTGTCGGGACTTAAAAAAAACTCAAAAATCCGGCCCGGACACCGGTTAAAATAAAGCGCTTATGTAATATCATTTAATGCGTTTATGTTAGTTGAAAGGAAATAAAATGAAAAATGCAGTTATTTTACAAGGTGCAGGAGCAACTCAAGAATCTTTTTGGTTGCCATACGTTAAAAGAGAATTAGAAAAAAGAGGGTATGAAGTATGGTTGCCGCAACTTCCAGATGACGATGACCCCGATATAAAAAAGACCCTACCTTTTGTGTTAAAGAACGGTAAATTTAAAAATGAGACTGTTATTATTGCTCATTCTGCCGGATGTCCATTGACTTTATCCATTCTGGAAAATATCAGCGTTAAAATTCGTCATGCAATTTTAGTAGCAGGTTATGCGACACCTCTGCCCCCACCTGCAGCAGACAAAGCCCTTCAGGAAGAATACAACTGGAAAAAGATTAAGGAGCACGTAGAAGATATTGTATTTATTAACTCTGACAATGACCCCTGGGGATGTAATGATAAGCAGGGTAAATATATGTTTGAAAAGCTAGTGTAGTGCGTCTAACGCTTCTTTACATTTGGCGATCTTGGACAAGATCTTATCCACCGGGGCGCTCCAGATAAAGACACGAGGATTTTGGTTGTGATTGGCCAAATATTCTTCGATGGCGGCGACCAACGCGGGTACGCTGGTGAAGGAGCCCCGACGAATACGCTTCTCGGAGATATCGCGGAACCAGCGTTCGACCATATTCAACCAGGAACTGGATGTCGGAGTAAAGTGCAGATGGAACCGGGGATGGCGTTTCAACCAGGATTTCACGCTCGGATGTTTGTGCGTACTGTAATTGTCCACGATGATATGGAGCTCGAGTCCGGCCGGGGTGTCGGCGTCGATTTTCTTGAGGAAACGAATGAACTCCTGGTGTCGATGACGCGGCATACAGTCGCCGATCACTTTCCCGTCGAGCATACTGAGCGCGGCAAACAGGGTGGTCGTGCCGTTGCGCTTGTAGTCGTGGGTCATGGTTCCGCAGCGACCTTTCTTCAGGGGAAGACC
>Ga0315288_10001811_pt1 | contig 27641 bp, 35 predicted proteins | sample YL17G11_20_MG_FD_203454 | JGI IMG/M metagenome (GOLD analysis project Ga0315288, IMG submission 203454) | Sediment microbial communities from Yellowstone Lake, YNP, Wyoming, USA - YL17G11_20 | ecosystem: Environmental > Aquatic > Freshwater > Lake > Sediment | place: USA: Wyoming | collected... | reverse complement strand
TAAATACGATAAACGACCTGATTGGGCGCAGATCATGAACGATTACGATCCCGACTTCAGCGGTTCGGCGAGCGTACTGTTAGATTTGTCGGTAGTAATCAGCGATATCCTGGCCAGCACAGAGGTTAGTGATCTGTACCACAGCATAAAAATTGCCATGATCTACGCAGATAAAAACCAGGCAAAGGCACTTAAAACCGAGTATAAAAAAATCACCGGTACAGCTTGGACCCCATACCAGGAAACTGAGTTGGAAACGGTTAATGTTGAGGATTAGCTAAACAATCAAACGAGGAGGATTTTATGATAGTTAATACCCAGAAATTGTTAGACGAAATAGACCTGTTTGAGATCAATGAATTTACTGACGTCGATAAAGTTCCGATTTCCAGATTAACCATATCTGAGACAATATCTCTTAAACGCCGTAAAATTATTGATGATTTCTGCAAGTTGGCGGAACGGTTTAACAAATCTATCGTTGAGGAGTAGGTGTGTGCTTACATTAAATAATTGGTACCAGAAATGGCATGTTTCAACAATAATCAAACGAGGAGGATTTTATGAGTACAATTAAAATCAGTTATCGTGCGTCTACGTACAGGCCGTGTGGATGGAGGAGCGCAAATTTTACAGCAATAGCGGATAAAATCAGCGAAAAATGTGCTCGAGTAGTAGAGGTAATCGACATAGACGGAGAGGGTGTAGTAGGTTACAACCATGACTCAAAACGGCAAAAATTTTCCCTCTCCGGCAATGCCGCGCGAGAAGTGGGCAAAATAAAAATTTTGAGTGCATGTACAAAGGTCGATATTATTTGATTGTTCCCTTGCCCGGCATCCGGATCAGGGGGTTATCTAAAGCGTGATAACGGTTGTAGCGTAGATTTTATAGCTCACGACGTCAACATCTCTAAAACGACGCTGTGCGTCGCTCTGACCCACAAAAAAAGAGCAGTCACACGTAACTGACTGCTCTATAAAAACGCGAATCGAAAATGGACAGGTTTATTACAATCCGCGTATTTTTTCAAATGTCCGAAACCCTCCCAAACCTAAAATCCCAGAAATCAATGAAAATAATGTTTGTCCGTCAAGTTTTGGCATAGCCGGGAGAATTATTGCTTTTTGCGAAAATAGAATTGTCCCCGTGTCAATTAACCACGGAAAGAGTGGTTGAAAAATTAATTGATAAAATAATCCAATTACACAAACCCAACCAATTGCTGGGCGCCAATTACCTCTAAAAGCGCTCGAAGACGCCGCCTCGATTTTATTAATATCCGCCTGCGACGAGATAATCAATTTATCCGCCTCCAGTGCTGCTATTTCCATCTCATGAAGTTTGTTCACAAGATCCATCCTCTCTTGACCTGTAATAATTTCCTTCCCGGTGACGGCCTCACGAATTCCTTTAACCGCTGAACCGAAACCCTTCAACAACCCCTCACCGGCTCCGGAAAAAATACTACCCACTAAATTACTCATTATGCGACCTCGCTTTCAAAAGAGTTAGTTCGTTTTTCCCAGCCCACTAAAAATTTAGATAGAGAGGAATTTTTCTTTACCAAATTCTTATAAAACTCTATTCTCTCTCGTGTAAATGATGGATTCAAATTTTCTTTTGAGGAATTAATCTTCATTAAGGTTTTAAATCCCATCTTACCGTCAATTACCGTATTTACAATTTTTTGGATAGTCTTTACAGATTGCGAGACTCCCGCATTTACTGCGAAGTCGAAAATGTTAGTTGCGAGAATTTGATCATCGATTAAATCTCCTCTTATATACTCCCAGTAATTTATTCTGTAAATAGTTTCTGCTTGCGCACTTGTCAAATTTTTTATATCGGTGTTAGGAAATGATCTCTTTGATATGCCAAATTTTGTTTCTCCGCCGGGGTCTCTTGGGTCATTAATGTAACCTCCCTCATGTTTTAAAATTATTTTTATTGCTTTGTTAAAATTTGCCATAAATTGTCCTTTCTGTTATTCAAACGCACCTACTATTGTTTGACAAGGTAAACCGGCAAGTGATCCTATTGCTCGTTGACAAATGAAATCTTCTATAGTATTTACGACAGTACCCCCACTTAACGAAACTTCGGTTCTAATTGGTAAAATACCGTCAATACTCCATTGTAAATACCCATTTAACAATCCCACAGGGGGATTATATACTAAACAATTCATTTTCTGGTACAGCTTTAAACTGTCAAATGCGGAGGGAATAATATTATTAAAATGCATTACGCAATCTGAATGTGTACCAAGATTTACGGCACAAGTAGCCTCTGGTATGATTAAAAATAAAATTCTCCTGAGTTTAACCCATCTAATGGTAAAATCAAGATACCGCTGATCACCTACTCTCGGGACTGCTACACTATTTGGTCCTGGAGTGGTCCAACCAAATGTAGGTTGCGATTGATCTCTGATTAAAAACAACGAAACGTCTAAAGTACCACCAATTTCTGATTCGAGAGTAGTTACCCTTCCGTCAATTCCCTCTAAAGCAAAATCAACCGCTGGGTAAAACGTATTCTGCAAAAAATCTATACACTGGTAAGTACTCCGATGTAACCAATTCATAACTCCTCTTTCAGGACGTTTACGAAACGGAAACCAACCAAAACTTTTTTGGTCCGCTGAAGGTGACACTACATTATTTTTGCCAGAAAGTGGGTCAACAACATTATCTGTTGCAAACTCTGGTAAATTGTCGGGTACATCGTTTTCAATTCCTAAATAATCCGCCATTTTTGTCTCCTTTACAAAGTGTAAAATTTCAAAAGAAAAATACTAAATTTTTTCTACAAACTTCCCACCTTCTGAGGGAAAATCATTTTCACCAAAGCCTGACATATCAGTATCGGGATAAAATTCATTCTCTTCTCCGAAGGAAAAATCCTCATCGTCGTCGCTCTGGTATAAAGACAACTTTACACCAGCGGGAGCAACACTCTCAAGTGCACTCTGCAAATTTACTGGCGGAGTATATATTGTTTTAAAGGTGAGAATACATTTCGCCGGATATGCCTCAAGATAGCGTACTGTTGACGCCCTTGTCAAAAAACGACAAAGCATAATTATAGTCTCCGCCGAGCCAGTAGAACTATTTAAAAAAATACGTATTTTGATTGCATTACGATATTCAGTATCCGATCTACTTTCACGAGACTCTCCTACAATCTCACCTATTATGTCAAGCTGGTCTGCTGTTGCTATCTCCAACGCAGTCAACGTAATTATGTCGCCTAAAACATACTCGATTTCCTGAGCTGGTGATAACAATGCTCCGATCAGTTTATGCAAATCGGCCGAATTTTTGAATTGTTCGATTAGTAAATCGATTGCATTTTGGACTACATCGGATTGTACCCCAATATTAATCCCGTTATACTCGCTGTAACCGTAGGTTGATACCAAACCGCTAACAAGTGGTGTGTCTTGCCCGTACCTTGACAAATCTAAACTTTTTGGGTAGTACATATTTTCCTTTGCAATATTATAGCGGGTTTCGTACCCGTGACGTTTCAGTTGCGGTCACTATTGTCAACGGTGTAAGATTGTCCCTTTTGAAGAATGTTATTCTTCCGGTACTTTTGTCTATGGTATACCGACCGTCAGACATTGACATCAGCAACTCAAAAATATGTTCAACAGTGACATTTGAAACTGTCGTACCCAGAGAGAAATTTGAAATTATTCCGGAAGGAAGCTTATCAAATATTGCTTTTATCTTTGAAGTAACGTCCTCAAATGTAAACGGTTCTATTAACGGGGGGTAATCGGTATTCTGGGGGGTAACCTCCCAGCTATATTCAACGTCCACAAAAAATGTTGAATTTAGTACCAAATTGTAATAATACAAACCATTTACAGATCCGCCCAACATGATAATATGATCTAATGTTGGTACGGCTTTAAATGTGGCATCTGAAAAGTCAAAATAGTAATTATCAACCGTTCTCCGCAATTTTGTATGTATTGTCAATCCAGGTTTTCCGGCGTTGTTCTCGTCAAAATACCATACCTCATACTTAATTGTTTCTAGTCCTGTGATTTTAGATACAGGGTATGTTTGCATTAATTTTCCTCCCCAAATTGATATTTTATTTTGTCTATTTTTGGAGCATACACTGCAAGAAACTCTGCGTCCGTCATGCCTCGTATTACAACACTTTCGGCAGTCAAGGTATCGATTTTATTTTGAAAATCATTTCTATCGTCCCTAAACTTATTGATCATTATTTTGTTGTGCTGTAATATTTCTTTTTTGGTCAAGTCAATAAAATTTAGTGCCATAATTACTCCTTGATTTCAAAGTTTTTCAGCTTTTCCTTTAATGACTTTATCTCGGACTGTAAAGAAAGAATTATTAGATCCTTTTCTCCAAGATAATTTCTTAACACTTCCAAATCAATACTTGTATTCATACTATCCTTCTTTGTTTATGTTGCTATCAGACCGATTGCTTGCAATCTGTCAATTATTGTATTTATTGCTGTTCTACTTTCAGAGTCAACCGTAGACCCACCGGACGGATCAGATATCGTAGCTGGTTGACTTATGGGAGTGGTTCCCCAAAAAGCCAATAATTGGCTTGTTCCGGTACCTATTTTAGTACCTCCCACTGTTTTAAAAATTAAATTCCCAGTTAACTCCAGTCCATCATTATGTATATGCGTCAATTTAATTTCACTATCGACTCCGAAGCTAAGGAATATACCATCTGTCAATATGCTAATATCTCCAGGCGCTTTAACAGCAAAACGGATTACGGGAATATCCGAGCCTCCGGTCGTGTTTCGAGTCCCTATAATAAAATCCCCCTTCGAATAACCAGATTCATCCGTTACTTTAAAACCACAAACAACACACGATGGTGCGGTTATTCCAGTTTTTTGACTACCGAATCCTATTAATTGATAAGTGTTAACCGGGTATCCGTTATACAGTTTTAACATCGGCTCACCTAAATTATCAACTACTCTAAAATGCGATATACCGATTAAATAATCGGTTAAATACAACATATCAACAGATTTCTGGCCCAAAATGAAATCGGTATTAACTGAGTTCATCCGAAATGTTGTATTTCCGGAATAATCAAAAGAGAAAAATCCATAAAACCCAGAAGTTGGATTTCCTATTTTCAAAAGTTCAGTAGGGGTACCAGAATTACCAAATATTTCAAGGGCTTTATTGCTTGACAACCGAATACCTGAAGTTGACGACAGCAAAGAGGCCCCGCTTTGAAAATCTATGCCTTTACCGTTTGTTAATAATTTTAAATTACCTCCATCTATTTTTAAATCGCCCACCAATATATTAGGTATACCACAAGACACCGGATCTATAGAATCCCCTGAATACATTACCCTATTTGTACTATCCGCCGCAACAGTTACAAATCTACCGTTTCCGTAGCATATTCCGAACGCAGTTTGGCTTTCAAACAGAGGCATAATATTCCAGGTAGTAGCATCTTTGGACCACATCGATCTATTCGAACCAGATCTGGCTACCGCTACAAATTTACCATTTCCTCCGGTTACGTACGCCCAATTATTTGACGTAGGAACTACCACATAATTCCAATTTATGGCATCAAAAGACCACATAACCCGTTCGGCTCCGCTGAAAGCCGTTGCAACAAATTTCCCATTATAATAACATAAACCATTCCATTGATTAGTGGTTACCGTTACGTCAAGCCAAGTAATCCCATCAAAACTATAAATAACTCTTTTTGTACCAGAATCGCTTACGGCAACAAAGCGACCATTACCGTATGTAATAGACGTTAAGGATAATATACCCGGCTCAGTAGCTGATAACCAAGTAATAGCATCAAAGGAATACATTATTTTTCCGGTATAAGAAATAGCAACATACTTGTCTTTACCCCATACAACTCCATTCCATGTTTCTGCTGCGGTGGCCGATGCAGTAACCCATGCAATACCATCATATGACCACTGTACCCTGTTAATACCATTTTGTGATACTAAAACAAATTTACCGTTTCCATAACACAATCCAAGCGAAGTATTATTTTCAGCTAAAGAGGCGGATACCCACGATATTCCGTCTTGAGACCATTGTACCCAATTAGTTCCCGTTGCCGATAACGCAACAAATTTGCCTTTACCGTATGTAACGGAAACCATATAATTTACTTCCGCTAATGTCCCGGCTTGCCATGTCTCGAAAGCAATACCTTTACCCGCTGAGAAATATAAATCACCATTGTCAATTTTCAAATTCCCTTTTTCATGAGAGGACGCATACGAAGTATAGATATAACTAATATAAGGTGTGCTCGATAACGCGGTTGTCAATGTTAATATTTTACCATCACTTGAAACGGCAACACCTCTTAATATACCGCTTGTAAAAGAACCCTTGGTGACCCAAGTAGATCCAAAATCCGATGAAATTCTAATAGAAGTGCTGCTTGTTACTGCTATCTGAATACAACCGTTTCTTGTCATGGATATATATCTAATGGAAACCCCAGATAATTTTTGTGTCCATGTTACGCCATAATCAATTGACACAAAAACACCTGTCGATCCAGATTGAGAAATTGCAGTTTGGTATTTACCGCTACTTGACATAGCGACAAAACTCCATTGTTGTGATGTTCCTCGTTGAGCCCACGTAGCGCCATAATCATCCGATACATACAAATAACCATTATATGCAGACCCAGTAATTATTTTACCATTACTGGACATAGCTACTCCGATCCAATCGCGAGACAAAGATGGCAAAATAAAATTCCATGTTACGCCATAATCTGTTGATCTACACAAATAATTTGTATTGGACGCTATAATCTGTATCCGTCCATCGCTTGACATACAAATTGAATTACCAATAGCGACACCAACAAAAAATATTTGAGTCCACGTTACTCCGTAATTAGAAGAAACATACACACTATCGGAGGTTAATGCGCTTTGATATTTTCCATTTTCCGATATGGCTATATAACGCCACAAAGATGTATTAACGGCACGTTGTGTCCATATAACGCCGTAGTCGCTTGACACATACAAATAGTCATTAACCCCTGAAATTGCAGCAGTAATAGCGATTTGGTATTTACCGCTACTTGACATAGCGACATACAACCATCTTTTTTGTGTATCTCTTTGTACAAAATTATCTCCAATACTACCGATTATTAACTGATTTTCCGTAATATCAACTCCACCTATATTTATTCCTCCGTCTAAGTGAGAAATCTGCATCTGGTCAACCGACAGGACAGATCTTTTATCTGTTCCTAAGTACGGAATACTAATACTACCGTCAAATTCTTTCATTATACTACTTGACAAACCAGAAACGGCAAATTTAGGGATATCATTCTCAATGCCCGATACAGAAGATCCTGGCTGCCAAGATACGTCAATACCGTCAGAGGTAAGAACCTTTCCAGTAGTACCTATAGACAAGCGTTTCCATTTAGGAGTAGCGCCTTGACCGGTAATAATATCTCCTCGTAAAGCCTCCCCGGCATCGCTGTCTGAGTGCGTAGACGATAAGACCTTATGTATTTTTTTTGTATAATAGCCTACACCCATCTATTCCTCCTATACCACAGTTACAAATATTCTTGACAAGCTAAATTGTGCAATCCAAGATGGATTAATACTAATTGGCGTTGACTGATAAGAAGGTGTGTCCCCCTCATTATCTGTGACCGCTATCGTTACAATTGGCTTTAATATCCCTGGAACAGAATAAATGAAACCAAAAAATCGTTCTGGTATTATATCCATACCAATTGTAAATGTTTCACCATAATTAAGAATGTTATTTTTTACAGTGTTGATGCCATCGGTCGGAAAAATCTCTTCGCTATACAAACTGAGAATAACATTAATGAACGCGAATTTATTAACAGGTCGTGAAAAGTGTATTACTTGAGTATCACCATTAGCGTCAATAACGTTAAATCCAACACCAGTATTGTTCGGTGCATTACCAAATGTTTGTATACCTGCCGGTTTTATCGCCCAAAGCAAATTCGCAATTTCTTGATTGTCTCCGCCAACAACTACAATTTCAAAAGAATGAGGGGGTCTACCGCTTACGACAATATCCTCTCTATTTTCGAAACCCTTTACATGCGAAACACCGTCAATATCGTTGCCAACTCTTGAAACAATTGACGGGAGTGTGCCAGCACCTAATTGTTGCAATGATTGACTTCTGCGGATTCTCGCTTCTGCGTCATTTTCAAAATCCCGTCCTGGTATACCGTCTATAAAATTGAATACCTTGTCAAGACCACTCCACGGTGTTTCAATTATTGTAACAGACCCATAAATAGAAAGTTTCAAACCATTTTCTGTACACTCAAAATTAGCAGGCGTCAAGTACTCTATTTCATTACCTACCTCTACGTTAAATACAGTATTCTTTTGAGTTAATTCAAGAGTATCGTCACCAACAATCATAACATCAGCAACACAAAGAGAATCAGAAGATATTGCCGTCTCAAATAGTTGACAAATGTCTAACTTAGTGCCGCTTATACCTGAATTTACGGTATATGTTCTTCCTTGAATTGTAATAGTATAATCAGTACTTTCTACATAATTGACAATTCGCACAAAAATTCTTGATACATCATCATTAGTAATTTTTGTATCAAACTGCAAACTATATAAATCATTTGTCAATCTATTACGTACAATAGTACCATTTGGCACAATTGTATTTTTCGTACCATTTAAACTAACCTCCACAATTGTCGGTTTTGGTTCTAATCTCGTCAATCCATTTAATGCGAGTATATCATCAAGTTGTATACCTTCAGCGCTTGACGGACGCTTACAATCATAAACTTTTTGTAGCTGCTCCCACATCTCAGTATATGAGTAGGAAAATACACCGATAAGTTGACCGAACACGGACGCTGGAGAAAGATCAATTTCCGGCCATCTTGCGCGAAGATTCCGCTCAAGATCACTCATTATGTTTTCCAATCGTTTCAATCTGAAACCCTCTGGTATTATTCCAAAACTCATATTTTTAAGACCTCCTGGGGAAAGACAAAGATTTCCCCATTATTTTTCATCGCTTTAAAAGAAACCAAAAATTCCCTTTTTTGTAAATCAAAATTACTTTGATACTCTATAATACTCGAAAAATAGCCATCTTCCATAATTGTCAACTTGAACATATTGTCAATTGTGGAAATATTCGGGTCTTTTATGAGTATCTCTTCATAGTATTTTATTCCTTGCGTAATGTCAAGAAACCACTCTCCGTAGAAAAAGAGGAATTTTATTTTTAGTTTCTGTACTAAATATAGATCGTCCTCACAGAGTTGTAAATCGAAATTATCAACTATTATGTCATGCGAATTTATGTCCAGCTTAATGTCAAGCATTTATTCACCCTTGACTTTCTGCGTCATCTCAGAGGATGTAATCGCACTTCCAAAAGTTGCCAGAGCGCCACCTGGTACAGATGGAGGAGGGAGCGCTGTCGGTATCGTACTCGCTGGTGTTGATGTTGAAAAACTTCCGCTTGGCGCCGCAATGAAATTATGTACATGATTATTGAAAACGTCCTTGAAGGACTCATTAATCAATTTTTTCAAAGCTTGTCCGCCAACTTCAATATCACCATCTTTCTTCAGTGTCAACGTATTCCCGGAAGTTGCGACAATATCTCCATTATCCTTCAACGTTATTCTCGAATCCTTATAGATTAGTTCCAAACTTGTATTGTCGGTTATCTTGTCGTTTACGCGAGAAAAATCACTCAATCCCAAAATTGCAATAGCGTCCGATAAAGAAAATTTATTTGGATTCCCTGGAATAGAGTCATTTCCACTTAATAACCAATTGTCAAGTGATCTTTCGGAAAACAATAGCAAAACTTTTGCTCCGACAATAAGCGGAAATTTTAATAATGCTTCTCCTATATCCGGATAAACAACCGGAACATTGTCGATAATCGGTAACTCGAGTATCGTCCCGTCAAGATATGTTCTTTTTAATAAGGGCTTGACAGATACTTTTTTCTTTTTATAATCAAGTATTTTTGTTATCTTACCAGGTAGACAAGTATGAAGTTCGTCCGACAAAATCGAACGAATAGCGGTTTTTATCGCATTTGTAAATGTAATTTGTTGACCTGCACTACTCATATTTCACAACTTCCATTACTGTTTGAAAATCACCTTCGTAATTGCTCCCAATATGATTGACACTATAAATACGGAATTTACTTCCTTTCGGAATATTTCTACTTGTTAATGAGATTGTTCCGGCCGGTTCTGCCTTTGGTTGAAGTAAAGCTTTTATTCTGAAACCGTCAATCTCTTCTTTTCTCTCTCCTGTCTTTTCTTTCGACTGAATCTTGATGGATTCGGGTACATTTAAAAGACCGGTTTCGCTTGATAAATTAATAAGAATGTAACTTTCAAGTTTTTCTTTTGTGTATAGTTTTAGTTCACCATTTTGAATAGACCAATCAAGCCCAAGATGTTTTGTCAATGTATCGACCAGTGTTTTTGTCGAGCCGGCAAAAGAAAAAGCGTTTAGAAATTGCTTATTTTTTAACACAAGCTTTGTTAGGTCTGTTTTAATTGGTAAACCAAATTTATTTAAAGCATCTCTCAATATTTGTAAAGAATCCGCACCCTCTCTGTATGATACGGACGTTTTCGAGTATGTCAAGGCTTTTTGTCCATCGTATAGGTCAATCATTGTGATCTTATTCGGAAATTCATATTGTGTTGACACATTACAAATATCTCCGATAAAGAGAACTTCCTCCCCTTTTCCTTGTTTGTAACCGGCGTTTAAAATAGCAGTCAAACCGCTTTCTTTTATCGTGTTTATTGTGGAATCGGAAAGATTATAAATCGAAATGGAACATTTATTTGAGTCGCTGCTCTCTGTTTTCTGAACAGTAAAAGAAATATGCAAGTTCTTTATTGTAAAGCGTGAACTTTGCGTATTTATTATAACAGAAATTAAACGATCAAATTGTGACAAGATCTTCCTCCGTAAAGTAAATTAAAAAAACTTTTTCCTGCTCAAATTCTAATTGTGATATTTTATCCATTGATTGATTTTCTCTCGCTGCATAAAGTTGACCTCTCGGAAGCCCTCTTCCTGTAAACTGAGAAATAAGTTCATAGTTGATTACTAATTTTATACCAGCCATTAGTAGTGTCTCATCAACCGTATAGAGATTGAGCACCCAGAAATCACCCCTCGAATTGAAAATAAATTCAAAGATGTAGGGAATATTGTCAAGCAATATTTCCTCCTTGAAAGACGGAGATGATTTAAACGGTATTTTGATCATTTTCTAAGCAACCCTTTTATTGCTTCTCCTGCCTTGTACAGATTCGATCCATTATCAACTTTTTGTGTACTGTTTTTCCCATTGTCAACAGTTGGAGAATTTTGATTTTTTATATTTTTTGCTTTTCCGTTTAATGAATTCGCTTTATTAATTACGGTTATATCTGAGTTGACGAAAACAACTTGACGAAATTCAACAGTAAAAACTAAAGAGTTGTCTGTTGTATTATCAACAGTAACCGAAATATCCCCAATGATCATACCGGTGTACAGTCGCAAACTTGTCACAATGTCAATTATTTGTGGTGGGCCAATTCTTATTGGCTTTTCTCCAGGTTGTTTCGATACAGAAAATCCTCCCATTGTCAATAACTCATTGAACGCGGCCTCGTTTCTGTTTGAGTTATCTCCCCGAACAAGCGAACCAATCACACTATTTAACGGGATAACCGGGGTATTGGTAATAATACCCTCCATTGTCAACCTATCTGGCTGCTGCCTTACGTGATCTGTTACTACAGACCCGTTTTCGATCGGGTATTCCGTTATATCGTTTATAAATTTATGAACCTCCCGCACTGTTACGTCAATCTCCAAATCTTTTATCTTCCCAGGAGACTTTCTATTTGTCAATAAACTGATTGTATTTACCGTACTCACTCGACCTCCGACATATTATTCATTAGGTCGTTCATTTTAGCATTAAATACATCTTCCGCTGCTTTTCGTGCAGCATCTCCAGCAAATGACGCTTGACTTTCGGGAGTCCCCTGCGGAACATAAACTTTTATTTCTGAATTAACACTAAGAGATTTATTTGCCGAACGATTCATAGTACTAAGATTTTGAGTACCTGCGACTGCTCCCGCCATTTGAACTCCAGCCGCTGGAGAAAAGAGTGGTCCACCTACACCCTGAAACCACTTGTCGCCTGTTTTTAAAAACTTTCCAAGACCGATTTTGTCAACTACTCCCTTGGCTGAGTTTTTTAAAGTATCCCAAATATTTGCGAACGCACCAGTTATCGCATCAATAATCGATTTAATCCATCCGGTTATCATATCGTAGATATAAGTAAGAATCGCATCAACCGCAGTTAAGGCAGATTTCCAGAGCCAAGAGAATAGGTTAGGAATCCACTTGACAAGCGCGCCCCATATAGCTTGTAAAACAGTCCATAAAATAGGAACTAAAATTGCTGCCATATTTCCGATAGCTTCCCAAACTCCGGATAAAATCTCACCAATACCTTTTACTGCTCTGTCAACGTCTCCGGTAAAAATACCCATCACCCAATCAATGATTCCCTGAAATATAGTTTTTACATTAACCCATAAATCATTTAACAAAATGATAATTGGTGCGAAATACTCCTTAAACTTCGGACCAAGAGTGCTCCATGGTTCGATAAATTGACCAATAAGAGATTTATTTCCGTTGACATAAGCGATTATATCCTCTACGAGTAAAGCAAGTATCACGATAACCGCAGCGACCGCAATGCCGATCAATGCCATTTTTCCAATGAATAATCCCGTCGCTAAATTCGCCGCTCTTGCTGCTGTTGTGACAAGCTTAAACATCGAGACGACACCTACTCCAATTTTTGTCAACATAACAAAACCGATGATAAGCGGGCCGATTGCGGCAAGTATTCCTCCAATGACAAGTATTATTATTCTCATTTGAGGAGTCAAATTCTCTTGAAGCAATTTTATTTGTTTTCTTATTACGTCCGTTATTCTCTTAAACATTGGTAGCAGATCAGCCCCGAACATTTTGAGAAGATTTGAAAAATCATTTTTCAATTGCCTAACACCAGATGAGTTATCAGCAAGGGCTTTTGCACTACCTCCATATTGTCTTTCAAGTTCCTTCAGCATGATTCTTTGCGCCTCTCCTAATTTTCCGGAATCAATAAGCGCATTAATCATTTTCTTTTGTTGATCGTTGAATTGAATCCCACTTCGTGTTAGCGCTGAAAGAGCGTTTTTCGGGTCGTTAAACGCTTTCCCCATTTGTATAGCAACACTTTGAAGATTATTCATTGTTGGATCAAGTTTTGCCGATACATCAAGAACCGCTTGTTGCACTCGATCGAATTCTTTTCCAGCGATATTCGTAAAAGTTAATAATTGCGCGGTAACTTGACGGAGGATAGCATCATCCTCCATTATTGTAGCGTTTTGTAAATTCTTCGCTTGTTGCGCAAGTTCTTCAACAGATTTACCCGCAGCATTACCTGTACTTATTAAACTCTGTTCTATTTGTGCAAGGGCTTCTTTGCTTTCGGATTGTGCTTTTACAGCAAATCCTCCTAAAGCAAGTATTGGTGCAGTAAGGTACATGGATAGCTTTCTGCCTACGTTCTCACCTTTCTTGACAAGTGAGTCCATACTTTTTTCTGCTGCTTTCCATTGTGCTTCGTTAACGTCAAAGCCAATTAGATTGACAAGTTCACGCAACACCATATTAGAGAAGTCCCATCTTTTGAGGATCTCCCCCCATTTGACCAACAAGAAAAACAATACCAATTTTTAAACGATCTATCTCAGCAGGGGCTTTACACGCTTTTGTATGCTCTGATATAAAATCATGCACGGATTTACCGTCGTGATGATAATCAATATGGTGTTTTGTTGACTTTTTTGATAGTTCTTCATAAATTGAACGCTGTGCAACAGTAGTGACAAAAAATGTTATTAGTGCGCTAATTGATGAGCACACAATTCCCACTGTTATTGTATCCACAATTTCCTCATCTCTTCAAAATGTACAACTGTCTATTTGTTATTAATCAATACGATTAATTTCATTTACTTTTCACAGAGTATTTCTTCACATCTTGCCTTTATGTCAAGCAACGTATTCGCTCTTGTTAAATCGTCCATATCCCAAGTAGTTTCCAACTCCCGAAGTGTTGCCACTTTGTCAAGTAAAACTAATCTCCAAAGTGGCCACTCCAATAATAATCTCGGATCAATATCGCTGAATAGTCGATTTATTTTTTCTATTTTGGCAGTGTTGGGATTTTTGCTCTGAGAGCGAAAAGGATTTTTCCAATACTGCCTTTGGAGAAAAAACTTCCAAAATTCACTTTCAGCACTTCAGAAATAACTTCAAACAGTAAACCATATTCTCCAGAGAAAGTTTCATCGAAAATATTATTACCCTTTGCAAGTTGCTTTCCGTCAATTACAACAGACGAACAAATCTCAATTAATAAATCAGTAACTTTTCTTTTATCAAGATTGTTTACAAGCAGTCTTGCGACCGCCTCGATGTCCACCTTTGAAAAATCCATAGACCTTGATAATAGAGAACTTTTTTCTTTGTCAACTTCTCCGGTTGTTGCTATATCCAATGTTTCCAACTGTTTTATCGTCTCTTTTGAAACCTTTTCCTCATCACTTGAGCCAAACATTGAAAAGAGAGCAACACCAGATGATGTTAAGATAGAGGCGAGTTGTGCTTGTATCTGTATCCCTTGTCGTGCCGGGAATGTAGAAATGAGAACGCTTACATCTTTTTCTTCTGCGTTCTTTAAAGTCAATTCGATCGTTTTGTAAGCCATAACCTGTCCTGGTTTTATATGAAAGTCGATGAAAGCTAAAAATAAAAAATTTCGCTCTTGTTAATTTGTTTTTATCCGAAAGTTGGATTTCCTCCAACATGTCCTTCGAGATCGGCGCAATCCAAAACCCATTCGCGATCTTCCGACTCCTTCGCATAACTCGCAGATGCCGGCTTTTTGACCCATGCCGCTGGAGAAGAATGTATGCTTGTTCCGCGCTTGTCTTTAATAAGCACAGGCACAACCCCGTTACCAGTCTGTTCGTCAATTGCGTGAATAGCGGAAAGAATATCATTGCTTGGGCTTGTCTGTTGTAAAGTAAGCGTAATCGAGCCAGATTTGTTAGAACTTTTCGTTCTGGTTGTGCGACCATTCGCGCCAGTTTTTTTGGAAAAAGTATCCTCATCTCTTTCGACTACGACAAAAGTCCCGTCACCGAATCCACTCATAATCGCACCACCAATGATTACAAGGATATCCTCCGGCACATAAGTACTTAATGACATAATTTTTCTCCTTAGTAGATATTTTCTTATCTGTTAACTGATTATAATGTTACCGTTCCGTCAATTCTCACGGTGTGAATTGCGCCAGAATACCAGCATACGAATTTAACGCCTTGCAAAAATCTTGCCGTCTTATCAACTAACGTTATGCTTGAAGCGCGAGGGACAATAATTTTGAATCCACCAACCTGTTCTTTGGTAGTCGGATCAAAAGCGGTTTCCGTTATTGCTCCGTTCGATTGACCAATTTCTAATATTTGACGAACCGCGGATTCTATCATACCAATACCGTTATCGTTGATTGGAATTTTTTTCACATTGTTGAGCATCACATAAATATTTTCCGCAATTCGTGACCGCAACCAGTCAATGAAAATAATTGTATCAGAATAGTCACCGTCGGATACATACCCAAAAAATGTTTTATTCTGTGCGCCCATTTCCTCATACGTATTACAGAATTTGGTGTGAGCGTTTATAGATTGCGTAGGTGTCAATTTATCAACAGTAACTCCGGAAATCGTTTTGTATGCTCCTGAGTATGTGCCGGGAGTGTACGGAAGTATTTTCCCTAAATAACCCGCGTCTACAAATTCAGTCGCCGCAACAGCGGAATAAAAACATGATGTTCGATAGTTTGACGCTGCTTTCAAAACAGCAGCAAGCGTTGTCGTGTCGTTTGCATCCGTTGTGTCAATAATGTTTGCAGTCGCGGCGGCAACCGAACAAAATTTCTCATTTGACAATGCCCAACCAGCGGCTGAAACCTGCTCCGCCTGTGTTCTGGTTGCAGCAATAAGACCATACCATCCGTTGTCCGATGCTTTTACGGTGTCAAGTGCCTCTGCGTAGTTAGCATCACCTACCAGTTTTTTGCCAATTGCCACTTTTTCGACAACCGGTGATTGCGAGAAAATGGCTTTTGCGGCAAGATACTCAAGTGAAGTTATTCCGCCAGTCAATACCGCGGCTATCGCGGATAAGTCGGTAAAATATTCAATACGATCTGAGAATGTTGGGTTCGGTCCAACAATAAGAACGGTACCAAATGAGGCCTGAGATATCGGCTTTGTTTCTCGGTCAATGTTTACTTGTGCAACACTAAAAATACTGCTCATAATAATTCCTCCTAAGTAAATAAAATTTTATGGTTCTGGCTGCGGTTCCGGTTCGTATTTCTCACCTTGACTTATAAGAGTGTGTTTCGGTTCATTTTTTACTCCATAAATATCTCCAGTAACTTCAACAGCCTCGATAGTCTCTTGTGTAAAATCTATTCTTGAAGCTATCATAAAAACAAAATCTCCGGTTGTTCTATGTTCCCATCGCTTTTCTCGTAAAGCGTCAAGATTAAAAATTCCCCGACATTCTCTGAAGCCACCGCCAATATTGTCCTGAAAATAATCCGTAGTTTCTTGTTTTACAAGCAATGTTAATAACGATTCAATGACTGATAAAGAATTTTGACCAGAATAGCTCACCGAAAGCACAAATAATCTGTTACCGGTGATCGAAGCCGTTCTTAGTACATTTGGCTGAGAAGTATAGTCCCGTCCCTCTGCCGTCAAAGACTTAATAAGTAGAGAAAAATACGGTAAATCAGGCCTTGCTGCTGGTGTTACTGTCGGATTTTCCCAAATTATTCGCGCTGTTGGAAATTGTAAAATCATCCAATCATAAATCTTATCTTGTAAGGTTTCTTCCGTGATCATTTCGAAACTATCTTTGATAGGATATATTTATAATGTACCAAAACTCCATTTTTTGTATGATCAAATTTTTGAATAACTTCAAAATTCGATCCGTCAATTGTAACCTGATCCGGTCGAGCACCCCCAACAGTATTTAAACTATCGCTTGTAAATATCTTTTTTGCTTCCGCTTCCCTTCTTCCTTCTGGTAAAGCAAGTAAATCTTTTCCGTTGACATTATGTATACTTGCTTGAATTGTAAACGTACTTGACGTTCCGACAACATACCTTCCTTTTGTCATCGTATCACTTGCAAAACGAGTTACAGTCAATGTATTTATACGAAAACTCATGATATAGTCTCCGTATGTTGGATTGATTGTATCATTTGTGCTGTATCAATTAATGGATGCGACGAGCCTTTACGAGCAACCGTTCGCGGTGAATTAGGCGGGGTATAAGTATCCCTAATTTTTCCCCTCATTTGTGAAACTCCAAATTCTCCCATTAATCCCAATGACCTTTCAACCGTACTTTTTTGATTTATAATTTTGAGATACTCTCTATCTCTTATTGTCAACAATCTTGGCAAACTTTCATCAAACGAAGAACGAACAAAAGAACGTTCTGGTATATTTTTTGCAGGAGCGCCGAACTCCTGAACCGCGGCAACTTGCGCTACTTCAGTCATGCCCACTGGTTGATCTTTTCGTATTTTGTTCCCTTTATCAACAGTACCATTCGATGGAAAACCAACTTTTGTAAAGCTGCCTTTCATCTTGTCAAGCTCTCCCCTAAATAAAGAGTGCTTATGATCTATGACTTGTGTATATCGCATTGTATTAATCAACCATTATTCTGGTACGCGGACTAAACGAACACCCGCGTATCAATTGAAATAGTTCTTTCCCAAATCCCGTTGTTTTCAAATCTTCAAAACTTCCCATACCGCTGGACGAAGAAACCGCGTAGCTTCGCGAGGTTTCGCCCTCGGATTCGCTTGAAATCGCTCCGGGTGTGCTTATACCAGAGATCGTAGTCAAATTCCCTCCATCAATTTGCTCTTTTGTTAACCAATGCATTACTCGCAAAGCTACTGCATAGTTATACTTGTCTTTAAAAAGAGAAGCACTTGTCAACGAAGTTGAAAGAGTAATAAGCCCCGCAAGTCGCGGAATAGCCGCAAACTGCGGGGCTCTCAATGTAATAATTTCAATAACTGGCATCATGAGAATAATCTACTCGTTATCGGCTTTCTTTTCTTCTTTTCTATCTTCCGTCAATTTTGCGATCTGACGTTGCACAGCATCAAGAACTTTCTTTCTCTTTGGTTTCCGTAAATTCTCTTTTTCAAGAATGAGACGTAAATCTCCAATTATGAAAAGTTCGTTGATAAGTTCGACCGCATCCTCCGCGCTGGACATAAAAATTGTGCCAACAATCGGGTGACCGTTCAAATCCAATTCCTCAATTTTCTCTTTGTCAATCGAGTCCACCTCGACAACTTCCAGATTACTTTCTTTTTGCTTCTCTTTGAAGTAATCACTATTCGAAAGCTTTTCTCCGATAACGTCGGAAAATTCATTGAGTCCAGGGTATATAACGATACCCGCAACTGTAAGAATGAATGGAAGTTTGCTTCTGACTAACATATTTTCTCCTCACTTATCAATTAAAGTTATTTGTCAAGTAATGAAAAGCGTTATTATACGCCTTCCATCACATAAATTGAAATCGGGTAGTAAATTAATACTCCGCCGATTCTCGAATGACAAGGCACAACATACTCCAGCCCGCGTTCCTGTGCCGGAAACTGTTCAAACATTTGAGGAATCTCCAGTGTCAATTTGTCCGGGCTCCTGCGGTAAGCAATCAGTACATTAGTTGTACCGCTACCGGTCGGAGCAGACGGTTTCGGAGTAACTGCTGAAAGTTCCGGAATCCCATCGAACAATACACCCGGATGGACGCGGCGTAAAAATTCAAGGATTGTGGTATCGCTGTTCGAAGATCGCAGCATACTTGAGATATGAGAGAAGTTATCAATGCCCATCAGGCATGTATCAACTCTCTCAACACCAAGTGACAATGCGCGGGGCGTATTGATTGCATAGTTGACATCCTTGACGATTTCGTCGGCAGTCGCATTTCCAGATATCCAGATTTTTCCGCTCGGACGATCACCTTTTGTAGTGTTCGGATTATAAAGAAGTCCTTGCAGTCCTGCAAAATCTTCCTTGTTTGTACGTGCAAAGTACGCAATACGGTTGACTTCGTATTCGTTCGCTTGACGAACTGCGGAAGCCTTCATCGCAGAAAGTGGACGACCTGCTTTCATTGCGGCACGGATTTCTTGAATGGAGTAACCGTAAGAACCACCAAGAGAGCGAACAGGAGTAGTGAATTCTTTCCCCTTGACATCAGATCGAGGAAGATCATCAGCGTAATTGCTGATAATTTTCATCAGGCCAACTCTGTCGAAGGAACGATAGGTAATGGATTCGGCTCCCGGTCCGGCTTCGGTCGATACGGGGATCAATCTGACTGCGGTAAATTCCGGGTACAAAACGTCATAGGTCCTCGACTTGACATGACGTAACTCCTGCGAAAAAAAAGCGCTTTCGTTCGCGTCAAGATTCGTTGCATGGATAATTTCAGGTTTCATGAATACTCCTATTGTTAATTGTTTTTCATTTGTAAAGAATTAATTTTACTTATTGACGTTTACGACTTTTACTTATTGACGTTTACGACTTTTACTTATTTATTTACGGTAAATTGATTTCGATCTGTACAGGACCGGCAACAGTTACGGCGTTCTTTACTCTTGCGCCAGTCCACAAAGTACATGAACTGGAATCCGAATCCGCACGAACGGCGCCGAGGTATTTTCCGGTTGTTGCACCAGTATGTCTCACGTAAACATCGCTATCCGAGGTCATCGCCGCCTCTGCCATACAGTATGCCGAACCTTGACGAAGAACACTAACCATTTCAGTTGCTTTGTAAGAAACGGTGCCGTCATCTTCCTGTGCTATGGTATGCGAATGTAAAGCAATACCACCATCTTTTGCAAGATCATTGGCAAGAGTGTATACCGTTGTGTCAACCGGCTGATTTGTCCCTCCGGTTACTACTGCGTCAATCGCAATCGCGTAGCCTGGAAGCATGGTCGTGGTGATCGTTTTTGCACTTGCGTCAGCAACTGAGGTTTTCACTCCGGTTGCGGTCGCGATCATCGCGGCAACGGCAGCAATCGTAACAGCATGGCTTGACGCATAGACAACCGCAGTAAGCGCAACGGTATTGATCGTGATAACGCAAGAGTTCGATGCCTCGAAGTTAATGTCGAACGTCTGAACAGCTTTGTTTTTTGCGGGGAGCATAACCGTCTTGTCAAGCCCCAATGCCTTCGTAACAACAAAACCGACCGGAATTTCTTCCAGCGCAACTTTACTTTCAACATGATCGAAGCGGGAATCCGCCTTCATCCCGAGAAAGGCAACCGGAGCCGCCTGTGAGTAAGAAGTTTGCATTTTATTCTCCTATGTAAATTGTTTTAAAAACTGTTTATTCGTAGTTCGTACACTCGTTCGTTTGTTTTATGAACCAATTACTTCGCAGCAGGATTTTTCCAACCCTCGATCATTCTTTTTTCGTAGGCCGCTCTTGCCTTTTCTACGTCCACGGTTTCGGAATCATTTCTTGTTCCGTTGCCCATGACTGACTGACGCTGAACGGAAGCCCCACCGCTTTTTTCGTTTGTCAACAGAGCGGTCGCATTGTCATAGCTTACATTCAAATACGAAGCATCGCAATTGACCAGTTTTTCTTTCAGAGTTGGGAAAGCCTTTTCCACAACTGCTTTACGAATCGCGGAATCGTCCATCGAATCCAGATTGACATCCTTGCCGAGAAACGCACCAGCCTGATTTTCAAGAGAACGCCGTGACTTAACGGCATCGGAAATTTCCTTCGCAACGTCACGTTTTTCTGCGGTATCGAGACGTGCTTTGAGGGTATCGCGTTCCGCTTTCAATGCGGAATTTTCGGACGTTATGCCGTCCAAATTGGTTTTTGTTTCTTTCAACGAATTCTCCAATTTGGTCGCATAGAGAACAACCTGCGGATCAGCGTCAAATTCGTCTTTATCGATGCGGAATTTAACCATTGTACTACCCATTGTACTACTCCTTTGTGATTTGTTATTAATTTCACTATTACTATTACCATTTATTTCATCATTCGTTAATTCAACAGCGTCCTGCTCGTCAAGATTTAATCGTGCTGTGCCCACACGTCCCCTATTTGTAAACGCAACATGATTATAGAGAATATTTGTTTGACGAAAATTATAATTTTGTCCTTCGTAAACACCATCTTCTCTTAGTAAATCAAGCGTATACCCGCAAGAAAGTTCCTTTTTCCCGTTATTAATGTCATTTATTGTTACGGAATCGGTTGCAGTTATCGAGGTCATAACATCGTTTTCGTCTCTTCGTACATTCTCCCCAGTAAAGCCAACTTGGAACTTCTTTGCTGTGCTCGCATCCAACAACTTTACTTCCGGATGTTCATTTGTTACCGGAATCATTTTCAGACTATCGAGGCTCACTTGATTGAACACGTCATCAGGATGACGAAGTTCCCGCCTGACAGAACCGTTTGGATTTTTATAATTGAAAACTCCGCACCGCGTAACAACGGCATCTGCACGCAGATATCCTTCCGCGGTACGGCTTGTTTTGCCTTTTATTATTCCACGGTCAAACCGCATCGGACGGGATTCGTCGTGATCATTTCTTATTTGTCTTTTTTCCATTTTTTCCTCTGTAAAATAAAAAACCCGCTGGTAATGGATAAGTAAAACATTACCAACGGGCTAAAAGTCGTTCTCCGTCCTTACGGAGGATCAATCAGCAAACCGTCATACAGTCTTAGTTATTAATATAACAAAATAAAATATAAAAGTCAACAATTATTTTAATATTTTTTATTTTTTTAAATCTTCCTCAACCGTCATTGATAATCTGCCAATTCCTCCATCTTTACAATTGAAGGTGATTACTATTTTTCCGGTGAATTTCTCAGAAAGATAAAAAGCGATTTTTCTGAAGAGCAATTCGATAGCTTCTTTTAATGACATATATTATTCCTCCTCCTCATTTGTGTTAAGCAATTCCTGAAAATCGGGTTCAGCGGTACATCGGCATTGATAATCCTCTCCCGGATGTCCGACATCAGGAGAATTGTCCCATGAGAATTTTTCTCCCTCAAGCGCTGCATGAGTTGGGCGTACTCTCTCGTCAAGTGAAGTTCTCCATATATATTGGGTTATTCCTAAATTCGTTTGACGTAAACGCATCAAATTTCCATTCAGTTTTGCCACTTGATCCCGTGCAATCAATCGCGCTCTTGTCTCAACTTTCTGAAAAACTCCTTTTTGTAAATCAGTACCAGAAAGTATTTCCTTCATTATTGTTTCGTGTCGTTTTCCTGCAATTACTCCACGATCTATCACACCGTGAATGTCGGACTCTGTCTTACTTGTCAATTCAGTAATAAGATTGGTATTTTGCTTGACAAAAGAATCTACAAGACCTAATAACCAAGGCTCGTTTTGGTAAAATTCTACCTGCATTACTGATTTCATTACCTTCTGCCATTCTTTATTATTCCAACCGCTTGTCTTTTGACCGATGTCGGTAGCATAAACAGAAAAATCCGGAAGTTCTTTACCAAATGATAACTTCAGCGATTCAATTACATCGTTAACTGTATCATTCCAGGCATCTTGACGAAAGCCTGCTTGACTCACAATACCCGACAATTGAGGAGAGATAATATCTTCCGCCATTGTTCGCATCTTAGCAACATAGCCAAGTATTAACTTGACGTATTGCGCTTCAAGCATTTTCGGATATTTCGGCTTGTACATTCTGCGGGCTCTTCTTTTTTTATCTCTCTGTTCTCGCAGTTTACCAATAAGAATTTGTTTCTGTATAGCTTTTATCGAATGATCGACTGACATTTATTGCCCCTTTGTCGGAAGTTCTTTTCCGTTTAAAAATCCTTTTGGGTCGCTGGATGTAATACCAGTCGCATTTGTCATTTGTGCTGGAATAGCAACAGACGGCATAGGAGGATTTTTAATATCTTTCGCCTCTTGTGTGGATTTATCTTCCAGCGCTGAAGATAGAGTTTCGTCAAGGTCGGTATCAATCGAATATGTTTCTCCTCCGAAACGTGAGTCGCGAATTTCCGTTTCGTAAAGAGCACCCATATCGTAATAAATCTTATCAGTCTCCGCGACTGTTTTTCTGTTTGTGACTATTTCCGTTTCTGACGGCTCATAAAGAGGGTTGAACACGATTTTCCATTGATCGAGTTCTATACCTCTGAAATCACCTAATTGACAAAGTTGAATCCATTTACAAAGAGTCTCAAGCTGCGATTGTAGTTTGGTTTCTTGTTTTGCGTGAATCGAATCATAATATAAGAGGATATCACTCTTTCCGGTGGCATTCAAACCGGCAGGCGATTCTCCCATTAGTAAAGTGACCGGGTATTCAGTGACTGACGCGACTGACTGAATAAGTTTATCAATCAAACCTTCTAATCCCGCAACGGTCGAGGAAAGTTTCGTAAAAGATTCTTGGTCCGCGTCTATCAACACGGTATTAAGAAAGCTTTTCGACATATCAATCTGATTGAGCCTATCCGAAATCATTTTTGGTCCTTCAGGATCGGCTAATAAATCAGTTAGATTTTTTATTGCCAAAATTCCGATTATGAATTCGTCAAGTATGTGTTCCACACCATTGTACCCAACTCCGAGGCCGCGTATTCTCTCGTAGATCGCTTGGATAACAGAATCTCCCCAACCTTGCTGCTCTTGGCGGCTTATGTCGTCAATGTCAATGCCATCAAAAATCAGGCATCTTGACTCATGAACAACAAATGGTGCTCCGTTTCTTTTAGGGGAAACTGTAAACTTTTCCACTTCTCCGTATTTCTCGTTGTTCGGATCATTATAGTAGCTAAGTGGTGTTGCAGCATATCTATCGAAAACATGGAGGAAATCTATCGTTTGTAAAGTTGCCTCATTCAACGGCTCCTCCATTCCTCCACCGTCAATTAGGCCGCCGACAATCAAAGCGCCTCCAAATAGCCTATCCCATCTTAGCGCCTGATTGATTTTTTTCTTCGCTTTCAGTTCATCAAGTTTTTGTCCAATAAACCCCTCGGAATCGCCATCAACTTTGAACCATCTCCGCGTCATGTCGTTGGCGGCTAAATCAACCACTCGTTTTGTCAAGCCCTCTCCTCTGTACATAAGACGAAGAGTACCCTGATCGAAGATTGTAATATTCCCAAACTTCGTTGCTTCCTTCTTATCTTGACTGGTGCCCATTCGGGTAAAAACATTTGTCCAACTATCGGTACGAAACAATTTCACAAGAACCCCCTTTATAAAAAGATATTACCATTTACCATGCTGCTAATTTTTTATAGTTGTGCCCACTTTTTCCAAACAAGGTGTGTAAAACATACCTCTCAGTATCTTTCGTATGATCGTTTATTTTTAATGGTGCGTCAATTCCATACAATTGCTGTTTTTCGTCCCATCTATACCCGGCATAATCCTCTATTGTCTGAACGCAATATTCTCCAACCATGTATTCCCCGCCTTTTAACATTCTTGCGTGTGTTCTTATCCCGTCAATCACATCGTTTTCTGCGTGACGTACATTTCTGAAATCGTCTCTTTTTAATTGAATCTCAAAAGATGCGGCACTGGGGTCAAGAAAAATATATCGTGGGACGATTTCTCCAAATTGTTTGGTTTCTTCCGTCTTGTTAAGAAAGATTTTCATATCGTGGGAATACTCGGAGTCTGTTTTTTGCCTTTGCATCTTTTTAGAATCCCAATAAAATTCCTTCTCAGACCATATCTTTGGGAATGTTCGTAAGTTAACACCGAACAAAATAAAACAAGTTGGATTTCCCGTGCCATAATCTACGCCAACAACATAATAATCCGCGCGCGGTTTTATACTATGAATGATATTTGCGCTGGAAAAGAAATCATATATTGTTCCTTCCGCAATTACCCACTTACTTTCGACGTATCTCTGGTAGAATAGTCCGGTGTAAAGTTCCTTCAAAGAATCGATATACCGTTTTGTCAATGAGGGATTATCCTCTAAAAAGAATACCCATCTTTTGAATTCGGAAAAGCCATTGACGTCCTCTATATAAAGCCTCGGATTGTCGACGAATCTTTTTTTTATGAAATGATACGGAGAATCAGGGTTTAATGTCCATATTGCTTTGGCATGATCCATCGATAACCGTGTCATTGACATATCAATAAATTTTTCATGATGACGTGTCGCCTCATCAGCGAGCCAATAATCAAAGGTAGCTCCCTGAATCTGTTTGAAATCATTCTCTTTCCCAGCACCTCTAATATAAAACTTCTTGCCGCGTAAACCTCTCCAATTAATGGTGAGATAGTCGTCTTTCGTGTCCTTGACATTACGAAAAAGTCCGATATTCAGCGGGTCAACCATTTCTTTCCAGCTATCGATTACGTTCCGGGCAACAGAAGAAATTGAATAACCAGAAATCAATATTTTTGTATTGTTCTGAAGTTTTTGTATTTCACTAATCGCAATTGTATCCGCCAAATAACTCTTGGAACTTCTGACCGCACCTTCAAGAATTCTATATTTTGCCGAATCTTTTTCTCTCCATACTTTTCGAGACTTTGGTCCCGGCTTATATATGATTTTTTTTGTAATTTCAGCGTTAATCATTGTTACTGATCTTCTTTACTTTCTTCGTTTAACGGTTCGCTCAGATTTTCGTCAAACATTTTTTCTCTTATATCGTACTCAATCGCTTTCGAGTCATGATCCTCGGGATTCTCTTTAGCATTTAAACGCCAATTCCTCCTATTGACAAGCCATATTTCGTGCGCTTTAATATTAGGAGGGGAAAGTCTCTTGGATTTAACTTTTGTTTTGCCTATTGAATTTCCGTTCCTGTCAAATATTTCCGTCTCTGACTCCGTTACATAAGAGAACCCCAATGCTCGTTTACGCAATGCGGAAACTACTTCACAGTCTGATTTAAGTGGCGCATTTACGTAATGATGTTTGAATACTGGATCCTCGTCCATCAATTCATCTAAATGTTTTGTGGAAACACCAATAAAACTTGCCACTTCCGCAAGTGTCATACCTAACCCGGAAAGTCTAACTGCTTGTTCTTTGGAGCGCTCTATAAATCTTATCTGTTCTTTTTTAAGTGACTTTCTCCGTTCCTCTCTCTCTCGTGAGGAGTGGTAGCGGAAGTACATTTTTGATATATGGCACCAGGAAGTTTTATTTATACCAACTAATCCGCACATTTCTCCATATGTTGCCCCATGCTTTCGAGCCTGATATAACCTTTCCCAATCCTCTTGTGTCAATCTCTCTGTTGCTCTAAATGTTCCCATAATACTAAATATAATCATTCCGGTGATACATAGTATTTAATTTTTATTTTTACTCGCTGGAGATAATTCCCCTTTTGCTTTTCAAAATCAACGTCTGCGCCTACGGGGTGCAACAGCATTTTACCAATCATTCGGCAAATTGAATCAAAATGAGAATCTATACTGTCGACGTCTCTTTCTTGATAATCGATATATCCGTCGATATCGCTTTCTCTTCGTCTTCCTTTTTCTAATGACGCTCTTTGCCCGAGATTATTTTTTTCATTTTGACGTAAAATATTTGTTGACATAATTTTTATTTCTCCTTTTCCTTCATCATAAATTCTTTTTTGATTGTATCTTCATATAACGAACTGCTGAATACCCTTCGACTAATAAAATTTGCAACAATGTGACAAAATATAATTATCAACACCATCACGAGAACACTTAATCTATACCATTTACCCATATTATAATTTCTTGACTTTCGCGATTCTTTTATTGATACCAACTCTCTCCAAGCTATCCTTGAAATAAGTTTCATTTATCTCACTACCTATAAAATGTCGTCTTAAACTTTTGGCGGCAAGACAAGTTGTACCACTTCCGGAGAATGGATCATAAACGATATCACCCTCGTTTGACCATGTTTGTATATTGTCAATTGCCAATTGCTCGGGGAATACGGCAGTATGGGCAGACCTATTGCGTGTGGGGTTGTAACAAAAAATATTACCATGAATTTTGGTTTCTTTACTGATAGAAATTTCATCACGGTCATGACACCTATGCGATTTATTTTTTTCATAATAACGATAATCTAATTTTGTTGTGTGTCTGCCAATCTTACCCGCATTTAAACAATTCAACAAAATTGGATTAAAAGTACGCAAAACGCCTTTGCAAAAAACAAAAATATATTCAAATTCTTGTTCGTACCTTCTGTGATTGAAAGGCATATAGCATTTTTTTTGATAAATCATCGTATCATGCAATCTGAAACCTATACGTTTAAAATAAAGCGCTTGTTT
>Ga0315288_10001810_pt1 | contig 27652 bp, 17 predicted proteins | sample YL17G11_20_MG_FD_203454 | JGI IMG/M metagenome (GOLD analysis project Ga0315288, IMG submission 203454) | Sediment microbial communities from Yellowstone Lake, YNP, Wyoming, USA - YL17G11_20 | ecosystem: Environmental > Aquatic > Freshwater > Lake > Sediment | place: USA: Wyoming | collected... | reverse complement strand
CTCCACATCGGCCGAGTCCACCCGCGCCATCGGGAAGGAGGTTCTGCATAGCTCGATGACCTTCTCGACCTTCGCCCCGGGCCCCTCGAAGACCGCCTCGACCGAGCCGTCGGGCCGGTTCCTTACCCAGCCCCGCACGCCTTCCCGATCGGCCAGGTCCTTCGTGCTGGCCCTGAAGAAGACTCCCTGGACACGGCCTCTGAACACCACATGTGCCCTTACACCCATCGGGACGACCTCCCATCGGCCAATTCCCCAGGGCGATACCATTGCCAGGAATTCAACATGTCGTTCAACCGCATCGGCCGTCGCCAAACCCACGTTCCGCGCCCATCCTTTCGTGCAAAAAGGTTATTAAGGACGTCGCTCAATCTAGTTTCGAGGCAGGGACCCCATGACAGACCCGTCAGCGGACAATCCCAATGTAAAGCGCGCATGCAACCTTTGGAAGGGCTTCCTGCTCTCGAGGGGTGCGAGCCCAGAACTGGCCCTCGTTTTCTGCAAGGGCGCATTGATGGCCCTCAACCCGTCCGAATGCGCCATCTCGACCGGCGTCATGGCATGAACCGTTCAACCACTTTTTAATTAAAACGCGCAGGCACAGCGAATGCTCCGTCGACGGCCGTTCACAAAAAATATATAACGAGATATGTGATATAGGGAAATGAGGTCGCAGCGATGAAGCTCATACAGAAGATGAAGCGGGAACCTACCACCAAGCAGAACGACACATATATTGACCTGGGGGAGCTCGAGGAGACTGGCGCCTTCGGGGACGAGGAGACGGGCAAGATGCTGAAGGTGGCCGAGCTCCACCGCTACGAGGACATCCAGCCGCTCATAACAATGGTCTATCAGGGCCACACGGTCCTCATCGACTACTCGCCCGTGGCCACGGACGAGCTACTGCTCAAGAGGGTCACGGCCGAGCTCAAGCAGGTCGCCCAAGACACCAACGGCGACGTCGCGGGCCTCAAGAAGAACCTCCTAGTGGTCGTCCCCGGCGGCATGAAGATCGACAGGAAGATCATCCGCGGCGGCGACTTCTACCAGTAAGCCCGCACGGGCATCCTTTTCTCATTTTGACTCCCCGACGAGCCATGGCCCTAGCTATTCATGGCCATGAAATAGGAAAAACCGAACTTCGAGGGCCTATCTCTTCTTCTTCCCGGCCTTGAGCCTGTTGTGCCGGATGAGCCCCGCGAACGGGATTATCTCGATCCCCTTCTTCTCGATGCCGTCGAGCACATGGTTCATGCCTATGGAGTCCGAGGCCATGTGTCCGGCGACGATGATGTTGATGTGGTTCTTCTTGGCCTCGACGATGTGGTCCTCCCTGATGTGCATCATGATGACGGTCCCGACGCCGACCTCGGCCAGCTTCGCATAGACCTCCTTGGCGCCCGAGGTGCCGCCGGTCATGTCCACAATGACCTTGCCTGCCCTGAGGTCCTTGGAGCCCACGATTATCCTCGGGCCCGACTTCAGCAGCACGGCCTCCCTGTACTCGGGGACCTCCTTCAGGAGCTTGATGACATCGCCGATGGTCCGCGGCCTTCTGCGGTTCATGAGCCTCTGCAGAAAGAGGTTGACGTTGTTATCCGCCGGCGTATGGCAGCACATCATGCTGATGCCCAGGCGAGCGGCCGAGTCCACGGCCTTGTTGTGGTTCCCAGGGGCGACGGCCCTCGAGACCTCGCTGATCCTGTCGGCGAGCATGCCCTCGGCGACATTGATAGGCACGCCGAGCCGTTCCAGTATGTCCGCCTGCATGTTCATGACCCCCCAGAAACCGAAGCCGGCGCGGCCGGACGGGTGGTGGGCGATTATGAGGTCCACGGGCTTGCCCTTGTCCCTCAGTCGGTCTGCCAGCACGACCTCGCCGGTGTCAATGTCTATCCCGGTCAGGATGCGCTTGACATCCTTGCCGCTGTCGAAGAGCAGCCTCGTGTCCTCGTAAGGGTTGAACAGGGCGTCGGTGTCGAACTCCCACTTCTCATCATCCTTGAGGGCCTCGTACTTCTCCTTGTTGTCCTTAAGGATCCTTTGCATCTCCTTCCTGCCGCGTGGGTCCGCCTTGATGCCCATCTCGATTGCAAATTTGTAAATGTCCATGGCCTTCATGTTCTGCCTCCCAAAGCCCGTCTCAATGGTCCCCAGCATGCGAGTACTATAGATTAAATTATTGGTGGCGTAAAAAAGCGGTCCGGGAACCTCAAGACAGCTTGCTGACCTCTATGTGGTCCGACCGCTTCATGAGCAGCACCTCATGGGTTCCCTCCCCGAGGGCCACCTTCCCGCCCTTGCCCTTGAGGACGATGTCGTGGCCTGCCTGGTCCTTGGCCACGAGCCAGACGGCCTTTTCCCCCGAGACCTTGTACTCCACTCCCTTGCATTTGTAGGTCGTCTCGTTGGGCCCGCATCCGATGACGAAGCTCTCGACCCGGTGGAAGGGTCCGCCCTTGATGTCCAGATTGGCCTTGACCGAGCTGTTTATGCCCAGCGACGAGACATCGGCCGCGCCCGCGATGACGGCCTTGGCAGCGGCCTCGGCCGAGGCCTCGGCGGACACCTTGGAATAGCTCTCCAGGCCCGCGTAGGCCATCGAGGCCGTGACTATGACTATGATGCTGGCTATGAGCAGCTTGAAGGGCAGCTCTATTACACCGTCCCGGTCGGAGATAAAAGTCCTTTGCATGGGCAAATGGTCCGATTCCCGATACCATATAAAAATCGTATGTCTATTCCCGACCCGATTTATGATTTTATTCTGAAATCTGAATAATAACGACCACGGGCCCAAGTAAAGAACGACATTATCTATAGGCCATTATAGAAATGATATAGAAATATAGAGAAATATGGAAAAATATAATAATATCATAGACACTCGATAAGTATGGTGGTAGTATCCAATGGACATCAGGAAGGTCCAGATAACAGGCGGCTCGTCCTTTGTGATCACGCTCCCGAAGGAATGGGCCAAGGCCAACAACCTGAAGAAGAACGCACCCCTCGGGCTCATCACGCAGCCGGACGGGACCCTTCTTCTCACGCCGAGGATAACCGGCGATCAGACCCTCCGAACCAAGGTCTTCGACATCAAGGAGGTCCCGGACAAGGACTTCCTCATTCGCCTGTTGGTCGGCGCCTACATCGAAGGCTACAACGTCATCAAGATACAGCTCAAGGGTCCGCCATCCTCGATGGTGCGGTCCGTAGTGCGGGAGTTCACGCACCTGACCATAGGCCAGGAGGTCGTCGAGGAGACCGCGAACACCATAACCATCAAGGACCTCCTCAATCCGGCCGAGATGCCCCTCGACAAGACCATTCGGAGGATGTACATCATCGCAAAGAGCATGCACGAGGACGCGATCACATCGCTCCTCAAGGGCGATCTGGTCCTGGCCGAGGAGGTCAAGCGCAGGGACACGGAGGTCGACCGTCTCCACTGGCTCGTGGGCCGGCAGTACAACCTGATACTGCACAACGTTAACCTCACCGAAAAGCTGGGCGTCACCATCGACGGCGCCACCACCTATTACCACATCAGCAGGACCATGGAACGGATGGCGGACCACGCGGAGCGCATCGCCCTGAACGTCCCGACCCTTGCAGACAAGAAGGTCAACCCCGAGATACTCAACAAGATCAAGGCCGCCAGCGAGCTCAGCCTCGAGATATTCACCAAGAGCATGGAATCGCTCTTCAAGAACGACCTCAAGGGCTCGAACGAGGGCATCAAGGACCTCGGCAAGCTGGAAGGGCTCTGCGAGGAGATCAACACCCTGGCCCTGAAGCACAAGGGCGGCATCGCTATAGCCGTCGGCTACATCGTTGAGAGCATCCGCAGGGTCGGCGAGTACTCGGTGAACATATCCGAAATGGTCATCAACCACATAATCGCCGAGGAGGAATAGGCCCGCCGCGGCCTGTCGCCTCCGTCCCATCGGCCCCGATAAATGTTAATAAGAACAAGGCCAATGGGGGATTCATATATTCTAGGATTTCTCGACGGGGGGAACCGGTATGGCCAGCAAGGAAAGCGGCAAGCTCGACATCGAGACGGACCTTCTCAAGCGCGCGATGGATCTGGCCCTGGAGCATGGTGCCAGCTACGCGGACGTCCGGGTCGAGACCTACATTTCCGAAGGCGCCCAGGCAGAGAACGGCCTATGCAAGAGCGTTGCCAAGGGTGCCGGCACCTCCGTCGGCGTCCGGGCCCTCGCGGGCGGCAGCTGGGGCTTCGCCTCCATGGACGTGCCCGACGAGCACGGCTTTAAAGGCGTCCTCGACGACAGCATAGCCAGGGCCGTACGGCACGCCAAGGCCCAGACCAGGTTCCCTGAGGTCAAGCTGGCCAAGGTCAAGCCCGTCAGGAAGCACATCAAGGCCGAGTTCGAACGGGAGCCCATCGACCTGGACGCCAAGGTCAAGTTCGTGCAGGAGGTGTCCAAGGCAGCCAAGTCCATGGATACCATCGTCATGAGCCTCGCCGAGGTCTACCATGTCGATTCCACCAAGCATTTCTGCAGCACCGAGGGCGCCCTCATCACCCAGGACTTCCTCCGCGTCGGAGGCGACATCCTGTGCAACGCCCACCGGTCTGGCCAGTCCCAGACCTACTACAAGCCCTACGGGGCCCTGGGTGGCTGGGAGTTCATAGAGCGCTTCGACATCGAGTCTTTGGCATTGCGCGTGGCCAACATGTCCCGCAGGCTCGTGACCGAGGCCCGGGTCCCCAAGAGCGGCCTCACCACCGTCGTAACCAAGCCCAGCTTCAACATGCTCAAGGTCCACGAGATAGTGGGCCATCCCGTCGAGGCGGACCGCGTCCTCGGGGGCGAGTCCGCCTGGGCCGGCAGGGCCTGGTGGAAGGACCTCCAGGGCAAGCGCGTGGCCAGCCCGCTCGTGACGGCGGTCTCGGACGCGAGGCCCATGGAAAAGCACAAGGGCTTCTACGGGACCTTCGCCTTCGACGACGAGGGCGTCCCGGCCCAGCGCGTGGTCCACCTCCAGAACGGCATCCTGAAAGGATTCCTCCACAGCCGCCAGACCGCCTATCTGTCCGGCGCGAGGCCTTCGGGAGCCATGCGGGCCAACCACGCGGGCCTCATGCCCATGATACGCATGACCAATACCTACTTCGAACCGGCCACGGGCGGCCCTAGCACCCTCGAGGAATGCATCGAGGACATCAAGGACGGCGTCCTCATGGGCCACCAGTCCATACCGTCGATAGATTCGCGGCGCTACCGATTCCAGATATCCGCCTACGAGGCCTGGGAGATCAAGAACGGCGAGGTCGGCGGCCTCCTGAAGAACACGGCCATGATGGGCACCACGCCCGAGTACCTGAAGTCCATCAACATCGTCGGCGGGCCCAAGACCTGGGAGCTCTACCAGATCCCGAACTGCGGCAAGGGCGACCCGATGCAGATCATGCGGCTCAGCAACGGAGGGCCGATCATGGTCGGCAAGGCCTGCATACAGGGGGGTGCCTAGGATGGAGCAGCTCCCCGAGATCGTCGATATGCTCCTGGCCCTGGCCAAGCGCGCGCACGGCGTCAACGAGGTCGAGGCCTACGTCTCCAGGAACACCATGACCTCGGTCCGGGTCGAGACACTTCGGCCCAAGGGAAGGACCGTGGGGCCCTTCGGCCAGCAGCTCTTCACGCTGCAGAACTGGGAGGCCAGCATCAAGGTCGTCATCAACAAGGCCGTCGGGGTCTTCAGCACCAACTACATGACCCGGCCGGCCCTCCAGCGGGCCGTCGACATGGCGGTCCGGAACGCCAGGGCCATGGCCCCGGACCCGGACTTCGTCTCATTGGCCAGGCCCACCGGCAAGAGGCCCGTGGCCATAGCGCCGGATCCGCGCATCCTCAAGGGCGACGCCGGCCCCACGCTCGTGGACCAGGTGGAGGCCGCCACGGCCCTCATCGACGAAAAGGACCTGGACCTGGCGGGCTCCGTCATGGCCGTCTCGGCCGAGGTCTGCATGGCGAACACCAACGGGGTCAGCATCGACGGCTCGGCGGACACCTTCACGGTTGCGGCGCTGACGGCCGAACGCGTGGACGGCCCCGAGGTCGTCTCATCCGGCGTCGGCTGGTCCAGCTCAAGGAAGATCAAACAGCTGGACGCATGCGCGGCGGCACAGGACGCCCTGACCTGGGCGAGGATGAGGCCCGAGCGAAAGACGGCCCCTCCCGGCGAGTACAACGTCATCCTTGGGCCCTACGCCGTGGCCGACCTTTTCGACAACATGCTCAGCAACGCGCTGTCCCTTGACCGCGTCTACTACGGTTGGTCCTGGCTGCCGTCGGATTTCAAGGAGCTGCCGACCGGCAAGAAGGTCCGTGTCCCGAGGATGAACGAGAGGATCGCCTCCGAGGCGGTGACCATCATCGATGACCCGACCATGAAGGCGGCCATGGGAAGCAGGACCTACGACGACGAGGGCCTTCCGACATACAAGAAGGTCCTCATCGAGAAGGGAGAGCTCAAGGAGATTCTCAGCAGCAGCTACTACGCCAACCTGTACGGCAGGGAATCCACGGCCAGCGGCTTCCGCTACGGCCTCAGGCCAGGGCGGCTCGCATCGTGCGAGCCGTCGAGCTATCCCACGAACCTCATAATGCCGGCCGGTGACTGGACCTACGACGAGCTCATCGAGGAGTCAAAGGGGCCGACCCTGGTCATACCCAGGACGTGGTACACATACCCGACCCGGTACGGCGGGACGGGCTTCTCGTCCTCCAACAGGTCCACATGCTTCCTTATCGAGAAAGGCAAGGCCGTGCCTGTGGCCCCGAACGCCTTCAAGCTGTCCGGTGACATAAGGAAGTTCCTGGACGGCGTCCAGGCCGTTGGCAAGGACGTCAAGGTCGCCACGACCTGGGCGGCCTCGTCGGCCTTCATCGTGCCCCATGTCCTCAGCTCGGGCATACGCGTCGAGAAACCCCAGGAGCAAAAGTAGGGGTTAAAGAGCCCTTCCAATAGATTTTTATATAGCTAAAAAGTTAACATCAGTTGCACCGTCCGAATGGACAGCGATGCCCATCTCCAGGCATCGGGTTTCAATGGAGAACGGCAGGGATATCACGATGGGGCTCTTCCGCAGGAAGAAGGACAAGAAGGCCGAGGAGGAAACGGCCGAGCCGAAGGAGGATGCCACGCCGGCACCCGAGGTGGACGCCGATGGCCGGCCCATAAAGCCCGAGTACCTGCGGGCCTCCAAGGTCGAGCTCGGTGATGTGGAGTTGGCCATCGACATCAAGGCCCGGGCCGAATCCCGCGACAGCGTCCTGAAGCTGTACGAGGAGAAGTACGGCGAGAAGCTCGACGCCCCCGCGTTCTCGGCAGGCCTGCAGTACGAATACCAGCTCTACGAGGAAGGGACCTACAAGACCAAGCGCGACCTCAAGGACATCGAGAAGGCCGCCAAGGTCGGCACCGAGGGAGAGGTCAAGCCCGAGGGGAAGACCCCCGTCGAGGGCGAGGCCAAGGTCGAGGCTACCCCAGCGACCGATACAGGCACGAAGACCGAGGGCGAGGTCAAGGCCGCGCCGACCAAGACCGATGACAAGGACAAGCCGAAGGAGAAGACCCCGGTTGCCGGCGAGAGCTTCTTCGACCCGGACAAGAAGATCAACTGGGCCAAGTCCGCATTCTGGTGCATCCTGATGGGCAAACCGTTCTTCCCGATCCAGCGCTTCGTCCGCTACAAGGCGAGGCAACCGAAGGGCTGGATGTACTTGCTGTTCATCCTAGACCTTTGGGAGCTCCCCTCCTGGTTATGGAGGCTCCCGGCCAGGGGCGGCTACGAGGCCGTCAAGTTCTACAAGAAGTACAAGGCCAAGAAGGCAGAAGAAGAGGCCAAGGCCAAGGAGGCCCGGAAGGCCAAGAAGGCCGCCGAGAAGGCCAAGGGCAACAAGGCAGTGAAGGCCTGAGCTCAACAATCGGTTCTCTCAATTCCACAGCTTAAAAAAAAATTCTCACAATCGATGGCGCTTATGCCTTTTGCGGTCCTTGCCTTCTTTATGGGACCTTCTACGATGTCTTCGAGCATTGAACATAAAAGGAATTGCGATAATGATTATCACAACGATGATCAATACTATCAGGAGGATCGAAAGCGATGAATTCAGTGCGATCGGTCCTCTTCCGACATTCACGGACCTTTCCATGGAGCTTTCCCCGACCTCGACCTTCAGGGTATGCTTTCCAAGGGTAACATTCGCGGTATTCCATACGAAGGTGGCATTGGCCGTTCCTCGCCGCGGTACAAGCACGGTCCTTGTCTGGACGAGATGGGGCCCATCGTAAAGCCGGACCTCGACATCGGACGCATTAGATATTCCATCGTTAGCAATGGTCCCCGCGATGTCCACGGTCTTTCCGACCGTGACGGTCTTCTTGCTCACAATCAGATCCTTCACATACACTTTCGTAAGATCATTGGCAATGACCGTGACGCTCTTCTCGCTCCCTTCCATGACAACTCTGAGAATATGAGCACCCACCTCTGTGGCGTTGGTGGTCCTCCATGGAACTATCGTGCTGTTCGTCCCGCCCCGGGCCACATTCATATGCATCGTCGTCAGGAGGGTTGCCTCATCATAGAATCTGACCGGCACATCAAGACCGTCCCCCGTCCCGTCATTGGCCAGGATTGCGGTTATGTTCACCACATCGCCCAGATCGAAATATATCCTATCAACGGCCACCGAGGACACGAACACATGGGGAACGGCCTCTCCCCATATTGTGATGGTCTTCGAATATGTAGAAGATGCTAGCTCATTACCCGCAGGGTTCCACACGACGGAAGAATCATACCCCCAAGAATCTCCTGGATTGATAATTTTTTTTAAAATCGTTCCGTTCGTGGCATCCCAGATTTCGACAATGTCTAGATTGTCAGAAGTAGTAGCAATCATGCTCCCATCGGGGCTCCAATCGAACGATTTGAAATGATTACTCCTATCTATCTCCTCAATGGTTTTAACAATTGTCCAATTCCTTGTATCATAGATACACATGCCATCACTCATATTACAGAAGTGAGTGGCAAACTTGGATCCATCCGGACTCCAGGCCATTTCAAAAAATCCGCTTATTCTCGCAATAAAAGTGCCCGTTTGTGCATCCCAGAGATTGATGATAGGTCCATACCCGCTTGTTAAATAGCCACTGGAGGCCACTACGCTCCCATTCGGGCTCCATGCGGCCGTGTAGGTCTCAGTAACATTCACATCTATTATCGTAATTATTCTCTCTCCGGTGTATGCATTCCAAATCGCCGTAAAATTTTTTTTATAACCAGAAACAAAACGACTTCCCTCCGGGTTCCATGAGATGGAACGAACACAATTGAAATGAGTATCAATCGTCACAATAGCGGACCAGTTGGACACATCCCAAACCAATATCTTATTATCGCATGAACCCGACGCGAGCATTTTCCCATTCGGGCTCCACGCGAGTGCAGATATTCTATTTCTATGACCATTGAGTGTTACTAAATGTTTGCCCGTCGTGGCATCCCAAATCCTGGTCGTATTATCCGCCGAGCCAGATGCGAGCTTACTGCCATCGGGACTCCATGCCAGTGCAGTCACATAATCTGTATGCCCCGTAAGCGTCCTTATATCAGTGAATTTAGTGACATCGCTTGAAGTTCCGCCAGCTCCAAGCAGCGTTCCTATTAGAAGCAATAGGACGGCAAATCCAATGAACCAATTATGTGAGATTGATGTTTCGTCCATGGCCGTAGTCTTCATGATCTGCGAATTTTCATTCATGGTCTATCGATGACACTATTTTCAAGCAATAAAAACATTACGATTTCGCACGGAGACGCGGTAATTATTGGGAACAAACGAAAATCATCCTTATTCTCATCATCCTAAACATATCAACGCGGTAATATTATCGCCAACACCACGCCCATCGGCAGCGATGCGAGATAGGGCAGCACGATCCCCACGGGATATTTCCACGCGCTGTCGTCCTTTCCTTTAAGGTCTATGAGCTGCAGCGGCAGCACGAATATGGCCGCGTATATTATTACGACCATGGGCGACATCAGCAGGACCAGCGGGTTCCCGAAGACGGTCCCGGAGCTGACGCACTCGTAGAGGATGCCGACGCTGGCCCCGACGAGCAGGGCCTCCTTCTTCGAGAACGCGTATCTCTTCGCGATGTAAAGGTACCACGTCGCGAACCAGAACAGCCATGTGACGCTGACCTGGATGATGTCCGCCCACAGGATCGGGTTGGCGACACGGTTCCCGAGGCCGTAGCAAAGGACCTCTTCGAAGACGCTGATCCAGAACGCGAGCAGCAGGAACCCGCCGATGTTATCTAAACCAGCGCGTCGGAATGCCGGCCTGACCGATGCTCGGAACCTCCAGGCCAGCCCGCCGAACAGGAACCCGAACACGAGCGTGAAGGCGACCATGCTCCAGCTGCCGACGTTGGAGAAGATGACGAGCTCCACCGCGACCCAGGCCAGGATGACAATCCAGGCAATGTCGATGTTGGACAAGGCCCGGCCCTTGGCTTTCCCGACAGTCGCGGTCATGGCATGTTCGTCCTGGCCGTTCGGATATTAAAACCATGATGGAAGACTCTTATCCAGCTCAGCGGCCCGGGTCCGGCGCTGCGCAATGCCAGTCCCAAGGTGTGTCCGTGTCCAGCGGGCCCCGGTGCAGCGATTCGCCTGTCCTGCATTTGAGGCCCCAGCCATGGACGCCGTTCTTCCATCCAACCTCGTCGATACGGACCCCCCACGGATCGTATAGCACGAGCCCGTCCCCCTCGTTGTCCAGCGAAAGGGTCAACCCAGAGACCTCGGGCAATGTCCCGAACTCGGCCCTGAACCCGTCCCGGTTCCTCGCGATGACCATCCTTCCGCTCGGGCCGAGGTCGAGATGGTCCGGCAGCCGCCAATCGCCGCCGCGGTCGGCCAGGACCCAGCGCGAAAGGTCGATCCTGGCCCCGGTCGGGTTCCAGATTTCGACGAACTCCTGCCTTGGGTCGTAGCCCTTGGTATCGTAGTAGACCTCGCTGAGCTTGGCCCTGTCGTTGTCGAGCTCCGAGATCGCAAGTTGCACGGGCCATAGGTCGCACCTGGTACCGGGCGCGTCGAACCCGGGTATCAGATCCGCGATCGACGACGGGAGGTCCGGCAGGACAACGCCGGCCCTGACCATCCAGCGCCCGAGGTCCTTGCCGATAGCAGCCCCCAGGGCCGGGAGGTTGGCCTCGAGCCGCGCGCCCAGCTCGACCCTAGCGGTGCCGCCGCCAAGGAAGTCCGGGAGCCCGGCGCTCGTATAGACCGTGCCCCGGACGTAGAGCCGCTCCATGACCATGGACGGCGCCCTGGTCTGCACCACCGGCATGCCAGGATGGGCCATCCTCAGCAGGAAAGCCTTCAGGCTGTCCCCAAGCCACGGTATGACGTCCCACAGGACCTTCACGGGCTCCTTGATGACGAAGGACAGTCCGAAGCCCGCGGTCCCCGCCCCCAGGGCCGCCGAGGCCTTTCCCTCGACGAAGACCTCGACCTCCGGGAGCTCGCTAGATGCCACGTCCTCGATGCTGTTGGCGATGTTGTTCAATAGGTTCATGATGAACGCCTCGAGCAGCACCGGGTCCCCGATGTCGTCGTAGAGCGACCTGACGTTGTAACCCTCAAGCGTTTTGTACCATGCGGCCCTGACGGCCTTGATGAGGAGCTTGTCCGGGGCCCTGATGTCGGCACCGTAGCTTATCCTGATGCCGGCGTCGATGTCGAAGGTCATGCCCGTCCCCGGGATGGGGATGCCCTTCAGCGGCGACCCGATCACCGACGACAAGGAGACCTGCAATTTCTTATAGGCCCGTTCGGCCACGGGTGCCGCGAGCTCGAACCTGTAGCCCTTCCCTACGGCGTCCCTTCTCTCGGCCAGCACCTGGACAACGCTCGGCTGGACCACCGTGAGCGGGTCGAGCCCGACCCTGACGAAGAGCCCGCCTCGGCGGAGCTCACCGACCCCTAGCAGCGCGTAACGGAAACCCTCGACGGGTATAGGCCTGAAGGGCGGGACGTCCTCGGCCAATCTCTTGAAGGTGAGGTTGAACCAAACATCGTCGGTACTATAAGAGATATTGATGCACTCGGCGAAGAGGTCCAGCTGGACCATGACCCGCAATCCAGCGACGGTGGCGTTGAACGTCAACATTTCCCTCAGGTCGTCCCCGAGGAGTTTGCGCAAAAACCTCCAGGTCTGGTTCACGGCCTCGTTCCAGGCCCTCTCGTAGAGGGCCCTCAGCACGCCTTCCACCACCCTCGAGAACGAAGCGGCGGTCATGCTACCTAAATTCTCGAGCCCTCGGCGGCCTAGCTCCTTGAGGCCGTCTTCGAGGCCGTGGAAGATGCCGAACATCGCGCCCGCGGCCCAGGAGAGCCCTGCCCAGGTCCTGTTCACGAACTCCCACAGGGCCTCGGACAGGTCACCGGCAAGCGTATCCGAAGGGTCGTAGTCGACCCCGGCGAGCGGAAGGCCCGTTAGGACCGGTATCGTCACGGACAGGTTGATGGGAACGACGAGCTCGAGGGCGAGGCCGTCCTGACCGCCCACGGACGTGAGCCGGTCCACGCTCGAAAGGACCATGTCGTGCACGACCAGGCCGCCCCTGATTCGGATGCGATAGTCGGTCTCGTAGGGCCGGACCTCCGAGAACAGGAGCCCCTTGTCCGGCCCCATGGCCGCCGTCAGGGCCCGATGCAACCTGGCCTCGGGCGCCGTGTCGTGGGTCCCCCTGACCTCGATTTCCAGGTCGTAGGCCAGCTCGCTCCATCTGAGGTCGACATGGGTGACCTTGAGCCTCGATCCGTTCCCCTCGGCCTTGGCAGGCGCGAGGAGGGCCCCGGGCCCATCGTCGGAAAATCCCCGGACCTTCCCGGTCGCCGCGACCTCGTCCCATGCCCTGTCGGCCAGGCCACGGCCCAATTCGAGCAGGCCGTCCAATCCTTGCAGGGCCGTCCCTGCGAGGCCTGTTCGGAGCGACGCGAAGACCTCGTCCCTCTCGGCTGGGTCCTTACAAGGCATCTGCCCCAGGACCAGGACCAGCTCCTCGGGAGGCTGACTGGCGGGAAGGCCGGCCAGCGGGCCCGTCGCCCCAGCGGCCGCTCCCATGTTCGCGGCGGTGGCGTTGACGCCGTCCTCGACGGCGCTTGACAGGTCGTCCAGTCCCAGGGTCCGCACATCGATGTCCTCGTCACCGGACATTTCGAGGACCACATGCAGCATGGCCGACATGACATCGAACGCCCACCGTTCGACAAGATAGCGTACCTTGAGGTCCGTGTACCAACGGTCCTTGGCATCGTCGAGGTCCTTGTCGCCGTCCGTGGCCTCACCGACCCATCGGAAGAAGGACTCGGCGGTCTCGCCTATACCCGTGTAGTCCCTGAACCAAAGCAAATAGTAGTCCATGAGCCCGAGGATGTACTGGGCCAGCACCGCCGAGCCCCGGACCGTCGTGATGTTCAGGGCCTCTAGCAGCAGGTCCCCCGGGGCATCCGCCCCGTCCTGGGTTCCCTTTGCCGAGGAAGAGTTCATGAGCAGTCCAAGGACCAGTTCTAGGGCCACGCCGATGTCATATCTCGTCAGGACCCTGTTGGCGCGCAGCTCCCCGCCGGCCGACCGGACCGCGGCGAGCTTGTATAACGCGGCCTCGAAAAGGCGGCCCAGCTCTCCACCCTCGTTCCCCGAGGAACCCAGCCGGTCCCGGATCGAATAGGCCAGGGCCAGCGGCCTCCCGAGATCCTCGGAGACCTTCGTGACCCCGCCCATGATTGCCCCGTCGGGAGACCGGGCGGTCCAGGCCACTGGGCCGACAACCCTGCCGTCGGGCATTGCACCAAGGTCGATGCCGAGGTCCGATCCTTCAAGGCCCACCTCCCAGCCATCGTGGCCCGTCGCGTTCAGCGCGTCCCCGATGTCCTCGGCGAAGCCTTCGCAGAAACCATCCCTCAGTCCTTGGGACATAGCCTCCGGCCCGAGGCCGTTCACTAGGCCATTCTCCAGTACCGATGCCCCGATATCGGCCGCCCGATGGGCGATCCCGAGCTCAAGGTCGGCGATGACCATTCCTTCCTCGCCGGCCGGTCGCGTCGTCCCGCCCCTGTCGAGCCTCGAGACGATGGCCGCCAGGGCCATCGAGCTTACCAGCAGGAAGACCGCCACGAGGGCGAAGGGCACGCGCCCGTCCCGGTTCTCGCTGAACCTTCTCCGCATCATGGACGTGATGCATGGTTGTAGGACAATATATATTTTTCTACAAATTGTAGAAATAGTAGATGATTGCGATGCGTAGCCCATGCTGGCCGCACAACGAAAATGAGGAAATTACGATGGGCCGTCTACTGCATCTTGCCAATGGCATTTTCGACCGAGTTCAATATGGTGCCTTCCTCGACGAGCTTCGCGATTTTGTGTATGTCGGGGTAGAGCACGCGGTCTTTATCGAGATGTGTCACGACCTTGCGTATCTCCTTGTAGGCCGCGTCCGAGCCCTTGCCGGGCCTCTTGGGGGCCCTGAAGTCGAAGGCCTGGGCCGCCGCCATCATCTCTATGGCTATGATATTGGAGTAGTTCTTCAGGATCTCCCTGAAGGTGAACGCCGCGCCGGGCGCCATGGAGACGTAGTCCTCTTGGTCCGCGGACAGCGATATGGAGTCCACGCAGGCCGGGTGCGAGTAGATCTTGCACTCGCTCACCAGGGCCGCCGCCGTGTACTGGGCCACCATCAGGCCGCTGTTCACGCCCTTGCCCTCGACAAGGAAGTCCGGCAGGTTGCTCAGCACCGGGTTCATGAGCCTGTTCGTGTGCCTCTCGCTGAGGCCGCCCGCAAAGGTGAATACTATGCCAAGGAAGTCCATGACCGCTGCTATGGGCTGCGCATGGAAGTTGCCGCCCGTCAGGCAGACGCGTTCCTCCACAAGAAATATCGGGTTGTCTATGCCCGAGTTCATCTCGATTTCCACCTGGCCCCTCGCATAGTCCAGCATGTCTTGGACCGGTCCTAGCACCTGTGGCGTGCACCTCATGCTGTAACCGTCCTGGACCTTGCCTGACTTGTCGGCCAATATCTCGCTGCCGTCCATGACCTTCCTCATGTTCGCGGCCACCAGGTTCTGGCCCTTGAAGGGCCTGACAGCATGGAGCCTCGGGTCGAAGGCCTTCATCACGCCCTTCAGCGCGTCAATGGTCATGGAGCTGGCTATCTGGCCTGTCTTGAAGAGCCTGTACGCATCGTAGATGAGCAGCGACGACAGGCCCGTGACCATCTGGGAGCCGTTTATGAGCCCCAGGCCCTCCTTGTAGGTCATCACTATGGGCTTAAGCCCGGCGGCCTTCATGGCCTCGGCGCCAGGCATGCGCTTGCCCTTGAACCACGCCTCGCCCTCGCCTATGGCCACCTCGGCTATCTGCGACATAGGTGACAGGTCCCCGCTCGTGCCCACCGAGCCCTTTTCGTTGACCAGCGGGACCACGTCATTGTTTATCATCTCGATGTAGGTCTTGGCGGTTCCGAGCCTCACGCCCGTGATGCCCTGGGCCATGACATTGGCCCTGCACAGCATAGCGGCCCTGACGGTCTCCGGGGCCACATAGTTGCCAACCCCTGCAGCATGGCTGTAGACAATGTTCTTCTGCAGCAGGTCGGACTGCTCCTTGGACACGCGGATGCGCGAGAACTCCCCTATGCCCGTGGTGACGCCATAGATGGCCTCGCCCTTGTTCACGAGCTCCTCGACGAGCTCCTGGCACTTCGTGATCTTCTTCTCGGACTCCTTGGAGAACTCTACCGCGTACCTCTCGCGGGCGACCTTCACGACATCCTCAATGTTCAGGGACTTGCCATCAAGCACTAGGACCTTCTTGGCCATGGGTTGACCTCCTTTCGCGGGCTAATTATCATCAGTAATAAATAATCTATGCTTAAAAGATGGATAAAAAACAAAGATAGGGGCGGGCAGGGCCCGCCCCAAGCTCAAGACCTAGGGCCTACCTTATCTTCTTCCTCTGCCTGAGCTTCTCCTTCCGCTCCTCGGCGCGCTTGGTCTGCAGGTAGTAGGCGACGGCCACGAGGGCCACGACCGCGATGATGCCTCCCGAGATGCCGCCTATGATCACCCAGCTGTAGGTTATATTGACATCACCGGAGCACTTTTTGTTGTTGGTCTCGTCCTTCTCGCCGATCCTGTTCTCGGGGTCCGCCTCGGCGCATAGCTTGAACTTGCCCTGCACGGCCTTGGGCCAGTAGACGAACACGGTCGCCGTGGCGTTGTTGGCCGCGATGGTGAGGCCCCGCTTCATGGTTATCTTGTGCGTCCCGTAGGTGAACTGGACCGAGTACTCCTTATTGTCGCTGCTGGAGTCGATGGCCCCGTTGCCGCTGTTCTTGACCACGATGGTTATCTTGACCTTGTCCCCGTCATGGATGTCGTTGCCGGCGATCTTGAAGCTCGCGGAGTTCTCGACCTTTATGGAGGTTATGGATAGGTCCGGTATCTTGGGCTTGCTCTTGACCTCGATGAGGATCGTGGTCGAGACGTTCTTGTTGTTCACCGCGTCGAAGACCGTCAGGGTCACGTTGAACTTGCCGGCCGTGGTGTAGGTGTAATTGACCTCCATGCCGTCCTTGGTGGCGCTCTTGTCGCCGAAGTCCCACGTGTATTTGACGACCTTCACGTTGTCCGTGGACAATGACCCGTTGAAGACCAGCAGCTTCTTGTCCTCGATGTATATCAGGCTGTCCCCGTTGTATGTGACGCGCGCCCTCGGGTCCGTTATGTCCCTGATGGACACCTTTATAGTCATGTTGGCCCACCAGCCCGCGCTGTCGGTCACGTTCAGGGTCACGTTGTACTCGCCGGGCTGCATCCAGGTGTGGTTCAGGGCCTTGCCGTAGCCGAACTTGCCATCGGAGAATTTCCAAGTGTAGTTCGCGATGCCCACGTTGTCCGCGGACCCGGAGGCATTGAAGTCTATCTTCTCCTTGTCCTCCTGGGCCAGGGGCAGACCAGCGCCCGTCACGTTCTTGCTGGGCGCCACGGCCGTGAACGAGGCCACCGGCGGGGCACCGTCGACCAGGACCCATATCTTGGTGACATTGGTCAGGCCGGCCGTGTCCTTCACCGTGAGGGTCACCGTGAAGTTGTGCTTGTCCGCAGGGCTCGTCAGCGAGAACTTGTGGACCACGCTTACACCGTAGCCCATCTTGCCATCCCCGAAGTTCCATGTGTAGTTGGAGATGCCGAAGTCGTCGCTGGACGCGGACGCGTCAAAGGTCTCATTGTTGTTTACCTTGATGGTCCTGTTCTTGCCAGCGTCGGCGTTGGGCACCGAGTTTCCCGTCACGTTCAAGAGGACCGTCTCGGAGTCGAGGCCCGTCTTGGCCATGGGCGGGTCCATGCCGATAGTGAAGGTCCCGCTGACCGTCACGTACTCGGCGTCGATGTGCCTGGCCTCCCAGCCAGCCGGGACCGTCAGTTCCGTGGAGTTGTCGATGAACTTAGTGTCAAAGGCCGCGGTGTATCGGACCGTGTGGTTCTTTTGGGCCCCGATGGGAACCATGGCCGTGAAGTTGGCCCCCTTCATGAGGACGATCTCGTCCGGGGTCATGACGTCCCCCTCGGCGCCCGTGGCCTTGACCATGAAGCTGCCGTCAACGATGTCGTAGGCCGTGCCGTCCACCGTGAGCATTCCATCGGTGTCCTTGGCCACAGGGCCCTTGGCCATCTCGACGCTCAGCCAGGCATCGGCCTCGGCCGCGCTGACCGTGCCGTCCCCGTTGCCGTATGTGCTGTCGATGTCGTGCCTGAGCAGCTTGACATCGTTGACCAGGTGCGTCTCCATGCCGAGGCTGAGGTTGGTCCAGTCCTTGAAGACCACCGACATCATCAGGGCCTCCTGGCCGCTGTCGTTGAGGCTCATGTCCTGCTGGACATTGGCGCTGATGGTGACCTTCTTGAGCTCCGCGTTGAAGCCCGTTGCGTCCACGATGAACAGGAAGCTTCCATCGTATATGTTGAAGGTGTAGTAGCCGCCGTCCGTTGTCGTGGCCTGGACCGAGTACCAGCTGTGGCCGACCGCCGTGTCCACCAGCATCACGGACGCGCCCTTGATGGGCTTGTGGGCCTGGTCCTTGATGTACCCGTAGACCATGTCCTTCATGGCCGGGACCGCGATCATGTCGAAGTTGACGATCTTGTCCGCGGAGACCACGATGCCCGTCTGGGATGTGTCGAAGTATCCGTTTGCCGTGGCCTTTATTGTGAAGGTCCCGGCGTAGGTGAATATGGCGTAGTTGCCCGTCATGTCGGTGTTGCCGTAGGCCGCCAGGATGTCCCCGTCATAGATGGACACCAAAGCGCCGGCTATGGGCGTCACACCGGACTTCACGAGGCCGCTGACCTTCTTGTCCATGGGCGGCAGGACCTGCAGGAGTATGTCCCCCATGTTCTTGCTATCGCCCTTGGTCACGCTGACGTAGGTCTTGTAGCCCTTGTAGTTGGCCTCCGAGAACTGGGCCTCGAAGTAGCCCGGGTAGATGCTGAAGTGGAAGTAGCCGTCGGCGCCGGTCATCATGCATAGCTGCTCGTTGAGCTCGTGGTCCACCATGCAAACCGCGACACCAGCGATCGGTAAGTTCGTGACCTTGTCCTTGACGTACCCGAAGACCTCGGCGTTTTGCTCGGGGGTCCGGTTCAGGCCCATGTCCCTGCTCGTGGACTGGCCAGGCTGCAGCGAGACCTGCTGGGAGGTGACGAAGTACCCGTCCTTCGTGACGGCCAGCATATAGTCGCCCCACTGGACATCGAACGAGTAGTATCCCGTTTCGTTCGTCTTGGTATCGAATGTTTTATAGCCGACCAGATAGACCGTGGCGTCGGCTATGCCGCCGCTGCCGTGGATCTCGCCGTCCAGGTGGACCGTGGTCCTGTTAAGGGATATCGTCGCGATGTCGTTGGTCGAGTTGATGAGTATGGGCATCATGCCCGAGTCGTAGGCAATGTAGCCGGTGCCGCTGACCGTGATATTGACGCTCCTGGACAAGGTCTGGAACGAATAGGCCCCGTCAGGCCCTGTGGTCACCGGGGGGGTCCCAAAGCTGTTGACCAGGGTCACCGAGGCGCCCTCGACCCACATGCCCGAGAAGGCATCCTTCACGATGCCGTGGACGGTCGATGGGATTGGAATGAGCGAGACGTTGAGATAGTATGTCTTACCCGTGGTAACGACGATGCCGGGCACTGTGAACGGCTCGTAGTCCTTGTGCTTGAATATCACCGAGTATGTGCCGTCTCCGAGGGCACTGGTGTTGCCGTAGCCACCCAGGATGCTGGATACAACCGTGCCCTTCACGCCGTTCGTGTTCTCCTTGAACGTGACCGAGACACCGCCGACCGGGGTGCCGGTGACATTGTCCTTGATTAAGCCGGCGATCCCGCCAGGGGCGCCGTTGACGACGCCCTGGGAGTCGATCTTTCCTGATCCTGCCACTGGGCCCACGGTCACTGCCAGCAGCATGATTGCCACTGCCAGCAGGGACGCGAGCCTGCTCGCATTCTTCTTCGCATATGTCGCGGTGCTCAATGTTTTCCCTCCGAATCCCGTTCCTCGTTACCGATATGTCCGTCAAATTCGGCCTCTAAATATATTTAACCTTTATAAAGGTTCCCCTTTCTATTAACTATACAAGGGATATTGAAAATCGGTTTCAGATGAAATGAGGGTCATGGGACGGCACCCGGCCTAGCGTTTCTTCCGGTCCTTTCCGCGCTCCTCCTCGAGCCCCTCCTCCACCCGGTCCTCCGCGTCCTGGAGCTGGTCGGCGACCTTGCCCTGGACCACCACGGTCTTACCGATGACGTACTTGCCCGCGGTCAGTCTCTCCACAGGGCGCTCGCTCGGGATTGGGACCACCTCCTTGGTCCTCTCCATGGCGGTCTCCAGGTTGTCCCCGGCCTTGACGCGGCCTACGAAGGTCTCCACGAACTTGGCGTCCTCCTCGGTCCTCTGGGCGTGCCCGGTCCCAGTGCCGAACTCGGGGGACGCGGCGATTATACTGTCGAGCAGGACCAGCTTGTCCTCGGTCCCGATCCTCAGGTAGGACACCATCTCGATGTAGCAGCCGTAGTCGTCGACGACCACGTCGCCGACCTCGGGGGTCCATATGCTGCAAAACATCTTGGCCCGCTTGAGGGTGTCTCCGACCTTGGTGAAATACTTCCAGTCGTCGGCGGGCATGTTCAGTACGAGCCGCAGCTTGATGAGGTAGGCCTTCTTGGCGAAGGCATCCTTGACCTCCGGCGGGAATATCTTGGAGATGCTGATGGCAAAGGGGTTGTCCCCTGGCTGGAACGCTTCAATGAAGGTATCGGGCGTTTTCCAATCCACGGACCCCCTCGCATCTCCCATCGTTCTAGTCACCTCCGAAAGCGTCGGCAGGGCCGCTGGGCCATGCCTGACCTAAGATGAGCGATAGAGATTAAGAAACCTTCGAACTAGCGGTGGCTCCGCAGCTTCTTCATGAGCTCGTCGAGGCCGCTCTCGCCGCTCTTGGGCTTGTCCGGCACCTTGGCCTTGGTAATTACCGGTGGCTCCGCGAGCTCGGGCTCGCCCATGCTGGGCGGCGGCGGGATGCTCCGCGACGGCCCCTTGGGCTCCTCCTTTGGCGGCTCGGGCTTCGGCTCCTCCTTCGGCGGCGGCGGGGTCGCGGCCTTGAGCTCGTCGGATACCTTCGGGGCCTCCTTGGGCAGGTCCTTGGGCGCGTCCAGGCTTATGCCCTTGAGGCGCGACAAGAGGCTCCCAAGATGTCCGGACTCGGGGGCGGTGCCCGACGGCGCTGTGCATGTCGACCGTATATCGATATCCGGCTCCTTCGTGACGGTCGGCGGGGGCGGGACCATGGTCCCCTTATCGACGGTCGGCCGGGGCTGGTCCTCCACGGCCGCTGGGATACTGTCCTGGGACGAGATGGATTCCGGGCGCTCATCGTCCATCTCCGGGGCGATGCCCGTGGGTGGCTCGGGCCTCGGGGCCTCCCCTTCGCCCTCGGGCGCCTTCTCCTCATCCTCGGCCCCCTTCCGCTTCTTCCTCGGCTTGACCGCCCTGCGCTTGGCCTTGGTCGCCTCGTCCTTGGCGTCGGCGATCTCCTTCTCCTTGGCCACGCGCTCCATGGTGGCGATCTTGCCATCGACGAGGTTGTCCATGGGGTCCGCCGAGACCTTCACCGTCGGCGGCTCTGCCTTCGGCGTCCTCACGACGGGCTGCGGCGGTGGGAGCGGTGGCGGGGGCAACGGCGGCGGCGTCACGATAGTGCGCACCGGGGGCGGCTCCGGGGTCCCGGACTCCTGCTGCTGGATGGCCAGCCTCAGGGCGTCCCCGATGGGCATGCCGGTGCCCACGTTCTTCAGGAAATGGCTGGTGATGGCCCGGTCGGCCAGCTCCTTGTTGGGGATGCGTTCCTCGTGGACCCTGGGGGAATCCATGGCCACCTGGAACAGCTTCCCGATCCTGGCCTCCATGCCGGGCTTGAGGTAGGATGTCAGGTCCACAATCATGACGTCCCCGTCGAAGTATATCTCCGAGACGTCGGGCGTGAATATCCCGCAGAACTGCTCCTTGACGTCTATGGCCTTGACCAAGTTCTCGAAGGCCTTCCGGTGGGCGTCGCTGAAGGCCCGCATCTTGATTCTCGTTAGGAGCTTCACGAGGATGGACTTGTCAACGGACTTTACATCGACCCCTCTGGGGTTGATGAGCCGGACTATGGTGACCTCGAAGGGGTTCGAGCCCGGCTCGAACTCCTTTATGAAGTTCTCGGCATTGAGACCCTTGACCATGCCCACCCTCCGGCCTTCCCGTATTAGTAACTACGTAGATAAATCTCTTATCGTCAATTATAATATACGAAAATATATAAAAATTGACTTCGGAAGGCCCGGTCAAGGGCCTTCCACAGGTCTATTCTAGGTCCTTCAGGAGCTGGTCTATGGCCTCATCGGCGCTCTTGGGCTTTGTGGGCTCGGGGGTCGCCGGGGGCGTGGAGGGCATCGGGGCGGTCTTGGGTTCCTCCTTGGGTGGGGGACCGCCCCCCAGGGTCTTCGGGGCCGCCAAGAGCGGTGCCGGGGCCACCTTCGCGGGCGGCTCCTTTATCGGTTCCGGTGCGGCGGGCTTGGACCCGGCGTCCACCACCGGGGCCGTGACGGGCTCCGGGGCCGGCGCCGTTGTCGCGGCCGGTGGCGCAGCTGGCGGCTGGGCCATGAGCTCCTCCTCCCGCCTCCGGGACCTTGCCTTGAGCGCGTACATGACCAATAATATGCAGACCACGACCACTAGAATGATTATGATGGCCATGTACGGCAGCACCGACGACGCGCCGGCGCTGCCCGAGCCGCTGCTCGGGACCTTGCGCACGGTGACCATGTGGTCCACGTTCCAGCCCCCGCTGCTCGAGTTCAGGGTCAAATCTACAGGGTAATCGCCGGGCTTGGCGTTGCTCGGGATGCCGTAGGTCACAACCACGTCCTTGGACTCGCCGGGCTTCAGCGTCACGTTGGCCGGGTATTGGACGTTCCAGTTCGTGGTCCCGTTTGAGACGATGTTCACGGTCTGATCGACGTTCCCGTCGTTGACCAGGATCACGGTGAATGTCCCGGTCTGGCCCACGTAGTCCGTCGAGGTCTGGTCCGAGTGGACCGACAGGGACGGGTTGGCCTTGAACAGCGAATGGAGCGTCAATGTCTCCGTGGCCACGGCCGTGGCATCGTTGGCAGACCTCAGCTTGAGCCTCACGGTCCCGTCCTTGGCCGGAGTCCCCTCGGGGATGGTCACGGTCATCATGACCTCGGCCTTGCCCCAGGCGCCCACGGCGACGGTCGATGATGCCAGCGCGCACTCGAAGGGCACGGTGATATCATCCACGCCGAGCACCAGCAGGTCCTCGGAGTTGCCCTGGTTCTCGACCGTGATCTTGATGTTGGCCTTCTGGCCCGGATATCCGCTGAATTCCTTCTTGTCAAAGCTCAGGCCAACGGCCCTGCCCTTCAGGACGGTCACCACGAGGTCAGCCTGCGCTTCGCTGGCATTACCCTCGGCCGTGACCTTGATGGGGTAATCGCCGGCCTTGAACTTCTTGGGCACGCTGAAGGTGATGTTGAAGTGGCCGCTCGCATAGGCCGGCAGGGCCAAGGTGTCCACATCTCTGGTCACGGTCCATTCCTTGGGGGCCCCGTCGAACGTCAGGGCCACCTGTTCATCGAAGTTCGAGCCGCTGATGACCACGAGCTCCAACTTGACGGACTGGCCCTGCTTCACGTCGCCCTGCTTCTGCAGCGCCAAAAGGTCTATGCTCGACACCGGCAGGACCGTGGCCGTCAGGTCCAGGGTCTCATGCGGGCCCCCCGCGGCCGTCGAGGCCACGGTCAAGCCCAGCGTGGCGTCCCCGGCGGGCGCGCGGGCCGCGGCCCTCAGCTGGAAGGCCTCGGTCACGTTCTCGTAGGGTCCGAGGATGATGGTCCCAGGCAGGTCCCAAGAGACTTGGTCTTGCCACTTCGGGTCCTTGACGGCCAAGGATAGGTCGAACCTTTCCCTGTGATTGCCCGCGTTCTCGATGTATACTTGGTAGTCCGCTGTCCGGTCGGCGTTGAAGGTCTGCGCGACGTTGATGAGGTGCGTCTCCAGCCCGTCCTGCTCCCCGACCTCCACTGATATGATGAAGGTCTTGCTCACGCCGCTGACCGTCGTCAGGGTTAGCTGCAGGAGGTAGGTGTCCGCCAATGTGCCCTCGGGCACCAGGACCGTGAGGTTCCCGTCGGTCCTCTTGTAGGCCGCCGTCAGGATCCCGGCCTTGGTGGCCAGGACCGTGAAGTCCCCGGAGCCGCCCTGCAAGACCACCGTGGTGTTCTCCACCGCGTTGCCCTTGTTGTCGATGGAATAATCGACCTTGAACTGGTGGCCAGGCATGACCTTGATGGGCGTGCCGGTGGCCCCGAACCGAACGTCCCTGACGGCCTTTATTATGGTGGTCAGGTTCGTAATCACGGGTATGGTCGTGCTCTTGGGCGTGACCGTGAGGGTGACATTGTCCTTTGTGTCCGCCAAGGCGTCGGCGTCCACGGTGACCCCTACCGTTATGTAGGTCATGCTGTCGGCCTTCATGTGCATCGAGTAGGTGCCGAGGCTGTAGGATAGGTTACCGCCCGAGAGGTTGAGTGTCAGGTCGTCGGCCACGAGGCCGCTGTTATTGAGGCCCACCAGGAACTTGCCGCTCTCGTTGGGCGCCAGGGACATCGGGTTGTTGGCCGGCTCGACCTTGATGCCCGGGCCCCCTATGAAAACGATGGGGTCGCCGAAGTAGATGTACTGGACCTGTGTCTTGAAGTCCGCGTAGTCCCAAAGGCCAACCTCGTTCAGGTAGTCCCTCTTGGCCTTGTCGAGCATGAGCGGGGGCATGATGGTGGCGTTCTGGTGCGCCTTGAAGATGTGCACATCGATGAAGCCCGAGTTGGCCGCTATGTGCCATGTGCCGAACATCCCGTAGGCGATTCTTGTGGCCCCTATGGATCCGATGGCGCCGCCATTCGGGTTCAGGATGAGGTACTCGCCAATGGACTCCTCGGTGTCCAGCTGGTGCGTCTGGCAGGCGTCCATCACGGACAGGGGCAGCTTGTGGCCGTTGGTAGATGTCTGGGCTCCAGAGTTCACCAGGCCAATCTGGCCGGCGGCGTAGACGACGCCCCCGGTAGAGCCATGATCGGCGAATCCCATCATTCCGACCCCGGCGTCGAGGGACTTCTTGACGTTGGCAGTATTCAGGGTCCCCTTGGTCTCGTAGAACTTATTGACATTGAACCCGCCGAGCCACTGCGTGTTGTAGTCCTCTGTGTACTCGCCCTCGGCGACGCCCGAGGTGTCGCCGTGGCCGCCCAGAGTGAAGGTGTTCGACCCGACCAGGGTCACGTTCCTGAACCAGTCGTAGGCGTCGGGCTTGGTGATGTTCTCGTCGTAGCTTATGGTCTTCGCGACGACGTTATCAAGCTCGGTCACAGACCCGACCGGCCAGCGGCCCACGGCCACATCCGGGTCCAGGTCGCAGTTGTCCGCGTTCTTGTTCGATCCTGTGGATTCCGCCCAGTAGGCATCGTTGTCCGAGTTCCAGTCGGACAAGGTCTGCGTACCGCCCTTGTAGATGTCCTCGTAGTAGAGGTCCGTAGGCGTCGCGGAGCCGTCGATGTCCGGGATATAGGCCCTCCTTATGGGGAACTTGTCCTGATCGCCCACGATGAGGACATGCGTTATAGTCCAGTTCTCCATGGCCTGCTTGATGAACAGCTTGATTTTCTCCTGGTTATCGCGGCCCTTGGTGACATTGAATATCGCGCTGCTGTAGATTTCGGAAAGGGACGCATTCTTGATCTTCCAGCCCATCGCTTCCTTGTGCTGGATGTAGGGCAGTGTCCCGTTGCCGTAGGCGTCCGGGTGCAGGACCAGCAGGTCGTAGTGGGCCCGCGAAGCCATGGGCCTTGCGCCGTCGACCGGCGGGATGTACTTGACGACCAGGTCGGCGCTGTCGAGCTTGACGATGACCGATGTGACCGGGTTGTACTGCACCGGGAAGACCTTCACGAACAGGTGCGCTTCGATGCCACCCCAGTCCCCCTGACCCGTCGTCACCATCTGGTCCAGGTCGTTCTCTGGGAACAATACTGGCTCGAAATAGACCAAGCCCTGGCGGAGCCCCGGGATAATCGTGCCGTCGATGAGCGGCACGGCCTTGGGCGCCGGCATGACCCTCAGGTCGGTCCAGGTCCTCGAATGGGAGGCCCCTTCCAATGTCACACTCACAATGCGGGTGTTCACAGGGAACTGGAGCATCTGCGAGTACATGGGGAGCATGGGGGCGTCCGCCTGGTGCATGGTACCGCTGGCCCCAGCCACGGACAGGATCGCGTAACCGTCCTGCTCGACGGAGCTGATGTCGCCAAAGGTCAGCGGGATGCGCAGCATCTTTATGCTAGGGTCTGATGGGGCGGCCGTTTCGACCTTCACGACGTTGAGCGGCCTTGGTGCAAGGCCGGAGGCGATGGCCCCGGAGAACCCGGCGGTGATCATAACGAAAAGGACGAAGCCCACAAGGATGACCCTGGCTGAGCGCATGTAAGACCCCCAAGAACCGGTCATCATTATTTATCCGCTGTCCCTATATAATACTTCTCATCAAATATTCGTGAAATATGATTGACTAGTGTTAGTCATTCACACGGAACAAGAGAAGATTCATATTGCCTCATTTCATACGGTGACCTGCCCGGAGGGAAACGGCTGTCCAATGTAAGCGAGGGTCTGGCCGAGCTTGGCTGGCTGAACAAGGTCATCCATGGCGATGCGGTCGAGGTCCTGAAGGGCCTCCCCGAGGCCAGCATGGACATGGTCTTCGCGGACCCGCCGTACAACCTGCAACTGAAGGAGGGCAAGAAGCTCATCCGCTGGAACCGGACCGTCGTGGACGGCGTCAAGGAGGACTGGGACCGGTTCGACAGCTTCGAGGACTACGACCGGTTCACCGAGGCCTGGCTTGGGGCCGTCCGGCGCGTCATGAGGCCGCACGCCACCATATGGGCCATAGGCACATACCATAACATCTACCGCATCGGCAAGGCCATGCAGGACCTGGGATTCTGGGTCCTCAACGACGTCATCTGGCTGAAGACCAACCCGGTCCCGAACTTTCTCAAGGTCCGGTTCACCAATGCCACCGAGACGCTCATCTGGGCCGTCAGGGACCGGACGGAAAAGAAATACTATTTCGACAAGGTCCTCGCGAAGAAGTTCGGCATCGGCAAGGTCGGGGCCAATGTTTGGGAGATCCCGCTGTGCATCGGCAAGGAGCGGCTCAAAGACTGCGACGGCGTGAAGCTCCATTCGACGCAGAAGCCGGAGCGTCTCCTTGAACGGGTGATACAGATCTCCTCCAAGGTGGGCGACGTCGTCCTGGACCCGTTCGGGGGCACGGGAACGACGGCCTCGGTGGCCAAGAGGCTCGGCAGGAACTTCCTGACCATCGAAAGGAACGCGCGTTACATCCCTTACATCGAGGCCAGGCTCGGGAAGGCCTGAGGGACAATTACTTGAGGTCGAGTACCTCCACCGTGAACGTGCCAGGGGCCGCCCCAAGGACCTCGACGCCCCTGTAATGTTTCGATGGGGGGTCCTTAATGCGTGCCGAGAACGAACCGTAAACCTCTAGAAGACCACCCTTCGCGAGCGGCTTCCAAAAGGGCGAGTCCGACGGTATCGCTTCGGTAAGCTTCAGTTCCGTCGAGAACCTTGTCCTCGCAGGTATGACCTCTCGCCCCAGCGCGCTGCTGGTATCAATCCCCTCCCACGCCGAAACGCCGTCCTCGCTAAATGTCTTGAGCTGGATGATCCCGGCCCCCGTCCCGCCCTCCTCCTGGATCTCGATGTCCAGGCCGAGCGTGTTCCCGACATGCAGCTCCAGCACGATGGGCTCGCCGATTAAATAGAAGCATCGTTTGGGGAGCACACGGAATGGCACCTCTACGTCCTTCCGGAGGTAC
>Ga0315288_10001807_pt1 | contig 27671 bp, 22 predicted proteins | sample YL17G11_20_MG_FD_203454 | JGI IMG/M metagenome (GOLD analysis project Ga0315288, IMG submission 203454) | Sediment microbial communities from Yellowstone Lake, YNP, Wyoming, USA - YL17G11_20 | ecosystem: Environmental > Aquatic > Freshwater > Lake > Sediment | place: USA: Wyoming | collected... | reverse complement strand
CTGGTACGGAAACCCAGGTAGATGGTGCTGAACGATACCAATACGTAAATGTATCAACACCACTTGTGTCAAATGCTGCGAACACATATTGATCAATTCCTTCCCAAAAAGCACCAGAAGTAATTGCTATATTTTGCGTTCCGGTTTCACTAATACGTGCCCCAGAAGCATGTTGAAATGGTTGAGTCGCTTCAAATCGTTCAATAACTCCTGCTATTGAATTATCAATTTTTAATCTGGTTATGTTATTGACAGATACTTGTGTGCCACTTCTGTAAACAACCCCTAATAAGATAAATCTATTATCATATGTTTGAGATGTCTGAGCTACTATTTGTGGTGAACCACCATTATAATCAACGTAAACGTAATTTACCATTACATCAGTTAAACTTACTGATGCGTTTGTTGCCCAATCGAAGAAATATAGTGGTGAAAGAGTGGAGTTCGCATCATGGATTAAACCTGTGCCGCCAGTAACTGCAACCGTACCATCTCCATTTGAAGTTATTACTCCACCAGAAAATGAGCCGCGACTACCAAAAAGACCGATGAAATCTTGAACTGTGTCGTAGGTCGAAGGACTTAATTTTAAGGCACCAATATTATCTGCTATTAGATCAGAAAATGATACCGTTTGGGTCCAATCGGTATCTAAAGCACCCGTTTTAATATACAACGTTCCGTTTGTACGAAGGTACAATGAGCCTTGCGCTGTTGCAACTCCAGTTATTGTAGGATCGGCAATAGCAGCAACAACCGACGAAGTTGTTGTATCGTCAACAAATAAAGCTAAACCATTTTCGTCTAGTTCGAATGCTAATGTTATATCAATTGCCATATTATGGTCCTACTGCCGCAAGGCGTTTAATTTCGTAATCAAATGCTACGGACGCCGTTATAGTTAATGTCAACGCAGTACCTGCTGATGTTACATTGAACGACAATCCGGTTATAGCAGCACCCAAATTAAGTAAATTTGATGTTGAAAAATCGACATTATTTGCATTATCACGAATTGCAAAAACTTCTCTCGCCCTAACTCTTGTGGGAGTTGCATTACTATTTACCCTTATAAGCCAACGAGCTAAATTAACTCCAGCAGGCAGAGTATCTGTAGTACTTGTTACATTGGTTCCTTTTATTTCAGCGTTATTTTGATATGTAAATGCATTGAGTTTTGCGGTCGCCAGTTCTAAATTATCATTTGTTCCAATAATATTTCCAACTGTGTATGGACCGCCACCGGTAGGAGTATTATAGTTTGGAGTTTCAGCACCAATCGCATCTTTACCTATGAATGCTCTAATATCTGCTTCTTCTGTGGCGGAGCCGCTACCACTTGTTACCCATGTTACTCCGTTATATGACCAAAGCGAACCAGCACCTGTGCCTTCTATAATGTAAACTACATCACCGGCAGTGGCTAAATTGGTATCTTCAACAAGCGTTGCCCCCGATCCTGGGGTGCCGTTAACAATGTAAACGTTATTGTCACCTACAGTAAGATTGGTTAAAAGAATTCTATCACCATTGATAAACAGATTCGAACTAAGACCACCGATATTCCCTGGTGTACCAATGTCGTTTAATTCAGCTTCAACAGAAGCTATATTTGCCCAAACAGAGCTATCTACGACCGTAGCTGGTTCTCTCCAAGAACTATCCACGAAGGCGTTAATATTTCGCCAATCAGTACTATCATTAGCTACAATGCGATACTTTTGATAGACTTGAGTTGTTACAACGTTGCCACCATTAACAATCCATAGAGCACCAACCCGTGCAACGATTGCATCGGGTTGAGTGTCTGGAGCCGAAGTTCCAGTTAATAATTGAACGTAAGACGCTGGATTTGTAACAATCTCTAGTCCACGTTTCGCTCTATGGAAATCAGTAGTCATTTATTAAAATGCCTTAATTTGCTGGCCAACCGGTTGTAATGTCATATTGTTCAACTTCATCAATTGTTGTTAATGCGTCTATGTTTGCTTTGTGTACCCAACTTGCCTTGTATACAGCCACACCATAATTAAACATATTTGTGCCAAAATCAATCATAGTTGCAGCATTCATTGGTCTATCGATATTGTCATAATCACGCCAAACGAAATCTAGTGGAAGGTCTCCCCCCTGACTTACTAATATAGATGCAGTTAGAGTTCCTGCAATAACTTTTATCGATGAATCTAGGTCCGAATCAAATCTGTTTCCATTGTAAACATATCCATTATTGTGTATTAACGCATCTCTGTATTGATTGATAAGAGTTTTCTTTACATTTTTTTCATCATTTAAAAACGACGCATTTTTTTCTGTGTCATTCATTAAACGTATACTATTGTCTGGATTTATAATCCAAAATTCTGAATTAATGCTTCCCACGATTTTTAAATCTGGATTAATGATCCAATCGTTTAAATCATAATCAGGTGTATTAACACTCTGTAGCAATTGTTTTGTGGTTTTATTCAGTACATTTGCCATTACAAATATCTCCTCCTTTTTGAAGTTACACTTTCACCTGCAACTGCACCACCAGCAGGAGCACCATCACGTTTAAAATCTGATACGTCTACAATCAATCCTGCTTGTCTAATAGCCACAGTGTTAGCTATCCAATTTTCTAATTGTGCGAGTGTAAACGTGCCTGGGTCTAGAGAGGCAACCGAAGAACTAATGCGCGCCGATCCACATTCTGCACCAGCATTAGCGCCGGCTCCAGATATTGTACTAACTAGATTCGTAAAGGTTGCAGGAGCAGCAGTATAGGCAATGTCATCATCAGCGGCTCCAGATACAGCTATCCAAAGGGTAAACGCAGCGGTAGTAGTCCAACTGGGTGCTAAGTTTGGTGGGTTTGGTACGTTGCTAAGTCCTGTAGCCGGAGTTCCAACTGCTACTCCTGTGAGATCACCAAACCAATTTATGATTAGATAAACGTGTGTCGCTGCTGTGGTTGATGCGCTTGTCACAAAATTGACTGTAGTTCCTCCCTCTGTTCCATCGGCTACTTTAGCAAATCCAGCATGGGTTAGGGTGAAAAGAAGAGAACCTGCGGTCAGTGTCGTACTCCACAAAGCAGTCCAACCAGTAGGTGTTGTAAAGCTTGAACCAACAACGCCCGTTGTTCTTGCACTGATGTGCATAAAGAGCAAATCACCTGCAGTAACTGTTGCTGGCATCGAAACATTGTGGGTAGTCGAAGCTACCGCAAAAGCAGTAGTAGTTACAGATGATACTGTTGGGTTTTGATAGGTAGTACCAGGAGGATCATATAACATTGGATATCGACCCTGTAATCCACTCACTATATTATCATGCCCTCTAGAAGCGTATATTGTGGCAATCTCGGCATCAGATAAAGCACGATTATAAACTCGAACGTCCTCTATATTACCGTTGAAGTCAAATGAATTACCGTTATTTCCATGTCTGCCGATTAGACTGTTTAATCCTCGTGTATAGCTAATTGTAGTGGCACTGGCTGCTGTAGCCACCAAGGTTCCATCGATGTAGATACTGTTGACGTTGTTAGTATCGTCAAACGTGTATGCTAGGTGGTGCCATCCAGTTCCCGCTATGAAAGTCGCTGTAGTGAGGTTTACCCACGTCACTCCGTTATAAACAAACCCGGTTACGCCATTACCAGCCGCGCCTCCTGGTGCGTCTGCTCGTAGTCCAACGTTGTCGCCAATCGAAACAACTTCCGCCCCTGATGTGTCAGCGGCAATTAAGTTTACCCAGGCGGACAAAGTAACATCAACTGGATTTCCAAATAGTCCAGTGATAAGAATCCCTTGATTATTTGTGCCAGGAAATGCTATCATGTCGTAAACTCCACAATCATTTCTAATAGATTCCAATCGCCCGTTAAAGTATCACCTGCTTGCGCTCCGCGCCGCGTTAACTCAAACTGTCGATGTTCACCAGTGCTCCAACTGAGACTTGCGAGCGAAATTGTTTGAGTGTCATATTGGAAGTTTGTATTAGTTGGAATTGAAATTGCTGTCAAATTTAGTGCTGCTGACCAAGCACCAACGGCTGCGTTATCAGGAATTGATCGATGGTATAATGTTGGTTGTACCCCTTGCGTTGCTCCTGGTGCTGTTTGAGCACGAGACTTGAAATAGAAGACAACATTCACAGCACCTGCCGGGATTGTAAATGCTCCACCAACCCCTTCTTCTGTTGTATCGTCGAATCTTCGAACTGTTAAAGCGGAGTTAACTGTATCAGCCGAGGCTGGTGCCAAGGCGTTTACCGCCCAATTTGCTGTAACTGGATTGTCAAATTGATCTGCTTGGAATGTAAATCTTTGGATAAATGCCCCAGCGGTGGCAATGGTAATCGACCCCGCTGCTGGCGTTATCGTAATACCCGCTCCAGCAGTAATTGTTTTGTATTCAAGTCCCGATGCGCCTGTGTTTACTCCAAGAATTTGGTTTGCCGTACCAATAGTAGTTAAACCTGTACCGCCTTTGGTTGTTGCAATCGTAGTTGCACTCCAGGTACCAGTTGTAATTGTTCCTAACGTTACGATAGATGTTTGTCCAACATAAGTTGCGTCAATATCAATTGTTGGATTACCAACAACCCCACTTCCGTTCGATACGGATATACGGCTAGCGGTTCCGGTGATTGAACGCTGAACCCAAGTATCAACTGCAGAACGAACTGCAATACCAGTACCACTCAAACTTTCTAATGCCAAAAGGTCATTTGCTAGAGCAAAGGTTGGATTTCCAGCAACACCATTAGAATCGGCAATAGTTATACCAGCAGAAGGTTGAACTAAAGATCGAGTTGTTGATGTTCCGCTTCCTGTTATAATATAAATTCCTGTTGTGCCGATGCCAGCCAATGCAGTTAAGTCTGAATCTAATGGTTGAAATCCGGTAATGGCGTGACTGTGATCACTTCTTGCTAACGTATTTGCTGCGCCCACAGCGTTAGTTGATGATGGTGACAGGCTTATTGTTGGAGCGGCAGTTGATATTGGATCAACACTGTTTGCTCCATGGCGTGCCCCATGGGTAGTAATATCAACCCCGTCAACTAAACCTACGTTCGTAATGTCGTTGGTGCCCATGTTTAGATTACCAGACATTGCGCGAGAACCGTTAACTAACAAATATTGTGAATGATCATCATCCAAAAGACCAGACAAGTCTCCGTGATTAACTGTTCCAGAGATAGACGGAGCTTGGAAACCTAAACGTGGTCTAATATCAATAATTTCAATAATATTTGGATTACCTTCTTGAACAATAATTGCTGCAATTGGAACGTTAATATCTAATGACAAAAATGATGGTGGAGTCGGTAACGATGCGGTCTCTGCTATAAGAATAGTTGCATATTCAGCCTGCCCGTAAACAAAATAATAATTTTCGTTGGAACCATCACCAGCCAAATATAAAGTGTGTTTCGTAAAAAATCCAGCAGTTAATGCCGTAAGATTCGTTAAATCATCATATTGTGTATTATCAACAGTTGTACTTGTATCAAAATCTGTTACACCACCTGTGTGGAAATAACGATCAAACGTTATTGAAGTTCCACCAGTAGGATTGAAAGTTTGTTTGGAATAATAATATGTTCCATTTGTTACATCTAATTCTAGAGGGGTTGCATCTTCTGAAACGAGTGATCCACTCCCAAAAATTGAACCAATAGCTGTTCTAATATAATTGTCAATAAAAGTTGCTGCCTGAGTTGCAATAATTGGAATTTCAGCAATTAAATCAATATTTCCATTTTTTGTTAAAACACGACCGATAAGAATAGTTTGTGTTACGTTTGGCGGACTTCCTGCAAATTGTACGATACCAGCATCATCAATATAAATATAATTTGATGTATCATCATTCAAAGTCAATAAAGTTGTAATCCAAACAACTCTCTTTTCTCGCATGGTTATAGTATCTACAAGATAACCATAACCAGAAGAAACTGAAACCTCTAATGGGTTTATAGTCGTTGAAATAACACCACCACTTAGTGAACCAGTTGGAGATGCCTGTTGAATTAAGTCAGTAACATCAGTACTATTTTCTTGTTCGGAACCAAGCAAAAATGATCCAATAATAGAAAACCCTACGTCTCCAGGTTCTGATGCATTTGTACCGTTATACGCTAGAGAAAGTCCAGTTGTACCGGATGCAATTATAACTTCGTCGTGATCCATCGCTCCTGCAATAAATCCAATAGTACCAGTATGTTCGACTAAAACATTAGGTGCATCATCTTGGATAATTTGCAATTGCAGGTAAAGTTTAGGTGCTGCTCCAATATTTGGAACATGAACTCCCAAACCAACATCTGATATATTCAATCCCGAAGAACTGACGGTAGCACCATCTGCAATATAGATACCAATTCCAGTGTTTCCATCAGAGATACTTGTACCATGAAAAATTGCTTTTGCTCCGGTACCAGTAATTTCCAAAGCATTTATTAAATTAGAACTATCCTCAAGCTGCATAACCGCAACATTTAATGTAACATCTACACTTTGACCTCCAGTAGAAATAACACGGAGTGGATATTCTTGGAAAGTACTACCTATTACTGTTACATCATGAAGAGAAACAGAGGTTGGTAAAGTATCACCTTCAATGTGAAGGTCCGTTTGGTTATTTGTAAGAGTTGTTTCCGCAACTTCAGCAGAAATTACATCTTTAATAACGATAGCTCTACCAGTAGTAGTATCACTTACTGTCATTCCTCGAATGGAAGAATAATCGCTAAGAGTAAACAAATCATCACTTGCGGTGCTTGCACTAACTTTAACAGAATTGTTTGGTGAAACAGCAGAAATATTTGTCCAAGTTGGAACCACTATTGCGCTTTCTGTATAAACTCCTGGAAAAATTATAATTGACCAGGGATTGGTATCACTAGGACTTTGAGATGCTACGTAATTTACTGCACTGAGAATAGACCCATATTGATCAATACCTGGGTCTTTTTGAACCAAAACTGTATTTTTAAATATTGCGTCGTAGGTATTCCAAACAATACCAGTATACACAAAGCGTCGATTAGCATAGGTTCCTTGATTAATGAAAACGTTATCGCCTTGAGTTTCTTGATTTGGGTCTTCAGAGAATGTTCCTGATGGTTGATCATATATGTAAATGTTTGGTCCACCAACCCCAGAAACTACTGTAAAAAGAACTCTTTGTGTATTTGAAATAGAAACTGTATCAACTATGATGGGATTTCCTGGGGTTCCTGTTGGAAGCACCAAGGTAGTAGTATCGGCTACTTCTGCCGGCTCGCGCCAAGAAATTGTTGAAATAAGAGCATAAACAAATGCCTGAGTTGCGATTTCTTGCCATTTGTTAGTACCACTTCCTCCCAAATATTTTTGAAATGAGTTTCCAGTAGTTTGTAAATACAAGGAACCAACTTGAGCGTTTGCTGTGTCTGTGGATATCCCAGGAATCCCCCCGCCTTGAATAATATTTACTGCACGGTCTAGTTCAATCCCTTTTGAAATTCGAAAAAAATCAAGCATCTACATGGTCCTATGTTATTAAGTTATTTATACAGATACTGGTTCTCTAACTACGTCTACCGTAACTGGAAACGCTTCATTGTTTGTTAATTGTAGATTGACGTTTAATCCTACAGTTACTACATCTACCGTAATGTTAAATGGAGTTCCAACTTGTGAATACATTGTAAAAGAGGGATTACCATAATGAGTTAACATATTAATTTGAAACCCCAAGGTTTCGTCAGCGATGTCTTCAGAAACAGACAAAAGCCATTTTACTTGTTGATAGCCAACATGGTTAACTTGGTCAATTATTACTGTGGACGCTGGCCCAACCGGAATTCCGGTTGCAAAAGAAAGATATACATCACATACTATGTCTGCAGCACATGGATTTGGAATACAATTTGTCGTAGGAGGAAGGGCGGTTGTTAAATGATCTGACGAAATTGCTAATCTAGATCCAACAACGGCTATATCATTTGGTTCATTGTTTTCAATCTTTAACACAACTTTCGTACCGGAAGCGATGACTTGAACTTCGGCATTTATGCCGACTGCTCCAACAATTGCATATTCTGTGTTAGTAAATTGTGCAACACCTTGTACACTATAAACTTCTCTAGCTTCAATTCTTCCATTAGTTAAATCGAGTAATGTTAATAGCCACTTTTCAGCTTTGTAATAAGTGAATGGTACCACATCAATTGCAAGTGTTATACCAGATGGAATAGTAGTATCATGAATTTGAACAATATTCATTGGTGCGAAATCAGTCGGAATTGGCACCGTAGGACTTATTACTCTGGGAACCGGAATTCTTGTCAAATATATAACAATTTCATTTGGCTCGTTATTAGTAATTTCTAATTGTAAATTTCCACCACCAATAATCACATCAACAGTATGATTAACTCCATTGCCTTGAGTTGAATACATAGTGTGAAATGGAGTCGTTCCGTCTTGATGAATTCCATAAATTTCATACATTTCAACGTTATTATTGTGGTGATTTACAGCAGCAACAAACCATTTTGCACCTCTATAATCACTGATTGGAATTTCATCAACGTTGACGATTGCCCCACTTTCAACAATTACAACTCCGGTTATTGGTTGTAATGTTGGAGTTACCGACGTGTTCAAAAAATTAGGAGCGCAGCATCCTGGTGAGTCAATACCAGTTCTTGCTATAATTAGACTCATAAACATCCTCTGTATTTAGCTTGTAATGCTATTTATGGATAAATATCCTATAATGGATGGGAATGAATAATGGCTAATAAAATTATTACAGCGCGATTTACTAGATGCGGCTGTGCAGCAACTGAGTTGACTCCAACAATTAACATTTGGGAATTGAATCCAACTAATCCTGCAATTTATACTCAAGTGATAACAAATGGAGTTTTAACTGAATTATTTAATGGGTGGTATCGCTATGATTTTATTACCTACGATTATTCTAAAACTTATATTTTTGAAATTGATGGCGGTGCTGGATTACCTTGTAATGAAAGATATCAATACGGTGGAAACGAAAGTTACGAGGAAGATATATCTTTTCAAGTGTGGGAAGAAACAGCAACTGACCATTTGAATTTAAATACTACTGGTTTATTGCTTAATTTAATAAAATCAGATACCTCTACTATAATTCTTAATCAAGCAACTATCATAGCTTTGATAGATTATGTTAGAAAAGTTATAGCTAATCGTAACAGAATCGATCAAACAGCATTCACGTTAACTGTTTATGATGATGATGAAACCACCCCATTGTTAGTATTCAATTTAAAAGATTTCGCTGGTGCTCCTTCAATCAACCCAATCGCCGAAAGAGATCTAATTTAAAAAATGGCTACATCAAAATTATTAGGTGGTATTAAAGCGTATGGCTTAGGATTTGATTCTACCGCTTATATGGCTGGAAATATTTTTGAACTCTACCCAGTCTTTTTTACTCCAGTTGTTCCTGGTGGTGGGTTAGCAGGAGTCATTCCGTTGGCTCCGGGTCAAATTCAGAATTTGTTTAAACCGATTGATTCGAACTACATGGTTCCATGGAGACGAGAATATAAACAATTTAAACTTTTTCATGTACGTATTAAAATTCAATGGCAGGATGAAGGTGAAGATAGTATTTCTGAAAAATATTTTTTGGTTCAAGCAGTAGAAAATCCTTTTACTGTAGAAATTTTTGAAACTAAACCAGATTTACCAAAAATTAGTGCTACTCCGGTTACTTTTGCAAAAATAACAGGCAAAATAAAAACTCCAACTGCAAAAATCCATACAATTAAAATCAAGAAGATAGAGTCGTAGAACGATAAATAATAAAAAGGACATACAAATGGAACCAAAAACTATTTTAACGATAAACAGCGAAAAGGATCATCCAGTAGCTTTTGAATTAGACATGGATGGAATAGATACGACAAGCGTCTCTGTTCGTTTATGTCTTGCGTTAGAAAGAGAACATACCTTTTTAATGATGGTTTGTGAACTTGTTGGCGAGTCTACTTATAAAACAATCGTTCCTGCAAAATCATTACCTATTGGTTCTCACGATTGCACCCTAGAAGTTGTTACTAATGAACACTATTTTATAGCTATGAGTGGCAAAGTAAAGGTAACTGGCACTCCTAAAGTCAAAGCGGAAGTTAAAGAAGAAGATAAGGATAAGGATAAGGAAAAACCAGTTTCAAAACCAAAAGCAAAAGTCGTAAGTGAGCCTGAAGAAGGAAAAAATGAGAACGAAGAACAACTTGAAATGCCTGTTGAATCTTCGTCTGTTTTTATGACGCTAAAACCTAATCCGATGCTAACTACAATAAATGAAACCGAGACAAGCAAAAATAAAGAAGTCAAACAAATTCTTTCTGAATTAGGTATGACATCAACACCTCCAACTAAAAAATTGAAAGATTATCTTAAGGGATAAGAATTCCAACTTGTTGTAATTGGTCAGCAAATCTAACCAAATGTTTACACATGCCTGAGACTTCCATGGGATTAGCATAAGGTCTCCCTACTGGTGGTGGTGGGGTTTTTCTTTGATACGGTGGGGGTGGTTGACCAAATTGCGTGTCTTGTTGGAAGTTCTGTGATGCAAATCTCCATTGATAATCCATACAATCGCAAGACATTTGTACATTGTTCATGCGTCTTGAGACCGGGGATACATGATAATCTTCACCGTTTATAGCTTTAAATGTTATTACATTAGGAGCATCGGCTTCTTGAAACTCAGTGTCCACAAATAGAATTATTGGCTCATAATTTTCAGTACTACCTCTAGCACTTGCTTCTATTTGCACAGCATGTTGTCTAGGATACGCGGTGTAACGAATGTTACTAATACTAATTGTATTGCTTATGTGTTGTCGTTTTTTAGTGTTAGGAAAACCCCTCTCAATATTATGTTTTAATTGAGTTAGATTATCTTCAAATAGCATTTTCAATGTTTTGGTCATTTTCTCGACAACATCATAAAAGAAGTTGGTTCCTCTTAAAGGTATTTATTTCTTTTCTGACTAGTCTCAAATTTTAATTTATCTAAATTAATTATATCACTTTCCAAAAAATGGGTCAAATGAATTTGGATCATTAGGATTAGAAAAACCACCGTTAACATTTCCATACATGAAATCACTTGATCCTATTCCGATTGGCATGCCTTCTTCACGTTCATCATAGTCACCATCATCATCATAGTTTCCGTTTTCATCAAGGGTGTATAGCGCATCAAAAGCTTCTTGTTCATATGATGCTATTTCTCCTAGCATTCGTGTTATTAATAAAAATGCAGATACGCAATCATCAGTAGCTCCAATCTGTGCTTTAAATGTTCCCTCTCGTCTTACAAAATATTTTAATTCAGATAATAAATCTTTAGAGTAAATTTGAAATTTACCCTTTTCTAATAATTGTTTAAAATTAGTACAAGCAGTTAATTTCGTTCTACCTTGAGTAGACATACCCAATCTATTTTTTCCTTCTTCCGAAACAAATTCTCCGATTTCTGGTGGTTCTTCATCGAATGTATAAAGTGAAATTAAAGCTTCTCCAACGCCATTATTTTCTACAGAAAAATATGCATTTCCGCCAACAACATGAATTCGTCTTAATATCCATTTTAGTGCCAAATACATAACTGTTGTATCCATTGTATTAAAGCGCCATTCGGCGATTTGACGTAATGATGGAAACTCAACAACTTCAATGACAGAAAAGTCTTTGCCAGATCCTGTAGCTGGATCAATTGCAACAATATATGTTTTTCCTTTTGCTATAGGAGACCAGAACTTAAATCCTTTATCGTTTGGCTCTGGTAAGGATACTTGAGAGTTCAATCCATTTAAGAACATAGAATTAATAAGTAACGCATCAGAAGAAAGGAACTCACAGGCAAATTCTTGTCGCCATTTTTGTTCACTACCTAAATTACCAATCTGATCTTTTTTGAATTTTTCGTCCCTACCAGGAGGCTCATCCCATTTAACCCATCTTGGGTGGAAATTATTAATTCCTGTTTCGGCTTGTCTCCAAAGTTGAGCAAATAGATTTGTATCACCATTAGGAGTTGAAGCTATGATACAATCACCACCCGTGGAAAGAGTTGGTTGAATAGAAGTCCAAAATTCTTCTTGGATGTTATTTTTTACGTGTGCAAATTCGTCACAAAAAAGCAGAGATATTGAAAGACCACGACCGGATTGTTCAGTAGTTGCTTCGGAGAGAATTCTAGAGGAATTATCAAAACCAACATTGTGTTTGTTCCAGCCGTCTTCCATTACTCCCGGCTTAATCCAGTTTGGCAAACTTTCATATGCATATCTAATACGAGTAATAATTTCCATGGAGTTAGAGTTCTTATTTGAGACAATAAGAACGGTTTTATCATCATGAAATATAGTATACCAAAGAAGGTAAATAGCTACTACAGTACTTTTACCGGTTTGTCTAGCTGATAAAAGGATATTATATTTGTGGTTTTGAAAATTATGAATTAGTTCTTTTTGATAATTATACATTTCAAAAGGAACGGAACCTAATTTCGGGTGTTGAATTTTTACATATTTTGTAATGAAATATATTGGATCTTTAGAGCACTTTTTTAGTTCTCTAAGTTGTTCTTCAGTATATTCAAATTCTTGGTGCGCTTTAACAACACGTGGATTTTTTGTCGGCATAAATAATTTTAGAAACCTCTTAACATTATTTATACCTCTATTTTATAGTTTTACAAATCTAATTTTCCCACAATCCCAAATACGTGATAACCCTGCGTTATCACAATTTTCTTTTTCAGTTAGATTTGGATCGTACTTGTTTAATTTATTTTTCAATTTTTTATGACGGAAACCAAACTTGTGATATAGTTTATTTCCTATAATATATTTGTAGTCTGGGCTCAATACTTTATCTATAGTGAATCCATTTTTTAGATAGACTTCACCTTGGCTCCATCGTAAATCAGCAAATGATATTATTGGCTTATGTGGATAATTTTTTTCGAAAAATGATAATAATTTTGAAAAACCTCCTATCACTCGTTTACTGGTGGCAAATCTGGAGAGCATGTAATGGTTCTCATAATCTGTAAACGTCATTACAGAAACTAATTCGTTTTCGTATTTCAACCCTATGCCAATGCTGAATGATATTTTACCTTGAAGATGATATTGTTCTAAGAATTCATTGACTTCTTTTTTATCTAATGATATGACAGATTTTGTTTTCCTAGCATATATAGAATTCTCGTTTTTTCCAAGAATATGTTTAATTGTGTTTCTTACAATTTCTCCATTTTCAATCCATTCATTTTCGAAAATTGTAAGTAGACGTATATTTCTTTTTTTACATTCTAACATTTTGTTTAAATGATGTGCTCTAGATTTTTTATTTTTTTCACGATGCCAATATATTCCATTATATTCAATAGCTAAATTATAATCTGGAAGGTAAATATCAAGTTGTTTACCAATAATTTTATTAGAATTTATAACAATATTGTTTATACTTAATGAATGAATAAATTCAATTAAATCGAGTTCTGGTTGAGAAGAAGGAAATCTTAATTTTTGAATATTATGTTTTTCTATATATGAGACGACTGTTGTTAAATCAACATCTAAAATTTCTCCTAATTTTGATAATGTTAATTTTTCAGTATGGTGTTTTTGAATTAACCATTCTTTATTGTTAAGTTTTTGAAATGAATCGTCATTAATTCTTTTTTGTGAAACATATTCTCTATCGTATTTGTCTATGATTGTTTTTTGTGTTTTTAATCTGTAATCTTCAGATTGTGTGTAACAATCGACTCCATATCTTTCTTGAGTCGTTTGTTTTATTTGTTTTCTTATTACTGGACTTTGTAAAGACCATTCAACATCATAATTTTCTAAATATGTTTTTGTTCGTTTTGAATTGAAATCAGGATGATTAACATAATTTTTTACACCATACTTTTCCAACATTGTTTGCTGACGTTTCTCTATTATCTCTGTTTGCCCACCAAAACATTTGGTAGAACAAAATAATCTATATTCATTAATGTTCCAACTTACTGGTTTTGAATGGCATATTGAACATAAAATTCTTTCATTTATCTTATTTTCAATATGCCATAAACGTTGTTTTATGGTGGCATTAGAAGGTAGAAAATTCGTTTTGGTTACTAACAACGAGTGCAAATCAGGTTCCCATCTTTTGAAATTAGATGAAGGATGTTTTGATTTAAAGCGTAGAACTAAATTGTCAAGTATTTGAGTTATAGTATTCATGATTTATTATACTACAAATGACAATAATCATCAAGTTATTAATAATTATTTTGAATCATCTTCTTGTAAAAGTCTCTTCAAGATTTCATTTCGACTTCCAACAATTAAATTTTGATTTACAGTTTTTGCAGGTTTGTTTACCTGTGCTGCTAGTTTGTCTTTATGTTTTTTAATTTCAGAAATTTCTTTGACTGCTCCTAATGCAGTAGCAAGTAAAGCATTAGCTACTTCCATATTTCTAGCGGCAAACTTCGGTTCTTCTAAATCTTCTACAATAAGAACTTGAGAATCATAACCATCAAGAGCAGCATTAGCGATTTGTTCAAGTTTCTTTTCGATCTCTACGTCTTTACCATCATAGGATTCGTGTGGTACTAATTCTAATGATGGTTTAGTTGTTTCTACAACTATTTCAGTTGACCCAGACGAAATATTAAAAATATCTTCTATAGGATGTTGTACTTTTCTTTTTTCCGTAACTTTATCCATTATCTTGCCTTTATGGTTCGTTTCTTAATCCTACGTGGAACTATTTTCTTTCGTTGATTGAATACTGTTTTATTACCATTTATTTCAGTCATAACCCTAAAATTTATTTCATGGGCGTCGCACCATGCTTTTGCATATCTCCATTTTGCTTGATTTATACTGTATTCAACTCGTTCTATTTGTGAAGCATTTTCTCTCAGAACAGTTTGGGCATGTGGTTTAATTTCAACTATCTCTTGTATAATGTTACCGTATTTATCAAGATATTTTATGTAGTAATCTGGGAAATATCTATGTACTTGCCCATCAGTTGGTTTAACATATGGTATTGGAAGCGGTTCACTAGCCCATGCGAGTATATTTTCATTAGTATCAAAAAAAGTGTGAGCTTCAATTTCCCATGAAGACATACAACGAATATATTCTTTATTACCTCCAATATATTTGTTGGGATTTTTTAATTTATATATGCACTGTTTCCATCTAGCCATATTATAAACCTATTATATCATTCGCGAAGTCGTTTGGATTATTAGATGGAATATTGCTGATAGGTGGTACAACAGAACTAACTTGAACAAAAGGATTAGATCCGAGATTTGCTGCTGTGTTAACAGAAGGTAGTGGTGGATTTACAGGTCTAGTTGCACGATTCGATGACGCCTTTTTATATGCGGGTAGCACTATATTTCCAAGTGCTGCACTATTTACTCCAGGTTGTATTGTAGAGGCCCCTTGGAAATTCATTCTCTTAACTGTTTCTGGCACGGAAGCGTCTAATCCAATTTTTACGTCTGCATCTGTTGGATTTCTTCCTATTTCTATATTAACTGCATCATACACAAAGTTAAAATTTAAGCTGCTTAAAGAATTAGTATTAGACATATCCAAATCGTCCAAATTAAAATCCATAATTCTTGGGTTGATGTAATGGTAGATATCAACTAATTTACCAATATTGTAAACATGATAAATGGTAATTTCGTCTATAATGCTGGTTTGTTCTCTAGGAGAAGACAATACAGGGCTGAATAAACCGGGAGTGTTCAATGACGCAGTCCATGGGTTTTCTGATGATGGGCCTTGATTTTTATCAATAAAATATCCAGCATCATAGTTCATACCTGATGAATCTACAACGCCTTCGGCAGATTGTGATCCAAAGATTCTGCTACGCATTATTGGGCTTATAATTTTCATATAAGTCAAGAAAAATTGTAATGTTAATGTATCTACTGAATCATGCATTTCAATAGTAATTGGGTCGTGTTTAACAACTTTAGGAATCATCGTCCTGAAGTTATACATATTAACTTCTTCGTGTTCTATTTTTATTTTTGGACGATCTGCTTTTTTCAGTAAAAAAGTAAATTGTTTATTAAATACGGTACTGAAATCACCTTTAAATCGTACATTCATTAAAAATAGAAATTTATATTTTGCAGAATGTTGTACATCTGCGATATCTTGTGCATACGATCTTGTTTCAACTAATGCTGGTTCATTATCTCTTCCAAAAGTGCTTACGTTAGGTATATTATTCTTTCTCAACAAAGTTTCCATTGCTATAACAAACCAAGTCATCTTGGTTAAACTTTTTGGGAGATTTTCGTAAATTGTAACGGTTGGGTTTTCAATTAAACGTTGTAAATTATTTAAAGATTTTAGAGGCCCAAAATTTGATTGACTTAATTTTTTGTTTACGATGCTCATGAAAACATCGCTAGCCCCAGCTACCCCAGCGTTAATTACTGGATTGTTATTTGGATTTAAAACATCTACAGCATTAGGGTCAATTCCCATTGCTGTAAATAACTGTTTATAACCAGCATTTAAAAATGAACTTTCAGTACCTTGTTGTTGTGATTGCGTAAAATCAGCGATAACTTTTTCAACGGCTGTATTAACAGTATTATTTGCTGATGTTAATATGGGAGCAGCAGTGTCTTTAATATTATTTAAGTTACTGCTAGAAAATAATGCTTGTAGATCTAATGCTGCCATGTTTTTTCCCTTAAGGTCATTTTATATTTATCTAACTACTTGACAACTTCGATTTGATCGTGTAAAATAGTCAATGTACCCCCAGGAGGAATTTAAATTATGTTTAAATATTGTTTTTTATCTGTAATTGATGAAAATCCATCAACTAATGTTATAGATTTGTTAAATTTGCAAATTAAAGAAAATGAAAGTGAATTAGTTAATTCGATAAAGGTTGAAAATGAAAAAAGGTTGCTAGAGCAACCTTTTCCCGAAGGCGATTTGTCTTTATTATTTACCTATTAAACAGTTCCAACAGCGGGACCACCTAGAGATTGACTTGCTGCGGTAGCAAAGAATCTCTGATATGCATGATCGAACCGTATTGACAAATTGATCTTTGCTGTTACATTTGTGTCGGAATATACGAGGTTATTATAGTTTGATGATTTTATCCAGCAACCTTCATAGAACCAACTTTCTAGGAGACCATCAGCACCATCCAACATATCCGCTTGCATAGCAAATTTGTATGAAAGACCATCAAGACCAGTTGCTAAAAATGGACCCCCAACACCTATTAACAATTGTTGTCTTTGAAGTTGTGACTGAATAACTTTTGAAGCCGAACTGGTCATGTCGTCTTCAATAACCATTGAACATTCATCCCAGTTATGTTTACCTGCAACCCAGGCACGAGAGTTATAACGATGTTGTTCAACTTCTTCGAATGACAAGTTTGGACGAGCCATCTCAAGAACTTGTACTGATACTGGACGAGAATCAGGCACACCACCTAAATTATTAAAACGAACACGCCATTTATTGGTTAGTTTGGGTTGTAAAATTCCAGATGAGCCTCCAGGAATTGGGATACCAAAATCATTTATTGTTGCCATTATTCAATGCTCCTTAGATTATTGTTGACATCTTTTAAATACTCTTTATAATGTACTGTCAACTTCTACTATTAAAGGTATTTATTATGAGTTACTTAGAGAACGATTTATTTTTAGATGCAAATCTTAAAGACCTTTGGAAATGATGTTTGGGTGTGGAATCCAGAAATTATATGATTTAACGCAAAAAATCCCTACATGATATAGGGATTTTTTGGTTTCTTTACAGAACAGTAAATATTGATTGTTTATCGAATAACCGTTGCTTGACTAACAATTCTGATAGGAACGAAGATGAACTCTACGGCTAATGTAGGTTTCAATGCAACGTCAAGGAACAATTGATTTTGTTGAACAACTTCTGGTGGGTTGTTTGAAGAATCGCAAATTGTTGCAAAGTCAATCAAACCACGTTGTGATAATATATTTCCCAAAAATGCATCGGCTGTTGCTTTAACTTGATCTCTGGTTGTTTGATCGTTTGGTTCAAATAAGAATGGAACAAGGTTTAGACGTAGTGAACGAGCAACGTAAGCTACCATTCTGGAAACGTTAATTCTATCCTGTGAACTTGCTGTAGATTGTGAAGTCTTTTGACCAAACAATAAGATACCACGGTTTACCATATTTGCTATTGGGTTAACGTTGGTAAAATATTTGTATAGATTATCGCGTTGACCATCATTCAAAGATACTGGTACGAAAGTTGTCGCAGTTCCTGGGATTCCTGTAACGTATCCAACATCAATTGCATCTGGAACGATGCCGCGTTGTGTACCAGCAGGAGCGAACCAAATTTGTGATTGTGCATCACTAAGTGCCCATGTTTCTAGAGCGTAACCACTAGCAGCAGTAAAGACAACAACACCATCAAGATTTGCCGTAATACCATGTGGGTAGTAATAAGCCAAACGATTGTTGTTAACTCTATCAGATGAAACGCTGTCTGCCCAGTTAGATACTACGGATTCTGGATCAAGGAAGAATGGTGGATCACCTATAACCATGGATTCATTACGAATTTGAATGTTAAGGGAAATAAGTTGTTGTACAACTTCACTATAACCTGGACAAACGATAACGTTGTAAAGATATTGGTCTGAACGAATATCTTGGTTGCTTACAATAGTTTGACGTAAAGCGGTAACAATAGCATTGCGACGTGCGGCATCATTTGCACCTAGTGATGTTTCGTTCAAGAATTGAACTGTGTATTGGAAATCACCTCCAGCAGCAATTAATGTATCTGCAGCTTCTTGAGGGGTCCATTCTGTTGAAACAACACTACCTAAACCTAATGTAACCCATTGATCTGCTATACCGGCTAAACCTAGATAACCATTTGGTGCTGGTGGTTGATCGTAACCATTTGGGAATATATCAAATGGGTTAGCAGTGTGATCATCTTCAAAATCTGGTCCAGTATTACGGAATGAATAAGATACATAAACGTCTTCCGTCATAGCTGCATGGGCATTATCTAGAAATTCAGTTTTTGTAACTGTTGTTTTAAAATTAGGATTTCCGACAAAATAACCATTTTCTGCATTGTAATTAGCGATTGTTGCTTGGCACAATGTGGTGAGTAGGTTTGCTGCTTCCGCAATTTTTTGAGCCCAAAGAGATAGAATATTATTTCTAGTATCATTGAGGTTAACAAAAGCACGGATGACGAATGCTGAGTCTACGCCTACTGCTAAACATTGATTTAATGCTAATAGACCGTATTCATTTCTACAATCTCCATTGAGTTGGTTTCCATTAACATCAGTTAAGAAAGTGGGGATACCGTATAGTTGAGTGCTTTGTGTTAGAGATGTAATTGTTCTAATTACATTACTTTCATATGTTCCTAAGGCTGGTGTAACACCATCTGCTTGGGTTTTTTCGTCAGCAGTTGCTATAAACAGTAGTGGTATAGTAGGAGCCTGTGCCGGAATAAAAAATGACTCATCGGTAACAGTTACTGATACACCTGGGCTGATTAGTGTTGCCATATTTAATCTCCTTAATTTATTCTTTAGTAGGCTCTTTTATTTATGGAATGTTGTAAACTTTTTGCTGTTTTTGAATAAAATTTTAATTATCACAAATATTTATTGATTATAGGTTATTGATATGGAAAGAATTTTTTAATTATTAAAAGAATACAAAGTAATAAATGATAACCGTCGTATCATGTGTCGTGGTATTGGTTTGGTTGTGGAAAATTAATCGATATTTAAATCTTCAACAGTTGCATTTAGAAAATATTCTAATCCTCTATCATTAAATTCATTTAGAATTTTATGAGCAGTTTCCTCTCCATCATGAATTATATTTGTTATTTCCCCAATTCTTACCCAAATTTCTTTAATATAATCATTACGAATTTTTGCTGGTGGAGTAATATAAATTGGTACATGAAAGGTAAGATTGTCTATGATATAACGACGATCTGTTCCAGAAGGATAAGTTTCTTCAAAATTTACATCTGTCAATTGAATAACTGTTATTTTGGTCCAATCAAATTCAGCGTCGGTTCGTTGAATTTGTAAGTCTGGATCAAACATCATAAGAATTTGTTCTAAAATTTGAAATCTTTGAAACAAATTGCTTGAATAGATTGAAAGTTGAATAGTCAAATCATATGGAATAGGCATGTATTGATGAATAACTTGGGCACCATCTGGTAATAACGCTCCACGGGGAACAAATGTTTTGACACGTTCTACTCCAACTCCTTTTCGCCTATCAGGAGACAGTCTTAATTCAGTCATATATGCGCTCATGACAGGCAGACGTAACGGCAAATTTTGGGTGTTGTCACCTAAGATTGCTGCTGCAACTCTGTCTTTACTACCGTAATGGGTTGGTACGCTGATTGTATGAATTTCTCCATCGCCTTGAACTCCAGTTTTAACTTTAAGTAAACTAAAAATAGCCATAAATTGAATCAAATAAGTTTCAATTTGAGAATCGTAATAATAAAAAGGAATAGACATTATCGACCTACCTGATCTAATGGAACAGCATTTGGATCAGAGATATAGCTTTCCAATCTTGGGTTTGTTGTAACTGTATATTCTTTACGTCTATCTTGTTCCATAATTAACCACCTTCCTTTTGTAACGGAAAAACGATATAATACTGTTGGAATGGGATCAGGAACATTTTCATATGTAAGTCTATGCCAGTCTCCATTTTTTGGATTTTGTGGAAATGTTGGACCTTCGGTGAAAGGTTCACCATTTGGTGGCATAGCTGCTTCAACATAATGGGTTGTAGGATTTATATTAAGTTTACCTAAATTGATACCCGGTTTTTGATGGTCAGCTTCTGCAATTTCTTCATTAGTAAATTGACGAATATTAGCAATATCTTCACCACGTTCTGGAACCTTGGTGTTTGCGTTCGCAATTACTTTTTGATCTAAAAACAGCGCTTCAATATTGAAGCGCTTCTGTTCTAAATGAGCATAATCATTTTTATTTGAAGGTAAATTTAAGTCTCCAAAAATAGCCATAGTTTCTTGAGATGCTATAGCAGGTTGTGCCGTAAGACGTTGTAACGTAGGTGTCCATCCCGGTGTGTAACCATCTGTAGCCCATGCAACATCTGTTACTTCTAGATATTTTTTCACTGGTTTTAAAGTTGGAGTATATTGAATTTGACTAGGAATTTCTAAAATATCACCTATGACAAAAGGACGCCCCAGAGTGTTAATCGCGGTTGAAAAAGCAACTTTGAATATCCAGGTTTGACTATCTGGCATTTGTGCTGCAAATCTAGTTAATTCTAGTGTAGGATCGATTAATTCGTAATAAGCTTTTAAAGAAATAGTTTGAGTTGCATATGATCTATCTCTATTTTCTAAAAAACCTAGTTCGTCTTGTACATCTGATAATATAACAGAATTAAAGTCGTAAAGTTCAAGATTTACTACAGCCCACAAATCGTTAACACCCCCATTAAATGAAAGTGCTCTAATTCTCCAATACCTAGCGGGTGCAGACTGTTTAATTCTGAGTTGTATTGTTTCACCAGAATTAGGAAGATCTATAATATCGACTCCGTACCATATTTTATTATCTGTGGATCTTTCAACTCTGGCTTTTGAAATTCTATTTTCCTCATTACAGCTTTGTTTTATTTTTATTGTTGTTATATGTTGTTTTATAGCAGTGTCGATACCATAACGAACTCTACCATTATTCAAACGAATTGGTCCAAAATCATATCCAATAAAAGAAGTTCCTGGTATGTTTTGTCCTTTTTGAATCGAACGCCATTCTGAAGTGGTATCGTCAAAAGCGTTAGACGCTGGAAATGCTGTATATTCTCCGCTGGAAATAGCTACTCCTTGACTTGTTAAATCAATTAATTTAGTTTGTTCATAAATTCCCAAAAGTTTAAATACGTTAACTTCTGCTCCAGCAATGTTTATTGCTTCAGCAACGTTATTGTTTATAAGATTAGAATCTTGATCGTTCACTAATGAGAATGGAGAACAAGTCAAATCCGTGTTATAAACACACGGTAGGTCTGGATTTGTTTGTGATGCTGCCATATTTAAATTCCTGCTAATTTTTGTATTCTTTTAATCAGGTATTGGGATTAACCAATACAGAATTGAGTTTGCATTCCATACTCTTCAATATTGCTGTTAACTACCCAATCTTCTAGTTCTGATAAACATCTAGTTTGTAATTTGTCAGCATCTGCTCTAAGATCGGAAGCGTTAAGCGCAATTCCACCACCAGCACCTGGAAGAGTTTGAAATTTACCTCTAATGTTTGCAAGTTTAATATTTGCAAGAGAAAGTGACCAATTTAACAACCAGCTATATAAAAATCTATCTGCAAAAATATCTTGTTCAGTTCGTTCACAAGCACAATCTACAATCACTATTTCTGGTTGATTAAATGTTTGAAAAATATCTAATGCACGTGTTTTTTCATCCCAAAGATACATAACTCTAGTAGCAAACATTATTTCCATCATTTTTGAGTAATCACTGATGATATGATAGCTCACTAAATCGAATGTTCCCATTTGATATAGATGTTGTAAAACCAACTGACCATATACACCTTGTCCTGCGGCTTGCCCAGCAAATGCTGATGTTCTTCTGTTAACGCCCAACACTCTGTGAATTGTATTAAATTTTTGATTAATGTCTGTTAAAAGATAACGTTGTTTGTTAGCTTGCATTGTTAAGAAAAAGAATTTTCTTTGATATGTTGATGAACTAAGTCTTCTTAATTCACGTAATGATAAATCCAGACATTGATTTAAATCGTCTTTTGTAAGTTCCACTTGGACAGATGGTGAGCCAAAATAACTTAAAATTTTATGAATAATATCTCTTCGTTCATCAGAAGTACCATCAGTGCCAATGCCCATTACATCATACATTGGATATGCAGAAACACCGTCAACACCTGCAAATGGTACAGCAAGTGTTACGGTAATCAATAACTGATTACCGTCAAAAATATAGAATGGTTGCGTTGTTGGGAACGGCTGTGCTGGTGGGACGACAAAAATGTTAGCCTGTGCTCCAACGTTACCAGTACATATCCTTAGATCGTATACAGTCGCTGCACCGGTACCAAGCGGGAATAATGTTGCGATAGCTGTTGGTATCGCTGGAACCCACGTAGAGCCGTTCCATTCCATTAAAACATTATTAGTAGAATCATACCATTGTGTACCAATGGCAGGTTGTGGTGAAGAAGTTGTGTAGGAAAGTAAAATCCAACCCATACCATTCCAAATATATAATTGGTTAGAACTGTCTATCCAATATTCTCCAGCCGTAGGCATCGTTGGTTCTGTTGGATGTAATATTGGATTAATTGTTACCCATACACCACCACTTCTAATATACCAAGTATCTGTTGTAGTGTTGTGCCAAAAAATTCCGTCTACTATGATTGTAGGATCGGTTGGGTAGGTAATAAAAGGGTCTTGAACGACCCACTGAGATCCATCCCATAATTGTAAAACTCCAGTTGTTGGATTAAACCAAGCATATTGATTTGGTGCAAAATTTAATGGCAACGATGGGTCAATAACTTGATCATAAAATGTCGTTACTGGCACCCAAGTGTTAGTCAAAACGTCTCGTTCAAATAGTGTATCGGTTGTTGTATTCCACCAAACACTTCCGGCTGGTGGATTTTGTGGGTCTTTATCCCAAACTTTTACAGGAACAATAACCCATATACTTCCATTCCATTGAGACAATTCTTCGTTTGATGGTTTATACCAAAGTTGATTAACCATTGGAAGTAAAGGTGGAAGTTCAGCAACAACAGCGGTAGTGACAATATTCCAAGAAGCTCCATTCCACGTGTTAACTTTATTGTTTAAAAGGTTAAACCAATAGTCACCAATGATTACTACGGTAGGATCATCGGTCCATAAAATTGGACTTACTGGTTTCCAACAACCGTTGGCAAGTCCATTTCCAGCGGGACATGAACCAGTAATGTCCGTCCATTTATATAATATTCCTGTGTCTGGATTAAACCAATATGAGCCACACGTTAGGATTGGTGCTGCCTCTGGATCATTTTCTTGAATAAATGTAGTTAAAGGAATCCAAACAGTACCGTCCCAAAGATACGCAGTGGTACCATCAAACCAAACCGTTTCACAAGGCATATCAGTTGGATCACTACCTAGTGTAATGATTTGTTGTATAACCCATACGATGCCATTCCAAATATACAATGCAGAATTAGTTGTATTGACCCAATAATCACCAAGGTTTGGCATTGTTGGCGGATTAGGATCTGAGATATATGAAAGTTCAATTAAAACATACCCAGTCCACTGATATAGTTTTCTGGTTGTTAAATTGAAATAATAAGAACCAGAATTAGGAGGGGTAAATCCAATTGTTGGATTAGACAATAAAGCAAATTGATGGTTAAGTTCATCAACAAGGGCTTGCCACGTTAATGCATCTGCGCCATCAAATAATATAATATTTGTAGGTTGAATGGGTTGAGTAGTCGCGCAGACATTATTTACATTGTTCGCAACCCAAGGAGAATCTTGTCTAAGAGGTGCATTAATAGATAGAGGTAGTTCATACGTTATACCAGATTGTAAACCTGTCAAATCTGTTGGTTGGACATTGAGGCAAATTATCTGACAACCAGGAGAACTAGCAGTTCCTGAATCTCCAAAAGTTAAAGAATATGTATGAACCCCTTCGTTGTGATATCGTAATACGTTATCGACTGCAAATCCTGCAATGTAATAAGGTACATTTGGAGTGAGACCAGTAACTGTTAAAGAAACAGTTGTTTTATTATTGTAAAAAGCACCAATAACTAGACCGGTCGAAATTTTGTCGCCCGCAAATAGATTAGAATCAGCAGTGGGGTCTCCGACATAACGTAAACCGTTTTTAGGAGTTTGTGCTTGTAAAATTTCAACAGTGTCAAGAACTATGACAATACCGTTATATGCAAGATCTTCTGGGGAACACCCTGGGTTACCTTTTGGTAAATTCCAAGTTATAACCGCTGTATCTGGTTGTACTCTATCTAATTTTATCGTTATCTCACGCCCGTCGTCCGTGATACGATTTGGTTGATCTGCGAAAGGTCCGTAAACAGCCATGGAATATCCTTTTAAGTTGTATGTAATATATTTATTGGCTGAGAGGTTTAATACTGGGATTACACTTCTGAAGAGTTTTTAGCTAACCACTTAATTAATTTTTTAGGTTTCCAATATGTTTGAAAATCTTCTTCAGGATCTATTTCTTTACTGTCTTCAAAACGTATAGATAACGGTTTCGGTTCTACGTCTTCCACATTTTTATATTGCCATTCAACGATAATCGTTTGTCCTGGTTTGAGTAATACTGCAATTTTATCATCTTTTTCCCCAACTATAAGACGACAATATTTTAATACACTGTATGATAGAGATTGAATCGGACACTCACCAAGAGTTTTAAGTAATTGCTGCTTACTTTCCAAATATTCTTTAAATGACAATTTTTGCATGAAATAATCCAAGTTGTACTTGGATTATTTATTGTTTATGAGTGTAAACTTTAAAGTTCCACGCTTATTTTTCAATGATATAATCATACAAAAGAAAAAGCCATTGTTTCCAATGGCTTTAACTTTTAGTAAGTGTGAATTTCTATCTTTAACTATGTTTATGCAAAGGTCAGGTTAGTGACATTTATTTTAGCATAGTAATCGGCAGAATTCCCAAGGCTTGTTACTTTTGACAAGAAGGCTGTCTTTCCGTAGCGAGTCATCAAACTAACGACTGGCTGGAAGGTACCTGGGTTAACAACAACACCACTTGACATCAATGGGATGTATGGGCAGTAGAAGTAACCAGTATCCAACTCACCGTTTCCACCTTTGTAACCTATAAGAATTGTATCGTCACCAGTGTTTAGACCGGCAGCGGTTGATTCTGTTGGGTTAACTTGGTTCCACAAGTAGCTGTAGACTTTGATGTTACCGTTCAAAGTACCAACCAACATGGAGTTGTTTGGACCCTTGAATGAACCTTGAATTGCTGGGGCAAAAACGGACTTGGTTGCTGTTTGCAAGACTGAAACAATCATTGGTGAGCAAACGATAAAGTTTGCGGCACCACGACGTGTCTTACGTGCAACTTCGTTTGCAACCCAATTAATTTGCGCACCAAGGTTTGCAAAACGGTCACCAACGAATGTTGGGGTGTAGTAACCTGGAGCACCTGGAAGTGAACCATCGTAAGTACCAACAGTACCAGCGATTGTGATCAAGTCAGCAAGAATTTCGTTATCAATTTCTTGAACGATATGTGCTGATAGTGCTGTGGTCATTTCGTTTTCTAGATCTAGACCGTGTTGTGATTGCATGTCTTGCATAGCTTCAATAGTCCAGCTAGCTTGGAGTTTACGTGAACCAGCTTCAACAGCTTGGCTAACGATTTCCAAACGCATCTGACGACCACCAGAGCCTTCCAAAGTACCACCACCACCACCAAAAGTAGAACCACCAACGCTAATACCGTTTAGAGCGGAAGCGCCGGAAGTTGTCATGGTTGTTGATGTAAAGCCTGCACCTGCTGGCCATGAAAAACCTTGTGGTGATGCGTTGGTAATAGGTTGATTAAAAGAGGTTGTATCAGATCCTGCTGGATCAAAACCGCCAGCGCCTGCTGGTTGAGGGGTTCCGGGGGTACCGTCTACACCGGAATAGAATCGACGTAGGGCATTGACGTTACCAAAAGCTTCTGCGTCAGTTGCTGTTACGATTGAGCCTGATGGTGTATCCCAAGCAGCGATTGGAGAACCGTTAGCAACGTCCTGGTTGTACTTGTAACGTAGAGAGTAGACAAGTCCAACTGGACCGGACATTGGCTGAACGCCAACGATTTCGGTTGCGATTGTGCCTGGAATGATACGGCGAATCATTGGAATCAAGATTTTACGGAAGCCAGCGATGGCTGTAGTATCTGTTGATCCGCTAACTGCGGTTTCATTCAAGAGATGTTGTTTTTGGTTTTCTAGAAGGGTGTCAACAATCTTCCTTTTCTGAGGCTCTAGACCTTCGAGTAGAGCACCTTTGATTTCACCCCAATTTGCAAAAAGTTCGTTCATTTTTTATTACTCCTTTTTGAGTTATTGTTGTTAGTGAGTCATACCTGCCAAACGCAAGAAATCACTCTTGAGTTGGGTTGTAGCGCTAACTGCATCTGCAGTTTCGACGATTACATTTTCGGTATCACCGGTTACGAGGAATACAGATTCCCCTTTTGATGAAATAATTGCGCCCTCAGCTAGTACTGGAATTTCCTTCTCTGAAGTACCATTCTTTCTTTCTGTTTTTGTTACTTTTTCTTCTTTTAATACACGACCTATAAAAGTCCTGTATCCTTCTTCCAACTGTTCAGTTGCAACAGTTGCTAGAATTGTTTCCATGATCTCTTTCTTATCACCGGATAATGGCTTGAGAACTTTTTCCATCTTGATCTTACGATTAAGAG
>Ga0315288_10001806_pt1 | contig 27681 bp, 20 predicted proteins | sample YL17G11_20_MG_FD_203454 | JGI IMG/M metagenome (GOLD analysis project Ga0315288, IMG submission 203454) | Sediment microbial communities from Yellowstone Lake, YNP, Wyoming, USA - YL17G11_20 | ecosystem: Environmental > Aquatic > Freshwater > Lake > Sediment | place: USA: Wyoming | collected... | reverse complement strand
TTCGATGCGGACTCGGCAGGGCAGGGGGCGGTAACGCGGAGCGCCGAGGCCCTCGAGAACGCGCCAACGCCTGTGTTCGTGGCTGTACTGCCGGAGGGGGAGGACCCCGACTCGCTCGTGCGGAGCCGGGGCATTGGCGCCTTTGAGAGCCGACTACAGGCGGCGATACCGTTGATGGAGTTCGCCATCGATCGGCTTGCGGCGTCGCACACCGATGAGCGGGGCCTGCAGATGGATCGTGCGAGCGAGAACCTCGCGCAGCTCCTGGCGGCGATCCACAACCCGTCGCGTCGTGAGCAGCTCGTGGACTACGGCGCGAAGCGGCTGGCGGAGGGCCAGGAGGCGCGGGTGCCGCGGCTGTCGCAGGCTCTCCGGGCGCAAGTGAGTGGGGAAGTGCGGCGCCGGCTGGCGAGAGAGCGCTCGCCAAGGCCGGAGGGCGGCCGTGGTGGCGGGCGGGCGTTGGACACTGGGGCGGAGACCGCCCGCGCAGGGGTCGTCGAGGTAGCGGTCTCGGCGCTACGTGCGGAGCGCGCTCTGCTTGGCGCCGCGCTAGCGGATGCGACGCAGGCACGTTGGATTCTGGCCGAGGTCCCGCCCGACGAGTTTCTGCGGCCCGAGAGCCGTGAGCTGGCGGCGGCCATCGCGCGGGCGGTGGAGGGGGGCGCGGCCATCGTCGAGGCCAGCCTGGTTCAGGTACTCAGTGAGCCGGGGATCCAGGAGTTGGGGTTTCTGGCCGCGCCGTCAATCCATGAGGCCGAGAGCGAGACGACCGTGCGCCAGAGCATTGACGCGCTGCGCGACTACCGCGAGGAGCAGCGGTATCTTGAGTTGAAGGAACGCGTGGCGAGGACTTCGGCAGTGGACCAGCGAAACAGCCCTGACGTGGCCGAGTTCCAGGAACTGTCACGCCGGCGCCACGCCGGCGGCGGGGACCGTTTCTCCCCAGGAACGGGCGGCTAGCACCGCCACGGTAGAATCCCGGTGCTTGATGGAGGCCCACGGGCGAGCTTCGCGGAGTACGGGGAGCGCTGAGGGAGAGAACACGCGCGTGGAAGGACAGTCGTTGGACAGAGAGGAACTGCGGGCGACCAAAGAGGTGCAGGCGCTACTCGACCGTGGGCGCGAGGACGGCGCGCTGAACTATGGCCAGATCAACCAGGCCCTGTCCAAGCTTCTGGAAGGCGCGGACGAGCACCAGATCGAGGACATCCTCCAGCTCATCCAGGACGAAGGGATCGACATCGTCGAGGAGGATGAGCACGCTCCAGAGGATGACGATGGTGACAGCCCCATGGCCCGAAGCGGCATCAGCCGCAAGCTCGCCCGCGACGACGAGTTCGATGGCGGCGAAGGCATCCCCATCAACGATTCGGTCCGGATGTACCTCCGCGACATCGGGCGTGTGCCGCTCCTCACGCCCGAAGAGGAGCTGAACCTCGCGCGCCGCATTCAGCGCGGCGAGAGCGATGTCACCTACCACACGAAGCAGGCACTGATCGAGCTGGCGCCCCATGCGAAGCTCGAACCGGCCGTCGTCTACACCGTCATGATCGAGGGCGGCGAGAACGGTGTCCGGGCACTGGCGCCTCCGCTGACGGGCGAGGGGGACGACCTGGATGAGGAGATGCTCGGGTGTGAGGAGCAGGCCTTCGACTTCCGCGTGGCGGAGGCCGACAACCGTCTTCGGCTGATCGACACATCGCCGGTCGACACGCAGCGCCTGCAGCCCGGCGCCGTGAAGGCGGTGGTGCTGCGCTTCTCCAACCCCATCGATGCCGCGAGTATCCGGCCGGACACGGTCCAGTTGTTCGGCGCCGGCGAGAAAGCTGTCATAGCGTCGGTGAGGCTCGAGGACCCGCATACCATCGTCGTCAGGCCCCGCGCTTCGTTGACCGTGCCGCGCTACTACCAACTCCGCGTACGCGGGGGCGGGCAGGGGCTCGCGGGAAGCGAGGGGGAGCATCTCGAGGGCGACCAGTACGTACGCTTCGAGGTCCTGGAGAAGGGGGCCACGCCCATCGAGGCCGTGAGCCCGGCTGACGGGGATCTCGCAGCACCGCAGCAGTCTGTGATCGCGGCGACGTTCACGGAGTGCCTGGTGCCCGAGTCGGTGAGCCCCAGAACGTTCGTCGTCGTGGAGGTCGATGGGAAGAAGATCCCGGGCAACGTGTGGGTCACAGCGGACCAGCGTGTAGCCGTCTTCGTTCCGTCGGCTCCTTTGGCTCCGGGCAAGGCCTACGAGGCGCGGCTCGTTGCAGGCAAGAGGAGCGTGCGAATGGCCCTGGGGGGCCCGATCGCGGCGGATTACTGCTGGCGCTTCTCGGCGTCCAACCGCGTGCGCCAACCGCGCCTCCTGTGGTCGTACCCGCGCAAGGACCAGCGCCGAGTGCCGCGCAGCGTCGTGGTGCAACTGCTATTCGACCAGAAGATGGACCCCATCACCGTCTCTGAGGATACCGTGGAGCTCAAGGACCAGGAGGCCATCCACAAGCTGGCCGACGCGAACCTGCGGCTCGTCGTGAGCATCGCGAAGAAGTACACCGGACGCGGCGGGCTGTCATTCCTGGACCTGATCCAGGAAGGCAACATGGGCCTGATGCGCGCGGTGGAGAAGTTCGACTTCCGCAAGGGCTACAAGTTCAGCACGTACGCCACGTGGTGGATCCGACAGGCGATCACGCGCGCGATCGCCGATCAGGGCCGGATCATCCGCATTCCCGTGCACATGGTCGAGACAATCAACCGGCTGGTGAAGACATCCCGCCAACTCCTGCAGCAGCTCGGCCGGGAGCCCACACTCGAGGAGCTGGCGGATGAGATGGACCTGCCGGTGGAGCGGGTGAGCGAGATCATCCGGATCGCGCCGGAACCCCTGTCGCTGGAAGCTCCGGTCGGCGAAGACGAGAACAGCTACCTGGGCGACTTCATCGTCGACCAGGAGATCTACTCGCCGGTGGACGCGGCATCGAACCAGGTGCTGCGCGAGCAACTGGAGAAGGTTCTGTCCACGCTGAGCGAGCGCGAGCGGGATGTGCTGAAGCTGCGCTTTGGCCTGGTCGACGGCTACAATCGGACGCTCGAGGAGGTGGGCCAGATCTTCGAGGTCACTCGCGAGCGCATCCGACAGATCGAGGCTAAGGCACTCAAGAAGCTGCGGCATCCGGCTCGCAGCAAACGCCTCCGAGATTACCTGGAGTAAGACCGGCGCGTGCCATGAGAGTCATCGAGCTGTATTCGCCCCACGTCCACTCCGCATGCTACTCACTTCACGTCGGCGCCGGGGGGCTCAGCGATCCCCCCAGCCTTCCGGGCGCAGCGCTGCTCACGCAGCGGATCGTGATCGAGGCCGAGACGGTCGCGCGGCGGAAGTCCGCGCCTCACGGGCGACTGTGCTACGGCGGCGTCGAGGCCGGTCAGGCGTTTGTGCTCGTGTCCGGGCACCGGTCCCGGGGCGACGAGCTGGCAACCCTGGTGCCAAAGTTCCTCGCCGAAGCCGAGTTCACGGAGCAAGCGCTGATGCGCGAGAAATCCCGGCTCTGGGACTCACTGCCCGATACGAGCGATGGGTGGTTCGACACCACGGACCTCATCTCCCGGCTACTCCTCGGGGACGACGTCAACTGGGGAGTGCACGGGTCTCGCGAGGCAATCGAGCGCATCACCGTCGCCGACGCCGTGGCGTGCTTCAGTAGCTACTGGCTGGGCAGTGACATGGTGCTGTCGGCGGCGGGGTCTTACTCCCGCGACGACCTCTCCCGGTGCGTGGAGCAACTCGAGGAGGTCGCCAGCCACACGCAGGGCGCGGTACCTCTCGGCGTCGGGACGCCCGTCCCGCGCAGCCGGACGGCGCTGGTGCCGGTGCCTGACGATCGGTTCAGCCTGCACCTGCTGTTCCCCGGCGCTCGCGTGCTCGAGCCGGGCTCCTACCTGCTCCGGCTGCTCGACTGCATCGTGGGTGGCACGCCGGATGCCCGAGTGCCGCGTCGCCTCTCATGGGATCTTGGGCTGGCGGATGCTTCCTACTCGACCGTCTACTTCGTCAACGACCGCAGTGTTCTCGAGGTCTACGTCGAGGGCGGATATGAGCGCTTCCACGACATCCTCCGGGCACTGGTGCGCAGTGTGGAGAGCCTGACGTTCGAGCCGCCCAGTATCGGCGAGGTCCAGGAGGCCCAGACCGTCCTCACCTTCGAGCGGGACTACCAGCTTGACGACCCCCAGAACGCCGCACTGTCCCGTGGGTCATTGTTCTTTGCCAGCGGCGCGGAGGACCCACGCGCCTTCGAGGAGGCCAGCATCGGCCCGGGCATGGTGACTCCGGATGGTGTGTTCGAGACAGCCCAACGCGTACTGTCCTGGGACAACTTGAGCGTCCTGTACGTGGGGCCCGAAGTGGACGAGGTCGTCGATGTCGTCGAGAGCACCTGGCCCTACAAACCCATCGAGATCTGGGGCGACGCGGCGGAGGAGTGACCTCCGGCGCCACCTTCTGTGGCGTTGGATTGAGCTTTCGCCGTCCGGCGGCCGTTTGGGGTACTGGCGCAGTCGTCCCACCGAGGGGCCAACTGCCCCCAGCCGCATCTGCCCGGCGGCCGCACCGAGGCGCAGCGCGTGGCGCGCGAGTCTTTTTGCTTGCACGAGAAGGTATTCGCGGCGGCCGAGGGCAATAGTAGGTAGCGCTTCCTGAGCGCGAGACGTGTGCCGGTGTCTCGGGCGGCGCGTCGGCGCCGGGCTTGCGTGGCTGAAGAAACGCAGGGCCCGGCCCGATAGGGGGCGTGCAGCCCTTAGAGGGCCTGCCCGGATGCCCAGCGTCTGTGGCACGTACTGGTGCGTGTCACAGCGAGGAGGTACATTCCGATGACCCGTCTACTCCCGATGGGGGCCAGGGATGGCCTGCGACGAGCGCTCGTCGTCTGCTCGGCCATGGCGTTCGGTGTTGGCGTCGCCATTGCCGCCGACCTGTCCCCGACCGTGAAGATCACGACGCCACAGCCCGGCGAGGCTATTGGGGGGCAACACGTGCTCGTCACGGTGGAGTATTACAGCAACAGCGGCGCGCCGATCGACGTCGTGGAGCTCTGGGTCGACCAGCGCAACGCGCACCGGCACACGCTCGTACAGCCGCTACTGCGCGGTCGGGTCCGGTATGAGTGGGATTCGACCCAGTACAAGGCGGGGACCCACACTCTCGAGGCCCGCGCGCGTGACACGAAGGGCTATGAGGGCACGGCCCTGGTGACGGTCTCAAACGCAGGGACGGCGGTGCCCGCTGAGGGCCTCGCGCCCTATATCAACATCTTCCAGCCGGCCGATGGGGCGACCATCACCGGCACGACGAAGGTCGAGGTCGATGTGCATCCAGGCCAGGCCCGGTTCGTCTACATCATGCTCGACGGGAAGATGCTCTGCGCCACGACCAATAGCCCCTACGTCCTCAATGTGGACACGAACCAGCTAGAGGCAGGGCCTCACACGATCTACGCGGTGGCCAAGACCGATCAGGGAGAGGTGCAGTCGGAGGTCATCACGGTGAACGTGGGAGGTGCGGCGTCCTATGTCGGCCCGGACCTGCCGACGCCGAGCCTCATCGCCACTCATGACAGCCTCGGCCCCGAGCTCGCATTGCCACGGCTGCCCCTCGCATCGGCGGACGAAGACGAGATGGGTGGCGGCCTGATCGGCGGGGGCCTGATGCTGGCCGCCGTGAACGCGCCGCGGGTCATCTCAACGCCAACGGCGATGACGCGCTCGGCCGCGCTGACGGTTGAGGCCCCCACTGTGGCGGCTCCGGCCCCGGCCCCGGCCACGCGGATCTCGATCGCAGCGGGCGAGCCGACGCCGGTCTCCCGGCCCACCATCTCAGGCGTTGTGCCCCGGGTGACGGCGCCCACCACCGAGGCAGCGCCGGTGGCGGCGGCGCTGGGCGGTTCGGAGCACGGCAGCCCGGTGGCCGCCCCGATGGCCGTGGACGTGCCGAAGGCCGTAGCGCCGGACACCAACATGGCGCCGGTGAGCGTCCCAACGCGTGTTCCGGAGCCGCGCCCGAGAACGGCTGAGCGCGTCCCGGCGGCGATGGCGCCGGCGGCGGCGGGGCCCGCCCGGCCTGCGGCGGTGGCTGCCAACGCTGCTGCGACTGCGCCCACAGCAGTGGCCACGCCGTCCCAGCCGGTCACCGTACGCGCGCCGCGCATGCCCTCCGACACGCCGAGCTACAGGATCTCACGCACGACCGGCGCCGTCGGCGCCGATCCGGTGGCCGCACCGGCCGCTCGGAGTGTGGCCTCAGCGATGGCCGGGCCGGCGGCCGATGCACCCACTGCGCGGGCGAAGGTGGCCGAGGCGGCGCGCCTCGTTGGCGCCAACCGCGCGCTGGTGCGCATCCATGTGGTTCGGGCGGCCGAGAGCCTGCAGTCCGTGTCCGCACGCTATGGTGTGTCCGTGCGCCGCATTGCAGGCGCCAACAACCTCGAGCCGGATGCGAAACTCACCGCGGGCGAGCGGCTCACCATCCCGCCGCAGACGACCATTCTGTTCGATGACGTGCCCATCGCCTTTGATGTGGAGCCGATGATCATGGGCGGCGTCGCCGTCGCGCCCATCCGGCACATGCTGGAGGCGATGGGGGGTACGGTGTACTGGCTCCCCAAGGACCAGAAGGTTCAGGGCGTAGTAGGGGACAAGCACCTTGAAGTGCAGGTCGGGAGCCGCGAGGCCAAGGTGAACGAGGAGAAGATCCTCCTCGATATCGCCGCGTTCATGAAGCGTGACCGTGTGCTCGTCCCTGTCCGGTTCGTGGGCGAGGCGCTGGACGTGACAGTGCGGTACGATCCGGTAACCGAGAATGTGCACATCGTGACCCGCGACGCCAAATCTCCGTCCTTAGACGCGGACGCGGCCTAGGGTACCGGAGTAAGCCAAGCCCAGCTCGCGCTGGGAACATGGACACAGTTCGAGCCTAGGGCGCAAGGAAGTCCGCGCGCGGTCCAGTCAGAGGACCCGTGGCGGGCTTTCTTGCTTTGGGGAGTTGGCCCCCGCCAAGCGCCGCGGGCGGGCGCAGACGAAAGGTGAGGGTGACAGATGCTGTTGGGGACCCAGAAGGTCAATGCGCACGGGGAGCTGGAGATCGGCGGCGTGAGCTGTGTCGAGCTGGCCAAGGAGTTTGGCACGCCTCTTTACGTCATGGACGAGGAGCATATCCGCTCCGTGTGCCGCCAGTACAAAGAGGCCTTCCGCGCGAAGTACCCGACAGACGTCGACATCATCTACGCGGGAAAGGCGTTCCTGACTCTGGCCATGTGCAAGCTCGTCGAGCACGAGGGCCTGTCCCTGGACGTGTCGACCGGCGGGGAGCTGCACACTGCGGTGGCCGCGGGTTTCCCGGCGGAGCGGGTCTACATGCACGGGAACAACAAGTCCGATGAAGAGGTGTGCCTGGCACTGGATACCGGCGTGGGGCGCATCGTCATCGACTCGCTCGATGAGATCGGCCAGATCAGCCGCCTCGCCCAGGGGCGGAAGGTGCCGGCGCTGCTCCGCATCACGCCCGGGATCAAGGCCAAGACGCACGAGTACATCCAGACGGCGCAGCTCGACTCGAAGTTCGGACTCGGGATCGTCTCCGGGCAGGCCATTCAGGGCATGAGGATGGCGCTCGGGTCGAGGACCGTGGAACTAAAGGGGGTGCACTGCCACATTGGGTCCCAGCTTCTCGGTCTGGACTGCTACCGCGAAACCGTACGCGTGATGTTCGAGCTCCTTGCCGATGTGCGCAGGGAGACCGGGTTCGAAGCCCGCGAGCTCAACGTCGGCGGTGGGCTTGGGATCCGCTACGTGTCCGACCATGTGGACCAGACCCCCACGATCGGCGCGCTGGCCGCCACGATCGAGGAGGCCGTGATCACCCACTCCAAGCGCCTGTCCTACCCCATCCCTAAGCTCATGGTGGAACCCGGTCGGTCGATCGTCGGCGAAGCGGGTACGACACTCTACACAGTGGGCGTCGTGAAGGAGATCCCGGGCGTAAGGACGTACGTAGCGGTCGACGGTGGTCTGTCCGACAACCCGCGCCCGGCGATGTACCAGGCCGAGTACGAGATCATCGTCGCCAACAAGGCGGCGGAGCCTCGCACGGAGACGGTGACGATCGCCGGCAAGCATTGTGAGACGGACGTGTTGATCTACGACGCTTCGTCACAGCCTATCTCGTCGGGCGACATCATCGCCGTGCAGTCCACCGGCGCGTACAATTACTCCATGGCGTCCAACTACAACCGTCTGCCGCGTCCCGCGGTTGTGTTTGTGACGGGGGGCCGCGCCGATATCGCCGTGGAGCGGGAGACGTGGGCAGACATGGTGTCCCATGACCGCATCCCCGAGCGGATACTCGATGGGCGGTAGGCGACACCTGGGGCGTCGTGCGGGACCCGATGGGGCGACCCGGGCCGGACCGGGAAAGGCGCGGCCCGGTCCGGGAGCCATGCGGGAGACACCGGCTAGCGAATGGACATCATCCTCGGCCATCACGGGACGGACTTCGACTCGCTCGCGTCGATCGTCGCCGCGGGCAAGGTGCACCCCGGAGCCGTCTGCGTGCTTCCGCGCGGGGTAGACCGGAGCGTTCACGAGTTCCTCGGCCTCTACCGCGACGCATTCGACTTCCGGCAGCACCGCTTCGTCGACACCGAGAAGGTGCGGCGGATCATTGTCGTCGACACACGCCGGGCGAACCGCCTCGGTCCCCTGGGCCAGTTGATCGGCCAACCCGGCGTTGAGGTGATCCTGTACGACCACCACCCGTCCGCCATCGGCGATATCGTGCCCACCCGGGACAACACGGAGGCAGTAGGCGCCACCGTGACGCTGCTGGTGCGCGAGATCCGGCAGCGAGGCATCTACATCTCCGATGTCGAGGCGACGCTGTTCGCTCTGGGGATCTACGAGGACACCGGCAACCTGACCTTCGCGTCCACCACGGTCGAGGACGTGCTCTGCGTCGCCTTCTGCCTGGAGCATGGCGCGAACCTCGATGTCGTCGCCCGCTTCGCACGCTACTCGATGACTCAGGAGCAACGCGAGGTACTGAACCAGTTCGTCCTATCGGCCGAGCATCACACGATCCACGGCGTCCGGGTCGCCACGGCCCGGGCACGCGTGGATGACTATGTGGGCGACGTGGCGGCCCTCACGAACAAGCTGACACTTGTGGAGAGCGTCGAGGCTGTGTTCACGTTCACCCAGATGAAGAACGCGGTCTACGTCGTCGGGCGGAGCCGCACCGATGCGCTCGATGCGGCCGACGCCCTGGCGGACTTCGGCGGGGCGGGGCACCACCGGGCGGCATCGGCGGTCGTTCGGGACTCCACGGTGGAGGAGGTGCGCGATCGCCTGCTCGGGTTCCTGCGCCAGACGATCGTTCCGCCCCCCACGGCGGCGGGGATCATGTCGTCGCCCGTACGGACCATCGACCAGGACATGACAGTGAGCGAAGCTCACGCGCTACTGGTGCGCTACGGCCATGGCGGCCTCCCGGTCACGCAGGACGGCCTGATGGTGGGCATGATCTCGCGCAAGGATGTGGACGTGGCTCGGATGCACGGACTGGGCCATGCGCCCGTCCGCGGGTACATGGCCCGCCAGGTCATCACCGCCGAGCCGTCCATGACAGCGCCCGATCTCCAGAGGCTGATGTTTGAGCACGGCATTGGTCGGATCCCGATCATGGAGCGCGGTCTACTCACCGGGATCGTGAGCCGCGCCGACCTGCGGCGCAGCCTCTACGGCACGCGCCAGCCCACGCCGGTTGGCGGATCGATGTGGTGCGGCATCGAGCGGCTGGAGGAGCGGATGACGGAGCATCTCCGCCCGGAGCTTCTTCGCCTCCTCTGCGAGGTCGGCAAGCTGGGCGACGAGATGTCGATGAGCGTCTTCCTCGTCGGCGGCGCCGTGCGAGACCTCCTACTCGAGATCGAGAACTTCGATGTGGACCTCCTCGTTGTGGGGGACGGGATCGCTTTCGCGGAGCGGCTGAGCAAGCAGCTCTCGGGACGCTGCCATGTCCATGAGCGGTTCGGGACCGCGTCGCTGGTCGTGGACGGCACAATCAAGCTGGACGTGGCGTCCGCCCGGACCGAGCACTATGCGCGCCCGGCGGCCCTGCCCGACGTGGAGATGTCGAGCCTCAAGGACGACCTCTTCCGTCGCGATTTCACCATCAATGCCATGGCCGTCCAGCTCAACATGGAGTCGTTCGGGAGGCTGATCGACTACTTCGGCGGGCGCGCCGATCTGGAACAGGGGCTCGTGAGGGTCCTGCACAACCTCAGCTTCGTCGACGACCCCACGCGGATCTTCCGCGCCATCCGGTTCGAGCAGCGCCATGGGTTCACCATCGAGCCGCAGACCGAGGCGCTGCTGACCTACGCGCTCGAGAGCCACTTCGTGGACAACCTCTCGACTCAGCGGGTGCGGGACGAGCTGGTGCTCCTCTTCTCCGAGCCGGACCCGATCCCGGCCATCCATCGCATGGCGCACCTCGGGGTGCTGGAGCACATCCACCGGCACCTCATATTCGATGAGTCGGTGCTCGATGAGCTCCGCCGCACGGCCGACATCGTTCGTTGGTGCGAGTCGCTGGAGCCGCGTTTGGAGTTCGAGCGATGGCCGCTCTCCCTGATGCCTCTACTGCGGAACATGACGCCGAGCGAGATCCGAGGCCTGGGCCGTCGCCTCCGGTTCCTGCAGTCCGTCATCGACGCTCTCTCGGAGGGGCGGCAGGCCGCCGACTTGCTGCTGTCGATGCTGGACGATGAGCAGCCCTTGCGCCCCAGCGTGGTCTACGATATCCTCGCAGACCTGCCGTTGGCCTCCGTGGTCCATCTGGCGGTCTGCTCGAAGGCGGAGAGCTGTGCCGAGACGCGTGTGCTAGGGTTCTTGCAGCGGCTTCAGCACGTCCGCTTGGTCGTTCGCGGCGAGGACTTGCTGCGGGCGGGGTACCGACCTGGTCCGGAGTTCGGCCGGGTCCTCAAGCGGCTCCTTGCGGAGAAGCTGGACGGCCAGATCCGGTCGGAGGAACACGAGCGGCGACGGCTCATCGAGATCGCCGACGAGCTGGTTCCCAAGGTCCAGCGCCCCCGGGACGATGCGCCTGTGGCGCACGGAGGGAATGCCTAGAATGCTAATGGAGTACATGCGCGGCGAGATCAGCAGCACCGTATTCGCCGCCTTCGTTCTGTCCATTCTGTTCGCGCTCACCGTCCACGAGTTCGCGCACGCTTTCGTGGCCTACCGAGCCGGCGATGAGACGCCCAAAGCCAACAAGCGCGTCTCGCTCAACCCAATCGACCATCTGGACCCGATGGGCACGGTTCTGATCCTGTTGGCCGGGTTTGGGTGGGGCAAACCAGTACCGGTGAACCCGGCGAACTTCCGGAGCCCGAGGTGGGACAGCATCCGCGTGGCCGCGGCGGGGCCGGCATCGAACCTGGCCACGGCGCTCGTGTGCGCAGCCGTGCACCAATGGGTCCTGCCGCGTATAATGGGCTGGAGCGGGGCAGAGGGGTTGGCGCTCGTAGTGGAGATCCTGGCGGTGCTGAGCGTCAGTCTGGCGCTCTTCAACCTGATCCCGGTGTTCCCTCTGGATGGTCACCATATCATGGGGCATCTTCTGCCTCTGGGGGCCGCCCGGCGGTACGAACGGGGCCTCGGCGGCCCGATGGGCATGCTGGCGCTGGCCCTGATCGTGATGACACCGGTCGGCGGTCTCATCCTCGGCGTGCCGAGGCTGTATGTGCTCCACTGGCTCGGGTTCCACATCGGGCAGTGAGAGCGGTCCCTGGAGGTTTGCCTGGTGCTGGCTGTGTTGCGCACCGCAAGACGCGCGAACCTGTGCCTGGACTATCGCGTTCGCCTCTCGATCTACGAGGGGCCCATGGATCTTCTGTGGTTCCTCGTTCGGCGGCATGAGCTGGACGTCTACGATATCCCCGTCGCGACGATCACGGACCAGTACCTCGAGTACCTGGCTTTGATGGAGCTCCTCGACATCGAGCTTGCCGGCGACTTCATGGTCACCGCGGCGCAACTCCTGCTGCTCAAGTCGCGCAGCCTGCTGCCGACGCGTGACCAGGACGAAGACGACGCCGCCGGCGATGAGGAGCGCCTGGATCCACACCGCGAGTTGGCTCGGCGCCTGTCCGAGTACCGGCGCTTCAAGGAGACGGCCGGTACGCTTGGCCAACGCATCGAGGTGCAGTCGCGCATGTTCGGCCGAGCCTGGGACGAGGGTCACGAGCAGGCCTCGGACACAGTGCCTCTGCAGTCCCTGTCGGTCTTCGACCTGGTCACAGTCTTCAAGAAGATGCTGCTCACGGCTCGTCCGGAGGAGCCGACCGTCATTCAGCGGCAGACGCTGACCGTCAGTGGGCGCATGGAGTACATCCAGCGCCTGGTCCGCGAATCGCCGCATGGGCTGTCGTTCCTCGACACCGTGTCGGAGAGCCCGACCAAGATCGAGGTGATCGTGACATTCCTCGCGATCCTCGAGCTGATCCGTCGCGGACGGATCAGTGTCGAGCAGCGTTCGATGCAGGACGAGATCCGGATCTACCCCGTGGCCCGTGCCGCGTGATGTTGAGGAAGTGAGCGGGTTTGGACGTTCGCGAAGCCACGCTGGCGCTGGAGTGCCTCCTGTTCGTGGCCAACGAGCCGCTGCCGGTGGCAAAGCTGCGTGAGCTGATGGGCATCGACGGCGACCTGTTCGAGGCGGCCGTCGCCGCTCTCAGAGACGACCTGACAGACCGCAGCCTGCAGGTGGTCGAGGTCGCCGGCGGGTACCGCATGATGACGCGGCCGCAGTTCGCGCGCTACGTGGAGGCGCTGTTTGAACCGCACCCCGAGCGGGTCTCGCGCTCCGGTCTCGAGGTACTGGCCATCATCGCCTACCGCCAGCCGATCACTCGGCCGGAGATCGACGCCGTGCGAGGCGTGAACTCGGTGGGAGCCGTGCTTAGTCTACTGCGCAAGGGACTCATCAAGGAGATCGGGCGACGGGAGGCGCCCGGACGACCGATCCTCTACGCAACGACCCCGCAGTTCCTGGAGGTCACCGGGCTCCGCGACCTCTCGGACCTACCGAAGGTGGATGTGGAGATACCGGATGCCCGCGTGCTCGGGCTGCCGACAGCCGTCGAGGACGAGACCTGCGAGCTGCCGTTAGGGCTCGAGGAGGCCGCAGCGCCGCACAAGGGCTCGGCCATTAGGGAACCGGATGGCGACCTGGACATACCCGATGACGCACAGGCGGAGTCGGCCTGACAATCGGCCTGAAAGTCTCCGGACCCGACCATGCCGCCTCCTGGCGGCCACCCTCGCGGCTCTGGGCCTCAGCGCGACAGCATGGGGGACCGTCGTCCCGGAGATCACGGCGCAGTCCGCCATCGTGATCGAGCGGGACACCGGCGAGGTGCTCTACGAAAAGAACGCCGACGTCCCCCGTCCCGTCGCCAGCCTCACCAAGATCATGACGGCGATCGTCGCCATGGAGAACCGCCCCAAGGCCGGTATGTCCGTCATCTCTCAGCGGGCAGCCGACACGCGCGAGGCCACGGCACACCTCAAGGCCGGCACGAGGGTGCCCTTTGACGACCTGATGGCGATGATCCTGCTGCCATCGGCGAACGATGCAGCCGTGGCGGTGGCGGAGAACGTCGCGGGCTCCCAAGCAGCCTTCGTGACACTGATGAACCAGACCGCGGACCGCATCGGCTGTGCGGACACCCACTTCGCCAACCCCCATGGCTTGGACGCGGACAACCACTACTCCTCGGCGCGCGACCTCGCGCTCCTCTGTCGCCACTTTCTGAGCTTCCCGCCCCTCCGGCAGCTCGTGGCATCCAGGGAGGTCACGATCGCCGACCCCAACCATCCGGGCGAGACGGTGAAGCTCGAGAATCGCAACTCCCTGCTCACCTGGCGTAAGGATGTCGATGGCATCAAGACGGGCACCACCAAAGGGGCCGGCGAGTGCCTGGCGGCATCGGCGAGGCGTGGCGACCGCGGCTACATTGTGGTGGTGCTCAACAGCGAGGGACGTCTCTCCGAGACCGACCAGCTTCTGACCTGGGCCTTCGATACGTTCGAGATGCTGCCCGTGCTCGTGCAAGGGGACGTTGTCACAACCACGCCTCTGGCCCATGGTGAGAAGCGCGAGATCGCCGTGGCGCCCGCAGGTACGCTGGAGCTGCTCATGCGGGTCGACCGCCCGCCGCCGGAGCCACTGCTCCTCCAGACCTTGTTCGAGGCGCCGGTGCGGCGGGGGCAAGCGATCGGGCAGTTCCAACTGACCTATCGTGGGCTCAGCCACCATGTGCCCGCGGTCGCCGCGGAGGACGTGCCCGAGGAGTGGTGGCGGCGGGCGTTCGGATGGCCCCAGGGCGTGCTGGTGGTGGGCAGTGCCCTCCTGCTTAGCATCAGCTCCGGCATGATCGCCCACCGGGCCTTGCAGAGGCCCAAGCCACGGCCCGCCGCTCGACGCCCCCGACCGAGGCGGGCCCACTAGGCCCGGCCCCTATTCGCGGTGCCGATCGCTCATGCTCCGGTCGAGATCCCGCTTGGCATCGCGCTCGGCGATGGCCTGCCTCTTCTCGAACGTGTGCTTCCCGCGCCCAAGGCCCAGCTCCACCTTCGCATGGCCGCGCCAGAAGTAGAGGGACAGCGGCACGAGCGTATAGCCCTTCTGCTCAGTCGCTCGGCGCAGCTTGCGGATCTCCTGCTTCTTGAGCAGGAGCTTCCGTCGCCGCCGAGGAGGAAGCTCGGCATGGTGGCTCCACCGGTAGTGGGCGATGTGGACGTCGTAGAGCCAGACCTCGCCGCTCTCCACCTTGGCGTAGCCGTCAGTGAGGTTGGCGTTGCCGAGGCGAATGGACTTCACCTCGGCGCCGTGCAAGGCGATCCCGGCCTCGATGGTGTCCTCGATGTGGTACTCATAGCGCGCCCGGCGGTTGCGAAGCACGGGCTGGCCCTCGTCCGGCACTCGGATCACCCCCAAGACGAAGGGACCCCAGCACCACAGTCGGGCGGGTGCGGGGTCCGGACTGCACTGAAACCGGTGGGCGCCGCTCGGAGAAGCCTACTCCTCGGGCGGCGCTTCGGTCTCCTCGATCTCGGGCGCCGGTGCCTCCTCGATCTCGAGGGGACTGCTGGTTGTGAGCGAGGCGACCGGGTCATCCAGGTGTGCGAGGAGTCTCGCGCCTTCGGGCAGTTCCAGTGCCTGCGCAGTGATGGGCCGGCGCGTCGTCAGTGCCGTGATGTCCACTGTGATCGCATCCGGCACATCCGTCGGCAGGATCTCGATCCTCACGGAGTGCATGACCTGCATCACGAAGTCCTGCAGCCCGATGTCCTCAGGTGTGCCCTTGAGCACGATGGGGACCTCGGTAATGTGGGGCTTGGTGAGGTCGATCCGCAGGAAGTCCACGGAGAGCGGCCGCAGAGTGACCCGGTGGCGCTGCACGTCATGGACGATGGCCGGCTCGGCGCCCTCGGCCATTCCGAGGCTCACCAGAGCGCCTGGGCCGTGGGCCCGCACGATCTCGCCGAATGCATGCTCATCGACGGAGATATGGACCGTCGAGCCCCCCATTCCATAGAGGAGCGCGGGCACACGTCCCGTGCGTCGAAGGCGGCCAGCGGGTCCCTTCCCATGGGACTCACGCGGCTCGGTCGCGAGGTTCATCGGCTGCATTGTGGACCCTCCCAGTGAATACATCGAGCCCACCGACGGATGCGACCTCACGTCGGAGCCTCGGGACTCTCGTCATCGATCCGCTCGGGATCGGACAGACCACAGACTGGCTGGGGCGGGAGGATTCGAACCTCCGGTACCCAGATCCAAAATCTGGTGCCTTGCCGCTTGGCCACGCCCCAACACCAACGAACAGCTCGCGAGGGTTCTGCTACCCGGCGCCGCCGCGGAGCACGCGCTCCACGAACCCCAGGTCACCCGGCTTGTCGACGTCCACCCCGATCTCAGCGTCCGCCACGGCGACCGCTCGGATCTGGCACCCGAGGACCCGAGACGCACGCGCCTCGGCCGTGCGTATCGAAACGCGTACCGGGAGCCAGCGACTGAGGAAGACCCCGAGGAGGACCCCGAAACCGAGCTTCGCGGCGAGCGCCACCGGCTTCTTCCGGAGCTCAACCGCATTCCGAAGAAGCGCCTCATTCTCGGTTACGAACTGCCGAGAGATCAGCGACAGGTTCCCGCCGGCGAACTGCCCCTCACGCATCCGCACCCACGTTTTTCGGACATCCGCCAACTGGCCGACGTACGCGTCGCGGGCCACGATAGCGTAGCACACAGGCACCCCAAGGTCAAGACACGCGCCCGTGAACCGGTCGATCATCGGCGCCGTCACGAGGGGGATGTCGGCCGTGCAGATCAGCGCATGGCCAATGTCATCGCCCAGGGCGCGCACGCCGAGGATCATGTTGTCCACGATCCCGTCGCCGGCGGGGATCCACTCCCCCTCAGCCAGGCCAAGCGCAGCAGCCACGGGCGGCTCGGTCACCGTGACCGCCCGGCATACTGTCTGCGACGCACGCACTGCGTCCAACACATACTGCACGATCGGGCGTCCGAGGACGGGGGCGAGAGCCCGGTGCTCCGTTCCCGCTGCCGCGGCCATCTCCTCGCCCGCGCGGCCCCCCGCCAGGATAACGGCGCCGACCCTATTCTGCTCCAACAACCCTCACTCCATCCTCGCGCAGTGCACATGCCCGCACGAACTCGAACCGGCCCGACAACGACCGAGCCGCCGCGTCCGCTGCCCCCCGCTCCGTGAAGACGCCGAAAGCGCACGCGCCGGAACCGGCCACGGTCGCCCCGGCAGCGCCGGCCGCCCGCAGCGCCGCCACGCCATCGCCGATCTCCGGCACCAGCCGGATGGCCGGCGCGGCCAGGGAGTTGAACAGCCCCGAGAAGTCCCTCGAGGTGAACCGACCCACCGCCTCGGCGACGGACATCGGGCTCTCCTCGCCCTCACGGTCGAACTCCGCGTAGACGCGGGCCGTAGATGCGCATCCGGGCCCCTTCACGACAACCACCCACGGCCGATGCGGGGACGAGACAGCCATCAACGCCTCGCCGCGCTCGCGCCCGACCTGCATCCCGCCCCGAATGAAGAACGCCACATCCGCGCCCAGCCGCGACGCGATCCGCTCCAGCCGGCCGGGCTCGGCCCACACGTCCAGCAGGTACGCTGCGCCGACAAGCGCCGCCGCCGCATTCGAGCTCCCGCCGCCCAGGCCGCCCATCGGCGGGATCTGCTTGCGTAGTCGAACGTGCACGCCGACCTGTGAGCCGGCGTCTGCGCGTAGCGCCTCCACGGCGCGCACGGCCAGGTTCGACCCATCCAGGGGCACCCCGGGGATACCGCACTCCACCGTGACCGTATCCCCCTGGCGCGACAGCTCCACGACGTCGCACAGCTCGATGGCCTGGAATACCGTGGCGATCTCGTGGTAGCCGTCAGCGCGAAGCGCCCGGCGCACGCCAAGGTGCAGGTTCACCTTCGCCGGCGACTCCACTCGGACCCACTCAGCCATCCATGGCCTCTCCTCGACGCACGATCAGTGCATTCGCCAGCCGGACGTAGTCGTCGACAGGTATCTGCTCCGCCCGCATCGCCGGATCGAGGCCGAGTTCGACGAACGCGGCCTCCATCGCCTTTCGGCTTGTGTTCATTGGTGCCTGGTCGGCGATGGAGGTGACGGCGCGCTTCCGCCGCTGGTGAAACGCCGCGCGGACGACCTGCTGCAGAAACGTCTCATCAGCGGCCTTTGGCTCGGGGTCGCGTCGGGGCACAAGCCGCAGAACGGACGACTCGACCTTCGGCGGCGGGATGAAGGCCCCTGCGCGAACGCGGCGGATGCGCTCAACCCGGCAGCAGTACTGACACCACACGGAGATGGCGCCACAGGCCCTCCCGCCCGGCGGCGCCGCCCACCGGTCGCCCACCTCTCGCTGCACCATCAGCACGATGCGCCCCAACCGCTGCCGGTGGTCCAGGAGCTTGAGCAGGATCGGCGTGGTGATGGCATAGGGGATATTGCCCACGGCCGCCCACTCGCCGCCCGATAGCACCGCGTCTAGGTCCAGCGCGAGGAAGTCGGCATTCATGACCTCCGCCCGGCGGCCGTAGGGGGCCAACAGGGAGGCCAGCGCGCCGGCGAGATCCCCATCCAGTTCCACGGCCACGAGCCGCCGAGAGCGTTCCGCCAACAGCACCGTGAGCGCCCCGCGCCCCGGGCCGATCTCGATCACGCCGTCGAAGTCCTCGGGGCACACGGCATCGACGATGCCGGCAGCGATGGACCGGTCCTTGAGGAAGTTCTGAGACAGGGCGCGCTTAGGCGCCCCGAACGACGAGGACGCGATTGGCTCCGGCTCGACCATGCGGGATCCCGGCTCAGTCGTAGAGGCGGACCTTGACGGTCCGGGTCCCAAATGCCAGGGCCTCGCTCCGCGCGTCATAGCAGAGGTCGATCCGACGTCCTCGGATGGCCCCACCGGTGTCGCCGGCCACCGCCCATCCATAGCCCTCGATGAAGAGCTTGGTCCCGTAGGGGATGACGTTGGGATCGACGGCCACGATGCCTCGCCCCGCCGGCAGACCGATCGACGTTGTGTCAAAGTCCGAGTCGCCGTCTCGGACATCGGGACTGTAGGCCGTCGCCTCAACCTCGAGTTCGCGACCGGGCAGCACGCTGCCGCGCGAGGGAGACGCGCCCTTCGTCCCGATGGTGATGACCTTGGGCCGCATGACCGTTTCGCCGTACGTCTCCAGTACGACGCGCTCCACGACACCGTCGTCACGCTCGTAGTACCGGACGCGCTGATCGCTGACGCCATCGCTCCACGCGCCGGCCGTCATCCGTACCAGGCCTTCACGCAGATCGCGGTCCTCAACGACCATGACCTGGTAGGGCACGCGGCCGACCTCATGGGCATCGCGCACTCGGACGCGGAGGACGGTGATGCTCAGCTTGTCGAAGACGAGCGTCCGAGCGCTCGGCTTCACGCGGTCAGTGGGCCCGAGGGACACACCGACGGCACGCAGGATCTCGCCCACGGTGTGACCGGGCACCACCTGGTAGCGCTTGGTCTCGCAATCCGCGCGGATCTCCACAGCATAGCGCTGAGGTGTTGCGGCATCCGCCCGGGCCTGAGTCGGACTGTAGATGGCAGCCAGTGTAAGCAGGATGAGCAGGTTCGACCTGGCCCGTCGCTGCGGCCTCATCATGCCTCCGGTTCCCGACGGAGCCCCGATGCTGCGGGGCACCATCGCACACAACGGATCGCCGATATCGCCGTGCAAGCCAGTGCGGTGCGGAGGAGCCCCTGGAACCCGACGGTCCCTACACGCACGCCCCCGGATTCCCCCGCTCACAGACCCGAAGGACAGACAACGGCGCCGAGCGGAAGTTGCGCTGCGGGCGCATGACCGCACCCGTCCGCCCCCCCCTTCTCAGAGCCGCCGAAGGATAACCAGGGTACGACGAAAGTGTCAAGACCGTACACCGCATAGGGAGAAGGCGACAAGCGAACTTAGGTGTGCTGTCTGCAGCGGCAATCCACCCGCCCGCGCGCCATGGGCAAGCTGGACCATGCAAGCCGGGCACGCGGTGACGAGCGTGTCCGCGCCGGTGGCCGCGGCGTCGGCCATCTTGCGCTGAAGGATGCTCTCGGAGATGGCGGCATGAGCGATCCCGTATGAGCCCGCGCCGCCGCAGCAGCGGTCGGCATCGCGCATCTCCACGAGCTCGACGCCCGGCAGGCGCCGAAGCACCTCTCGCGGAGCCGTGGAGAGCGACTGGTGGCGGCTGAGATGGCACGGGTCGTGGAAAGTGACGCGCCGAGGCTGAGCCCGAAGGGCCTCGGGCCACTCGAGTCGCAGCAGAAGCTCGGAGTAGTCCAGCACGCGTTCGACCGCCCGTCCGGCACGCTCAGCGAGCTCGGGCGGCACCAGCTCCGGGAGTCGGCGCAGGTGCGAGCTGCAGCTCGCACACTCGGTGACAATGAGGTCCAGGTCGCCGCGCGCCTCGATCGCGGTCAGGTTCTTCACGGCGCATGCCTCCGCCGTGTCCGCCTCTCCCGCAGCGTACGCCGGCAGGCCGCAGCACCCGTTGTCCAGGAGTACAACGTCGCAGCCGAGCGCGACCATCGAGGCGATCGTGTCAACAGCCGCGTCGGGCTGCACTAGGTTCATGCCGCACGAGACGAAGTAGCCCACGCGCGCGGCTGGGGCGTCCGATGGGGACAGCGCCATGTCGGCGACACGGTCGACCAGGAAGCTGCGCGGTGGATCGGGCACCAGCTCATCCGCCGCGCGCAGGGCCGGCGGGAACAGCCGCATGAGGCCGGACGATCGGGCGAAGCGGGACAAGCCGAGACGCGAAGGGAGGAAGCTCGCCCGCGCCGCCGTCACCAGCGCGTCCCGGTCCAGCAGCAGTGATCGGGCCGACTGCCATGGCACCGGGGAGCCGTACCGCCGACGCCACTCCGCTCGCGCGGCCGCCACGATGCGGTCGGTCTCCACGCCAGGCGCACACACGGGGAGGCAGGCGCGGCATAGGAGGCACTCGAAGAGCGCATTCTCCATCTCCGGAGACAGGTCCAGGCGCCCCTCGAGAACGTCGCGGACCAGCGCGATCCGGCCGCGAGCCACGGACGACTCGACGCCCGTAGCGCCATAGACAGGGCACGTCTCCTGGCAGTACCCGCAGCGGTTGCACTTCTCGATCTCGTGGCGAACGTTCTCAAGGGTCTCCATCGCGCGATCCGATCCTACCCTGTCAGCCAAGGCAGCCGGCCCGGGCACATCAGTCCGTCCGGGTCCATCGTGGTCTTCACGCCCCGCATCCAGTGCGCGGCCGAGGGCGCGGCAGCCGCCTCAGCCCAGGCGCGGCGCACCTCGGGCTGCCCGTCGACGACAGCCGCATGGCCCTGCAACGCTTCCGCGAGCTGAGTGAGCGCGACCGCGAAGGCCGGGGTGCCGTCGGGGCGCGAGCGGTCGGCCCGGCACGAGCCTATCCGGACGTGCCCCGTGCCGACGCCCATCGTGGCGGCCCAACACACTCCGTATCGCTCAGCCTGTGCGGGCAAGAGGGCGGCCAGCTCGTCCACCGACGCGGGCGGCACCCGGGCTTCGAGCGCCATGTGGAACACACCGTTGCCAACCGGCACCCGAGGGCCCGACGCCTGGCGCCCACCATGGGTGACGTAAGTGTCGCGGCAGGTGGCAACGCGACGTGCCACATCCTCCGGCGCGCCGGCGGCGAGGGCGCGCACCGTCCACGGCCCACGCCCCCCCTCAGCGTCACCGGAGCCGGAGCACAGCTCGATGGCCTCCGGCTCGATATGCGACCGCCGCAGCTCGCGCGCCGCATCGAGGGCTCCCCCCAGCGAGCCGAACTCCGCGGACACGACCTCCCGGGCCGCCGGCAGAGGCGAGAGACGGATCGTCACATCGCACAGAACGGCGAGTGTCCCGAGTGATCCCACAAGTAGCTTGCCGACATCATAGCCGGCGACGTTCTTCATGCAGATCCCGCCCAGCCGAACGATGCTGCCATCTCCCAGCACCGCGGTCATCCCGAGGACACGATGCCTCAGCGGGCCGAACGCATGCTCCAGCGGTCCCGAGGCCGCCCGAGCGACAAGGCTCCCGAACGTTGCGTCCGGGGCCGGGTCCTCACCGAGGGGCAGGCGCAGCCCCGCCTCGTTCACCAATGCCTGGGCGGACGCGGCCGACACTCCGGCCTCCACCGTGAGCGTGAGATTGCGCGGGCGGAACTCCTTCACCCGCGCCAGCTTCTCCGTGGTCAGCACGACACCGAGCGCCGTCAGCAGCCCGTGCCCGCGCGAGCGCCCGCCATGGCCGACCACCGCCACCGCCGCGCCGGCCTCGCGGCATACGCGCACGGCGGCAGCGACCTGCTCCACTGTCTCCGGGGTCACGACGAGCCGCGGCGTGATGCCATCGAGGGCGTACCGAGCGCATACGTCCCCTTCCGCCGCTACGTTCTCGGGACCGACGACGCGACGCAGGGCTTCCTCCGGCGAACCCATCCCCTGTGGGGCAGCGCGCGCCGCCCGTGCGGGAGGCTCGTCGAATGTCTTGCCGGGATTGGCCCGCGCCTCGGGGTCGAAGACTCGCCGGATGCGCCGCATCAGGTCCATCTCGCTTGGGCCGAAGACCAGACCGAGGGCGGCGGTCTTCTCGCTTCCGACCCCGTGCTCGCCGGTGATCGTCCCGCCGGCCTCGACGCACATCTCGAGCAGCCGGCGCGACACGATCCTCATCGCCACGACCGAGCGCGGGTTACGCTCATCGAACATGAGCTTCGGGTGCAGGTTCCCGTCGCCGGCGTGGAACGTGTTCGAGTAGCTCAGGCCATAGGCAGCGGCCAGGCGCTCCATCGCCGGGACAACGTCACCGAGGACGTCTCGGGGCACCGTGCCATCGCACACGATCATCGACTCCCCGAGCCGCGCGAGCGCCGCGTACGATGCTCGGCGGCCGTACCATAGCCGGTCACGCTCTACGGGGTCGCTCGTTGCCTCGACCGAGAGACAGCCATAATCGCGACAGATCGTTGTGATGCGGTCCCGCTGGGCGGCGATGGTCTCCCTCTCGCCGTCGACCTCGATGATGAGCGCGGCGCGCACGCCGGCTCCGTAGCTCAAGCCGAAGCTCTCCTCGACCACCTCGATGGTCGCGCGGTCCATCATCTCTAGCGCGGCCGGCACGATCCCCCGCCCGATGATCTCGGACACCGTGTCCGCCGCGGGGGCCACGTCGGTGTACGTCGCAAGGAGTGTCTCGGTCGCCTCCGGCAGCGGGGTGAGGCGCAGGATCGCCCGGGTGATCACCCCAAGCGTGCCCTCGGAGCCTGTGAAAAGGCCGACGAGGTCATAGCCGGGCATCCCGTCCGCCTTCGAGCCCACTGTGATGACGTCCCCCGAGGGCAGGACGACCTCTAGGCCGAGGACGTGGTGGCTGGTGACGCCGTACTTCAGCGCATGGAGGCCGCCGCTGTTCTCCGCGATGTTGCCGCCGACGGTGGAGACGCGGAAGCTGGACGGGTCGGGCGCGAAATGGAGACCGTGTGGAGCCGCTACCTCGTTGATGCGGTTGTTGGGCACACCGGGCCCCACCACGACTCGCCGGTTGCCGGGGTCCAGGTCGTAGACCCTGTTCATCCGTGACAGGTGGACGACGATTCCGCCACGCGGGGCGACCGGTCCCCCCGAGAGGCTGGTTCCCGCGCCGCGCGCCACCAGGGGCACGCCCATTCGGCCCGCGAGCCGCGCGATCTCCGCGACCTCCTGCGAGGTCTCCGGCAACGCCACGACGTCGGGCCGGCCGCGCTCCTGCGACGCGTCGTACTCGTAGGCCGCGAGCTCGGTTCGGCTAGTGAGCACGCGACCGGGCCCCAGCAAGCGTGTGAGAGGATCGGCGAGGTCATTGTGTACATGGTGAGGCTCCCGATACGGAACGAACGAACTCACGGAACGCCTCCTGCGGTGGGAAGGCGAACGGCTTGGCCGCTCGCCAAGTGACGGGACGACATGAGCTAGCCCTATTCTACAGGTTCTCCACTCCTCCTGGACCGCGGAGGGCAGGCCGCGGCTGGGCCGTCGGCGAACACTCTTGGCGCCAGTGCGCGGTGCCAAGACGGCAGGGGGCGGGCGCATTGTTCGGCGGGCAGGTACCGTGGTTCCTGATCGAGGTACTCGCCGTGGCGGCGGTGATCCTCTGGCACCAGTGGCGGGCGCCGGAGCCGGAAGGCCGTGAGGCGCGCGCGGCCGACGTGCGCGGGCACCTGCGGTTCCTCTTCAGGGACCGCTCACTCCTCCGCACCGTGCTCGCGGTCTCGATCGGCTGGGGCCTGTTCTCTTTCGCGCTGTACGTCGTGTGGTCCGAGGGCACCGGCGAGTACCGGCTGTTCCGGGACGCATTGCGGGCGCTCCGTTCGGACTGGGTACCCACCTTCACCTTCCGGGACCCGAGGGCCTTTGACGCGTTGCCGGGGCCGATCGCTCTCGGCGGCGACCATGCATCGCAGGTCGGGCCGATGGTCCTCCTCATTGTGACGCTGGTCACCGCGGTGTGGGTCCTGCGGCAGCGGGGATGGCTTCGGGGGCGCGAGCGGCTGTGGATGAGCGTCGTCTGCGTATCGGCGGGCGTCGGCGTGGCGCTGTACCTGCTCTTGTTCCACCTGGCCCAGCGGTGGGGGCCCGGCGATGACACCACCTGGCACTTCGTCCTTGGGATCTTCCTCTGGTTCCTCATTCTGCCCGGAGCACTCGTGGCGCCGACGGCCATCTGCGCGTACGTGTGGTGGCGCCTCGCGGGAACGCGGCCGCCGGCGCCGGCACTGGTGCGCGTGGTCGCGCGGGTCGCCGTCACGTGGGCGGTCATCATGTGCGCCATGGAGCTGCCCTACCCGCTGTGGTGGGCCATCGACGGTGACACGATCACTGTGTTTCCATACTTCCATGAGGCGGCGACAGCCCTCGGCTTGCTAGTGTTCCCGCTTGTCTGGACTCTCCTCCACCGGCCACTTGGCCCCATTGGCGCGGTGCGGGCGCTGGTCGGTATGTGGAGGAGCGACTGGCGGACGCTCGCGCTGTTCTCCGCACGATTCTGGGCCATCTTCGTGGTACCACAGTGGATCCTGCCCGAGCTGATTCGCTGCTGGGACCCCGGCTTGAGTCTGCTGTCGGAGTCGCTGTTGGTGGTACTCCAGTCCACCGTCCGTGCGGTTATGCTGTTACTGATGGCGCGGGCATGTCATGCGCTGCTAAGCGACAAGCCCGGCCTGGCGACGAACGAGGTGGGCGAGGGGAGTGTGGCTTGCGGATGAGTGGAGTGCGAGCGATCGCGGGGAGCGTCGCCGCGCTTGGGCTGGTGGCGGCCGTGGGTGCGGTCCACGCGGAGCCGAAGGCCGGCGGGCTGCTTGCCTTCTCGCGCGAGGGCAATGTGTACGTCTACGACTTCACGGACGACCAGGAGCGACAGCTCACCTCCGATGGCGTCCCGATGGGCACGAAGGGGGTCACCTACGGCTGCCCGACGCTCACCGACTGGAGCGTGCTGGTCTTCCTCTCGGTCGAGACCGACGCGGACGGCACCCCGGGGGCCTCGCGGTGGTACATGATCGACCCAGCGGGCGGCTCTGCGCGGGAGACACTGGGGGAGGATGACGTGCCGCTCGGGCTTGGCTACTGCCCGGATACCCGCACTCTATACACGCTCCATCTGCCCGACAAGGTTGGTCCGGGTGAGGACAGGTTCGGCGCCACCATCGCTCTTCGAGCCGAGTTCGAGGGGCGACGATGGTCGACACGCCCGACCACATGGTACGGGGATGTGGGACTGGACAACTGCCGAGTTCACATCCCCCGGTCGCTGCACCCGACGATGGTGTCGATGCCCGGGTTCCCCACCGACGTGTCCAGCGCCTACGGGCTCTACGCGCTCGCGACCGGTGACGAGATCCCGCTACTCACTGAGGAGCAGCTCGGGGCCAACACCGTTGTCGGCATCGACTTCGCGGGCGCGGACACCATATACGCCGCAGTCGCCGCGCCGGTGGGCGAGGCGCCACTCACCCCGGGGCTCTACACGTTTGACCCGGCCGGGCCGACGCCAACGCTCATCGCGCAGGTTCGCGAGCCGAAGAGCCTGGCTGTGAGCAACGCGCAGCGGTACGCGGCCATCGGGTGCATGGACGGCGCGTTGTGGCTCGTCGATCTCGACACGAAGCAGCCCCGGAGGCTCACCACCGGTGAAGACCCCGACTTCTTCCCCAAGTAGCCCGCAGCCGGCGGGGACACCGGAGCTGCCGAGAGGGTGGGCGGCGGCGGCGCTAGCCGTGACCGCGGTGTTCCTGGTGATCGGGTTCGTGATCGGACGGACGGAATGGGGGCAACCGCAGCCGCCGCCATTCGCAGACTTGGGCGAAGTGGCACCCCCGCCGCAGGACATCCCTGCGACCCGCCCGCCGGCGCCCCCGCCCCCGCAGCAGTCGCCAGTGCGCCCAGCTCAGACGCCACGGTCGGACATCCCACCTGTGCAGATGCCCTACACGACCCAGCCCGAGCAGCCCGCGACGCCTCAGGCGTTCCCCAGCCAGGAGTCGCCCGCCGGTGCGGGGGCTCCGCCTGTGGCCCCAAGCGTCCCAGTTGCCCCGGCCCCTTCCCCGCAGGGCCCGTCGCCTGCTACCGGCACGGCGATGCCCCCATCGCAGCGCCAGGATCCATCTCTGCGAGCGCCGGGACAGCTCCCCCCTGTAGTTTCGCCCGGGTTCGAAGACATCGTGTTCATCACCGGGGACGGCGAGCGTTACCACAGGCAGGGGTGCGCCAGCGCGCGTGGAGGGCAACCCGTAACGCGGCAGCAAGCCGCTGCCCAGGGCCGGACGCCGTGTCAGCGCTGCCGGCCGTAGGCCCGGCCTCGTGGCTCCTGCCGCGGAGAGCGGGGACAGTCCACTAACCACCGCGCGGCCACCCCGCCGGGACAGTCCCCGTTTTCCGCTGGCCTCGTGCCTCCTGCCGCGGAGAGCGGGGACAGTCCACGAACCACCGCGCGGCCACCCCGCCGGGGCAGTCCCCGTTTTCCGCTGGCCCGGCAACTCAGTCCTGTCGCGAGCGAAGGTCGCGGAGCGCTTCGGCGTAGGTCGAGTTGCCGGGGTCGAGCGCCAATGCCTCTTCCAGTTCCTTCGCCGCCTCGGAGCCGTTCCCGACCTCTTCGAGCGCGATCGAGAGCCAGTAGTGCGCCTCCGGCTCGTCGGGCAGGAGCATGGCCGCGCGGCGAAGGACGTATAGGCCCTCCTCCGGCCGGTCCGCACGGGTCAGGATGTAGCCATGCTCCATGAGGATCCACGGGTTGCGCCCATCCAGTGCCACGGCCGCTTCGATCTCCCGAAGGGCCTGCTCCTCGTCGCGCCGACGGATGTAGCTCCGAGCCCGGTGGTGATGGAACTGAGCCAGAGTTCTCGGATCGTTCAGCGCGAAGCCGGCGAGCTGCTCGTCCGGGGGCAGCGGCGAACTCCGGGCGTCCAGCAGGTGCCGGAAGTTGTCGGCCGCGCACTCGCGGTATAGCGAGCGTGGCGCCGCGAACTCCAGGAGCGGCAGATCGTCCGTGTTGCGCGGGGCCCCGGCGCACGCACGCCTCAGGTCGGCATCGGACAGCAGGAAGCATGATGTGATTCCGCCCGGCGTGTCGAGCCCGAACCCGGCAAGGTCTTCACGGGATGGCAGAGCATCCAGCCGGTGCTGGAGCTCGACCTTGTCCAGCACGATCGGGGCGGGCGACCCGACGAGGAGTAGGTCGGTAGTGGTCGTGTTGAAGACGGTGACATTCGGGAACACGCCGCTGAACGTCGCGAGGATCATCCGCACCGTGTCCCAATCGAGGGAGTAGAGCTGCACCCACTGAACGATGATGCCGCCGGGGCTGAGCTTGCTCTTGCACTGCTCGTAGAACTCCGTGGTGTAAAGGTTCCCGACGCCCGCCAGCCAGGGGTTGGACGGCTCGGAGACGATGACATCATAGGGTTCGGTCGCGCGCTCGATATGGCTGCGGCCGTCATCGATGGCGAGGGTGAAGCGCGGAT